>Ga0116156_10001622_pt1 | contig 21565 bp, 21 predicted proteins | sample AD_UKC045_MetaG_FD_89891 | JGI IMG/M metagenome (GOLD analysis project Ga0116156, IMG submission 89891) | Active sludge microbial communities of municipal wastewater-treating anaerobic digesters from USA - AD_UKC045_MetaG | ecosystem: Engineered > Bioreactor > Anaerobic > Digestate | place: USA... | reverse complement strand
TCTACGACTTCAACTGGCAGCGTCAGTACGAGTTCGCCAAGCCGATCGAAATCAAGGCCGGCTCGAAAGTGATCGCGACCTACATCTACGACAACTCGAAGCGGAACCCGGCCAACCCGGATCCGAACAAGGAAATCGTGTGGGGCGACCAGTCGTTCGAGGAAATGTTCTACACCTCGATGCGCTACCGCTGGAAAGACGAGACGGTCGAGAAGCAGACCAACTATGACCAGCTGCTCAACCAGACCCGCCTGATGGGCATGATGGACAGCGACCTGGACGACAAGCTGCAGAAGACCGAACTGCGTGGTCAGTTCGCCCAGCTCGCGGCCGCTCCGGGCGCGTTCGAAATGGCCGACGCCAACAAGGATGGCGGCATCGACCAGAACGAACTCAACAACGTCCTGAAGATGCTTCAGGCCCGCCGCTCGGCTTCGGCCGCCCCGGCGAGCCACGGCGGCGAATAAGCCAGCCTGAGCTTGAAATGATTGCAGCGCCCCGGCCCACAGGCCGGGGCGTTTGCTTTTGTGGCGATGACGCATTCGCGGCCAGTTTCGTGGGAATTGGCCCCCGCTGTTCACGAAGCCTCATGCCTTTTCTGCCAGAGTCTGCCCGTTAAGCGCAGGATTCTCGCCGTTCATGCGGGTCGATACGATCAATCCCCTGGCCCTCACAGGCGCCGATATCGCTGCCTGGCGCGGGTTTCTTGCGGCTGATCCGGCGTTGACGAGTCCTTACCTGACGCCCGACTGGGCCCGGCTTGTGGCTGGTCACCGGCCCGATGTGCGCACCGTGGTCTGGCGGAATGACGACGGCGCCGCCGCAGGTTTCCTGGCGGTGCAGGGCAGCGATCCGCACGCGGCAATGCCGGTCGGCGGGCCGGTCTGCGATTATCAGGCGGTCGCCGGTGCGTCGGGGCTCGATGTGTCTCTGGCAGCCAGAGCGCTTGGCGTCGGGCGTATCGATCTTACCGCCGGGCTGAAGGAGAACGCCGTCGGCGAATGCCTCCTGACCGAAGATGTCGGCCATGTCGTGCGGTTCGCCGATGGCTGGGATGGCTGGTGCGCGGAACGGCAGGCGGCCGGATCGAAGATCGCAGCGCGCGCGCGCAAGCGAATGTCCAAGCTGGTGCGCGACAACGATCAGGGCGCGGTGACGTTCGAGCCGTTCTCGACCGATCAGGCCGCCTTCGAAACCCTGCTGTCCTGGAAGCGCGACCAGATGCGCCGCACCGGCGTCACCGATATTTTCGAGCATGTGTGGATCGATCGCGTGGTGCGCGGCGTCTTCCATGCGCCGGCTTCCGATCCGCATTTCGGCGGCGCCTTGTTCGTGCTTCGCCTGCACGGACAGCCGATCGCCGTGCTGTTCTGCCTCCGCGCCGGCAAGGCGCTGCATGCCTGGTTCGTGGCGCACGATCCAGAACATGCAGACCATTCGCCCGGCATCATCCTGTTCGCCGAAACCATCCGGGCGGCTGCGTCCGCGGGCTTCACCGAGCTAGACCTCGGGCCGGGGGATTACAGCTTCAAGGAAAGTTTCGCGACCTATGGGCGTCCGATCGGTTCGGGCTTCATCGGCACGCCAGGTCTGTCTTCGGCGTTCAAGGCCGCGCAGTTCCAGATGCGGGCGCTGGTCGAAAGCCTGCCCGTGGGCCGCGCACGCCATTGGCCTGCCAAGGCCATGCGGCGTCTCGATATCGCCCGTGGCCTCGCCGCCGCGCGCGACCAGGCCGCCTGAAAGACCCGCCCGACAGGGAAGGCCGTGTCTGGTGCGTATGTAGCAGGGCGCCTGTGCCCCGCCTGGAACCCTCATTGTTCCGGACTTTCGCCCCCACGAAAAAGGGCTATAGGTGCGCCCCTCAACGCAAAGGATGCGTCCCGTGACCACGAACCCGACAAACGCCCCGGAAACCGCCTCGTCCCTGCCGGTGTCGATGGCGGATATCGAAGCGGCGGCCAAGGCGATTGCGGGCAAGATCGAGCACACGCCGTTGCGCTATTCGCGCACCCTGTCCGAGATCACCGGCGCGCAGGTCTGGATCAAGTTCGAGAACCTGCAATTCACCGCCTCGTTCAAGGAACGCGGCGCGCTCAACAAGCTGCTCTCGCTGTCCAACGCGGAACGCGCTGCGGGCATCATCGCCATGTCGGCAGGCAATCACGCGCAGGGCGTTGCCTATCACGCCTCGCGCCTTGGCATTCCCTCCACCATCGTGATGCCGCAGGGCACGCCCTTCGTGAAGATCGAGCACACGCGCAACTTCGGTGCGAACGTCATCATCCATGGCGAAACCCTGGCTGACGCAGACAGGCATGCGCGCCAGCTCGAGAAGCAACAGGGCCTCACCTTCGTTCACCCGTTCGACGACAAGCATGTCATCGCAGGGCAGGGCACCATCGGTCTCGAGATCATGGAAGACCTTGCCGACTTCGACGTGATGGTGATCCCTGTTGGCGGCGGCGGCCTGTCCGCCGGCATTGCGACCGCGATCAAGTCACGCCGGCCGGCGGTTTCGATCGTCGGTGTCGAGCCTGCGCTCTATCCCTCGCTTTCGGCAGAGCTGCGCGGCGAAGAGGCCAAGGTCGGCGGCGCCACAATCGCGGAAGGCATAGCCGTCAAGAAGGTCGGCAAGCTGACGTCCGAAATCCTGCGCAAGCTGATGGATCGCGTCATCCTCGTGAGCGAGGACGAGCTTGAACGCGCCATCACGCTGTTCGCCACCGTTGAAAAGACCGTGGCCGAGGGCGCGGGCGCTGCGGGCCTCGCCGCGCTGTTGTCGGAACCGCATCATTTCCGTGGCCGCAAGGTCGTCCTGGTCCTGTGCGGCGGCAATATCGACACGCGCTTGCTGGCATCGGTGCTGACCAGGTCGCTGGTGCGCGAGAAGCGCATCACCTCGATCCGTATCATAGGCAACGATCAGCCGGGCCTCCTGGCCAAGGTTTCGACCGTCATCGGCGAGAGCGGCGGCAACATCATCGAGGTGAACCACAACCGCCTCGCACTCGATGTCCCTGCCAAGGGTGCGGAGTTCGATATCACCATCGAAACCCGCGATGCCCGCCACACGCAGGAGATCATCGACGCCCTGACAAAGGCCGGTTTCCCGCCCCGCCCGCATACCTAGGACTGCTGACAGGATCGTCAGGCGGGGCCTCTCGCATCGTGCGCGGGTCAGTGCTAACAGGCGGGCAACGACAGGGAGTTATTGCATGTTCCGTATCGTGCTCGCGGCGATTACCGCGCTGGCCCTCAGCGCCTGCGGCCCTTCTGCAAAGGTCGATCCGGCCAAGCCGTGGGACACGTTGCTGCCGTGGAACCACAGTTTCTCGGAGATCCAGAAACTCCCCTCGGGCGTCGAATACATCGTGCTGCGCAAGGGCGACGGCAAAGGCCCGTTCCCGGGCCCGACCGACCGGGTCGAGGTTCATTACGATGGACGCCTGGCCGCCAACGGCTTCATCTTCGACAGCTCCTATCAGCGCAACGAGACCGCGACCTTCGCGCTCAACGGCCTGATCCCGGGCTGGAAAGACGGCCTGCAGAAGATGCAGCCGGGCGATATGTTCATGTTCTGGATTCCGGCCAAGGAAGGCTATGGCACACGTGGCGCCGGCGCCGACATCCCGCCGAACTCCGACATCATGTTCCAGGTCGAGCTCGTCAACGTGCTCCCCGATCCGTGGACCAAGGTCACGCCGTGGCCGACGGATTCCTCGTCGGTCGTGCGTCGCCCGTCCGGCCTCGAATACATGGTGGTCGAATCAGGCCCCGCCGAAGGCGCCTCGCCCACCGAGAACGACATTGCTGTCACCAACTTCGAAGGCCGCAACGAGAAGGTCGACAAGGAAGAAGGCGACACGGCTGACGATATCCGCCGCCGCAGCATCGTCGCCTCCACGTTCGACGCCGGCTCGCCGGTCGGCCTGCCGGTTGCAGGTGTCACATCCGGCTGGAACGAGCTTCTCAAGCTGATGCGCAAGGGCGACCATTGGATGGTGCGCATGCCCCCCGCGCTGCTCTACGGCGATGAAGGCGACGGCCGCGTTCCCCCGGGCGGCACGGTGATCTACGAAGTGAAGCTCGAGGATTTCGGTCCGGCAGGCGGCCCCGTCGCTCCAGTCGCTCCGCAGTAGGTTTCAGCGAGAAACAGCGCCCATGCCGCGTCCCACTTCCGGGCGCAGGCGCAGGCGCTGTTCCCAGCCCGCCACGTTCGGGAAAGCCGACAGCTTATCGCGTTGCGCGGCGACGTGCGGATACATCGCCATGTCCGCAATCGTATAGACGCCGAAGATGAAGTCGCGGCCCGCGAGTTCGGTTTCCAGCACATCCAGCGCGGGCGGGGTCTTGCCCAGCCATGGCGCTGCCGCCGCCGCATCCGGCAGGAAGTGGTTCGTCTTGCGCGCCAGCGCCAGCATCACATTCCCCGCGCCCGGCAACCGCGCATTCCCCACCACCGTCACCGGCATGGGCGCGCGGGCAGGGGCCACCACATAGTCGAGATACATTTCCTCCAGCGCGATGCCGATGGCCTGGCTGTCCGGCCCGATGCCTGCGTGAAACTCGATCATGCGTCCGCCATAGGGAATTGCCCGCAAAAGTCTATGGCGCGGCGCCCCTGATAGGCTAGCCTCCGCGCCATGACCTCCATCGCTTCCGTCCGCGAAATTCTTACCCGCCTCATCGCGTTCGATACGACATCGCGCGATTCCAACCTGCCGCTCATCGAGTGGGTCGAGGATTTCCTGCGTCCCCTCGGCGCCGAGCTGGTGCGCGCGCCCAGCGAGGACGGCCGCAAATCCAACCTCTGGGCGCGTTTCGGCCCGGACATCCCCGGCGGCATCGTCCTCTCCGGCCACACAGATGTGGTTCCCGTCGATGGCCAGCCTTGGTCAACCAGCCCGTGGGACCTGAACGAGCGCCAGGGCAAATGGTATGGCCGCGGCTCGTGCGACATGAAGGGCTTCATCGCGCTCGCGCTGGCGCACGCCGAAACCCTCTCGAAAATGCCGCTCAACAAGCCGGTTCACTTCGTCTTTTCCTATGACGAGGAAGTCGGCTGCGCCGGCGTCGAGCCGATGATCGCCAGGATCGCCGCCAGCGGATCGGCGCCCTCCATCGTCTGGGTGGGCGAGCCCACGCTCTGGGGCGTGCTCTCCGCCCACAAGGGCATCCGCGATTACGAAGTGAAGATCACCGGCAAGGCCGCGCACTCGTCAGACCCGCGCCTCGGCGCGTCCGCCATCCACGAAGCCATCGATCTTCTCGCCATCCTGCGAAAGATCGCGCGCGAGCAGGAAGCCAACGCGCCCTCGGAGTCCGATTTTGATCCGTCGTGGACCACCATCACGGTCGGCGAGATCGGCGGCGGCACCGCACCCAACATCCTCGCCCGCGAATGCCGCTTCGTGTTCGACGTGCGCACCGTGCCCGGCACGAACGCCGATGCGCTGCTCGCGCCCTTCTTCGCCGAGGTCGAGCGGGTTCACGCCAAACTCGCAGCACGCGGCCCCGAATGCGGCGTCACGGTTGAACTGCGCGCCAACGCTCCGCCCCTGCAGGTCGACCGCGACAGCGCCGCCGAACAATTCATCCGCGCGCTCACAGGTGACAACACCCTGCGCGTGGCTGCCTTTGCAACAGAAGCGGGACAGTTCCAGCGCGCCGGATTTCCGGCGGTCATCTGCGGTCCCGGATCAATCGATCAGGCGCACCAGCCGGATGAATTCGTCGCTGTTTCAGAAATGGAAAAAGGGCTGCAGATCTTCAGCCGCTTCCTCGCCACGCTACGCGCGTAGCTATTCGGGCGCCGACGTATCGAAATACGGCTCGACCGTGCCCTTGAGCAGCATGGTCATCGGATTGCCCTTGCGGTCCGTCGCCACGCCCGCAACGACGCGCACCCAGCCCTCGCTGACGCAGTATTCCCACACATTGGTCTTCTCGGCGCCGTTGAAGCGGATGCCGATGCCGCGCTCCAGCAGCTCCTTGTTGTAGTAGGGGCTCTTCGGGCTCTGGCTGAGACGGTCGGGCAGGGTGTCGGTCATGTCAAAGGCTCGGGCAAAGGCGTGTTGGTCGGACAGCCGCTCTCTGCCTCACTTGCGCGCGAAAGGCCAGCCCGGCGGCGCCTAGACCGGCTCGCCGCCCCACGCCACGAAGGGGCCATTCCTGAAGCCTTGCGCCCCATTGCCGTAGGTGAACGGGCCTCCCTCGGGCGTCAGCATCCTCCCGCCCGCCGCCTGCAGAACGGCATGGCCCGCGGCAGTGTCCCATTCCATCGTCGGGCCCCAGCGCGGATAGACGTCGGCCTTGCCCGCCGCCACCCAGCAGAATTTCAGCGACGATCCGATGCCGGTCTGCGACGCCACCTTGCGGGCCGCGAGAAAGGCTTTCGTACGCTCATCCAGATGCGATGAGGATGTGATCGCCGTCAGCCCTTCAGCCGGATATGTCCGCGTCTTCAGGCGCCGCCCCTCGCGCAACGCATCCCCCGGCGCAAACGCTTCGATCAGGTGCGCTTCCACGCCGCCGAAATACATTTCGCGCCGCGCGGGCGCGAACACGCATCCCGCCACCGGCTTGCCGCCGCAGATCAGCGCGATGTTGACGGTGAAGTCGCCCCGGCGCTGCACGAACTCCTTGGTTCCATCGACCGGATCAACCAGCAGGAAAGCCTCGGCAACCTTCTCGGCCAGCCCTTCGCGCGCGGCGCGTTCCTCGGCCAGCACCGGCACGCCCGGCAGCGCTTCTTCCAGCCGCGCAAGGATGATTTCCTCCGCCCGCTCATCCGCATCCGATACCGGGCTGTAATCCGCCTTGGTGCGCGTCTCGAATGCGCTTTCGTAAACGTCCATGACGACGACGCCCGCTTCGGAGGCAATGCCCGCGAACAATCTGGCGAGCTGGTCCCGCTCGGCGGCGCTGGGGTCAGGAAGGGCGAATGTCATGGGAGGCTTTACCAATCTGCTGCGCCACGCTTCGCGGCCCGGCAATCTCATGTCAATCTCGACCTGTTAACCGTGATTGCGATCGCACGCTTTGCCAGCACATCGTTTGCATAGGCAGGGTGGAAACGGGGAAAACTGATGGCCGTCAAACGCATCCTGATCGCTGGCGGAGCTGGTTATATCGGCTCTCACGCTGCCAAGGCCGTGCGCCTGGCCGGTCACGAGCCGGTTGTGCTGGACGATCTCACCTCGGGACATGAGCATGCCGTGCGCTGGGGCCCGCTGGTCCGGGCCGACATCCGGAACCCGGAAGCCGTCCGCGCCGCTATCCGCGAATACAGGCCCGAAGCCGTCATGCAGTTCGCCGCCCGGATCGAGGTTGGCGAGGGCGAAAGGGACCCGGCCCATTTCTACGACAACAACGTCGCCGGCACGCTGAACCTCGTGCGGGTGATGCTGGAGGAGGGGGTGAAGAACCTCGTTTTCTCGTCCACCTGCGCGATCTACGGCGACCCGGAAAAACTGCCCCTCACCGAAGACCTGCCGAAACGTCCCGTCAGCGTCTATGGCCGCACCAAGCTGATGTGCGAACAGATGCTGGAAGACATCTCGAAGGCGCACGGGCTCAACTTCGCGGCGCTGCGCTATTTCAACGCCGCCGGCGCCGATCCGGATGGCGAGATCGGCGAGCAGCATGATCCTGAATCACACCTCATCCCGAATGCCCTGAAGGCGGCGGTCGGTCTGGGTGGCCCCATGAAACTGTTCGGCACGGACTATCCGACGCCGGATGGCACCTGCATCCGCGACTTCGTCCACGTCACCGATCTCGCCGAAGCGCACATCCTCGCTGCAGAGAAAATCGCATCGGGCCGCAACCTCCAGCTCAACCTCGGCTCGGGCAAGCGCAACACCGTCATGGACGTGCTGAAAGCCGTCGAGCGCGCAACCGGCCGCGCCGTCCCTGTCACGCTGTTCCCGCGCCGTCCCGGCGATGCAGTCGCGCTCTACTCCGACACCACCAATGTCACGCGCGAACTCGGCTGGGTTCCGAAACTGTCGGACATCGACACCGTCGTCTCGACAGCATGGGCCTTCCACCGCCGCGTCTGGGGCGTCGATTCAAAAGCCGCCGAATAGGCGACCACGCCCACTCAACCACGCGTTCACCACCATCACTCCCGCGCCGCGCGCTTGAGGCGTGAACGACGATGAGTGATGCGAGAACGAGGGATGGAGCGATATCGAATTCGTAGGATGACCGAAAATCTTCGTCCCCGAATTCAACCCGCTAGCCAACAAAGATGGGGGATAGCGCCCTCCAGATTCAACCGGGGCCGGAACGAGGGCTATTATCCAACCCATGACACGGCACAAACACGCGCAAACTGGACTAGGAACCCCGCAGCTTCCTCAGCTCTTGCTGACAGCTGTGCTGCGCGCATTTGCGATGCTCGTGCAAAGCGTCGTCTCAACATTCCAGATGAACCGGCTCAACGTCACACGTGATTGGCACACGCCTGACGATGAAGCCGCTCTGCCCAGAGTGACGAGCGACACAATCAAGGAAACCCAACCAGTCGCCGCAAGCGACACGCCCATCATGCACCCCACCCCGGCTTGTCATCCCGGAAGCGCGAAGCGCTATCCGGGACCCATTCATCCGATGGGACGCAACTCGCAATGGTTCCCGGCTCTCCGCTACGCTCCGGCCGGGATGACAATCATTGCTCCGTTCGAAGCTGCGCAACCCGCACGCTCCATCAATCCCGCACCACCCTTACTCCGCTCATCCCGACGAAAGTCGGGACCCAGAGCATCAAGGGTGATGTGCGTTCAAATAGGTCTGCTCACGCAGCCCTGGATCTCGGCTTGCGCCGGGACGAGCGGTGAATCACTCACCGCCTCAAACAAAAACGCGGCCACCTAAGCAGCCGCGCTCAAAATCAAAACCCAGCCAACTCGCCATCCCGCGAGAACGCGCCCGCGCGCCAAATCCCCCTCACACACATGGATATCCCGCCCGGAACGCGCCCCGGCCTCGCGGGTTCATCCCGAGCAACCCTTCGAGGAAATTTCCATGTCCACACTCACGCTCCACGATCTCGCGAAGAAAATGAAGGCATCGACATCGCCTCGTTGTCGACGCACGCGGAGGGCGGGGAAATCGCCAGCCGCTTCATGAGCAACAATGGCGATGTCGAATATGACGGCGACAACTGGTTCTTCACCGAAGAAAAAACCCGCACCGTCGGCGAAATCGAACGCGATCCCAATGTCTCGCTCGCCTTTTCGGGCAAGCATCATTTCTTCGCCACCGTCGAAGGCGAAGCCGAACTCATCCGCGACAAGGCGATGTTCGAGGATCACTGGGTCAAGGATCTCGACGTCTGGTTCAAGGAAGGCGTCGATACGCCCGGCCTGGTTCTCATCAAGGTCCGCGCCAAGCGCATCAAATACTGGGATGGCATGAAGGGCGAAGGCGAGCTTCAGCTCAACTAGTCCAGTGTGCGGCGATACCGCAACATCGCAAGCGCCGTGACGATGCAGACGAAAATCCCGAGGGCGACATGGCTTGGCCACAACGTGGCTAGGCCTTCGCCCTTGAGAAGGGCCCCCCGAACCACGCGCAGGAAGTGCGTAACCGGAATCCCCTGGCCAATCGCCTGAGCCCATTCCGGCATTCCGCGAAACGGAAACATGAAGCCCGAAAGCAGGATCGACGGCAGCATGTAGAAAAACGACATCTGCATCGCCTGCAGCTGCGTGCGGGCAACAGTTGAAATGAGAAATCCCAGCGCCAGCGATCCGGTGATGAACAGCAGCACGCCAAACACCAGCGCGATCCATCCGCCGGCCATCGGCACCTGAAACAGAACCGACGCCATCACAAGAATGACGATCGTCTGGAGAAGGCCCACCATCACATAAGGCGCAAGCTTCCCGATCATCACCTCGATCGGCTGCGCCGGCGTCGCGAGCAGGGACTCCATCGTTCCACGCTCGGTCTCGCGCGTGACGGAAAGCGCCGTCATCATCACCAGCGTCATCGACAGGATAATGCCCAGCAGACCGGGCACGATATTGTAGGCTGTCACGCTCTCCGGATTGTAGCGCCGGTGAACCACCACCTCGAAAGGCGGCGGCTGTGGCGTATGCGCGGCAAGGCCGCCGGGCAGGTCATGGACAAGCGCCTGCGTTGGCAAAGCAGTTGCCGCGCCGACCGCAGCGCCGGTTGCCGATGGATCAGTCGCATCGGCTTCCAGCAGCACCTGCGCGCCATCGCCCCGCGCCACGCGGCGCGAGAAGTCGCCCGGAATGGTCAGCGCGAACTGCACCTTTCCTTCGCGGATGAGCGTGTCGAGTTCCTCAACCGAGTGCGCTTCGTGCGTGATGTCGAAGAACTGCGTGTTCACGAAAGCCGCCAGCGTCGAACGCGCCAGCGTGGAGTTATCCTGCACCAGCACGGCCGTCGGCAGGTGGCGAGGTTCATTGTTGATCGCATAACCGAACAGCAGAAGCTGAACGACGGGGATCATCAGGATCATGGCGTAGGTAAGCTTGTCGCGAGTCAGCTGGACGAATTCCTTCGCCAGCACGGCGAGGATGCGGGTCGCCCACGAATTGCGCGTAGTGGCGGGCGTCATCGGAAATTATCCTCGGACTGGCCCATCAGATGAATGAACGCGTCTTCCAGCGTCGGCTGGGTGCGTGTCCACGTATAGGGCGCTCTCCGATAGGGCTGCAGCGCCGCATCGAGCGCGGCGGCGTCAGTACCCGATACGTGGAGCGTGATGCCGAAAGGCGCTGCAGCTTCGACGCCGTGAAGTTTTGCGATCTCCGGCGAAAGCCGATCGACGCCCGGGCCTTCGCCTTGCCACGTCACCAGCCCGACCTTGTCGAGAATTTCACCCGCCGTGCCGCGCGCCATCAGCTGGCCATAGGCGATGTATGCGATGTCGTGGCAGCGCTCGGCTTCATCCATGTAGTGAGTCGAAACCAACACGGTGAGCCCGGCGGAGGAAAGCGCGTGGATCTCGTCCCAGAACTGCCGGCGCGCCTGCGGATCGACGCCAGCCGTGGGTTCGTCCAGCAGCAGAAGCTCGGGCTCATGCAGTGTAGTGGCCGCCAGCGCCATGCGCTGCTTCCACCCGCCTGACAGTTTGCCTGCCAGCTGCTTGCGACGTTCATAGAGTCCGAGACGATCCAGCGCATCCTTGACGCGCGCCTGCCGCCGGTCGAGCCCATGGACACGCGCCATGAACATCAGATTCTCTTCGATGGTCAGGTCGTCATAGAGCGAGAATTTCTGCGTCATGTAGCCGACGCGCAGCTTGATCGCATCGGACTGCTCGACGATGTCGAGTCCCAGGCATTTGCCTGTTCCGCTATCGGGCGTCAGCAGGCCGCAGAGCATGCGGAGCGTGGTGGTCTTGCCCGAACCGTTGGGACCCAGGAACCCGGTGATGCGGCCGCGGGGAACCTGGATCGAGAAGTGTTTCACGACATGCTTGTCGCCGAATGATTTGTTGAGACCCTGCACGTCGATGGCCAGCTCGGCCGGGGCGCCGGGCGCGTTCATTTTGCAGCGGCCTTCAGCGGGGTGACATCGATCGGCTGGCCGGGCGTCAGCCCCTTGGAAGAGGCCGGCACGGCTTCCACAAGAAACACCATCCGCTCGCGCGCTTCGCGGCTGTAGATCACCGGCGGCGTGAATTCGGGGCGAGGGGACACGTAAGTGATTTTCGCTTTCAGCCCTTCCGCGCAGCCATCGCATCCAAAGCCGACTTCGGCGCCGATGGCGTAAGCCGCGATGCTATCCTGCGGCGCAAAGAAGCGCAGGCGCACACGATCGTCCGGAATAAAGGAGAGCACCGGCTGGTTTGCCGGAACCCATTCGCCGGGTTGGAAGAACACGTCCTCGACGCGACCCGCCGCCGGGGCCTGCGGAGACAGATCGGTCAGCCGCGCTTCAGCGGCGCCAAGCGCTGCTTCCGCTTGCGACACACGATCCTGTGCCGCCTGCGCCTGGTCTTCACGCGCGCCCAGCTGCGCGGCCTGTAGTTGTTTCTCGATTGCGCGCACATTCGCGGTCGCTGTCGCTCGCGCGGCGATCGCTGAGTCGAGTTGGGCGCGAGATGCTGCGCCTGCCTCTGCCAACGGCTGAACGCGCTTGAGCGACGTGTCAGCTTCATTGAGGACGGCGCGAGCCGCGGCGAGTTGCGCTTCGATCACGCCCAGTTCGGCAGGGCGCTGACCGCGACGCGCATCAGCCGCGAGTGATCTTGCCGCCTGTGCTTCCGCAGCCGCCTGATCGCGAACAGCTTGCGTCTGCGCCGGATCAACCGAGAAAAATCTCGTGCCTGCGGTCAGTGTATCGCCACGTTGCACATCAAGCGCGACGAGCCGGCCAGAGACAGGTGAGGCGGGATAGAGAGGTTCTCCCTCGACATAGCCGGACAGAACATTCCCGCCTTCGCGGCCACCGCCGAATACGAGGAAAGCGCCAAGACCTGCTGCCGACAGCAGGAGCACGCCGATAAGTATCTGCTGCGGTTTCATGGGCCCTCCTTGACTTGAGTGGGGCTCGTCAAAAGTCCGGGCAGCACGTTGTCGAGATGCTGCTGCATGAGCGTGGGTATGTCGAAAGGCTTCGCCCCGACGGGGACAAACGTCTCGCGGAAGATGACTGCCGCGAGCAACGGCCCTGCGATCGAGAGAGCATGCAGGCGCGGGTCTCCGGCGCGCACCTCGCCGCGTTCCTGCGCTTGCGTCACGGCGTTGGTCAGGATGCCGATGCCCTTGGCGATGACGTCGTCGTGCCAGATGCGGGCGATTTCGGGGAAGTTGCCGGATTCACCGATCACCATCTTGATGACCTTGCCCATGCCCGAATGGCTCGCGATCTCCGCGACTCGCGGGATCATCATGAGGAGCAGCTGTTCAAATGGGCCGGGGAAGCCGAGCGCGAAGGTTTCGATCGCACCGATATTGGGCGCCACCGCGTCTTTCACTACGGCTTCGAAGATATCCTGCTTGGTCTCGAAATAGAGATAGAGGGCACCCTTGGAGACGCCGGCGCGCTTCGCGATATCGTCGAGCCGGGCGGCGGCGAAGCCCTTCTCGGCGAAGATTTCGTAGGCTGCCTGCACAATCTCGGCGGGACGCGCTTCGGCGCGTCTCCGCCATTTGGGCGAAGCGGTTGGAGGAGGAGAAGAAAGCTCGGACATTTGGCTATTTATGTAACTGACCGGAAAGTTATATACACAAGCTGAGTCAGAGTCCATACTTTCGGCAGGTATTTTTGCGCTTTCGAGTCTGAGCGAAGGAAGAGGGCGGATACCGGGCCGTACCCTTGAGAACTCTCGGGAAACCAATCGCCAGTAAAGATTCGCGGCAGTTACGTTTACGGGCGGACCACAAAGGCGATGACGTCAACCAAACTTCTGGAAACGGCAGCAGTCGCCCAGGCGGTCGTTGGCTCCATGCCATGCTGCGTGGTGGACGCGCGCGACCGCATCACCGAAGTGAATGCCGCCTTTGCCGCCCGCCTGAACCGCCCCGGTCCACATCTGGTCGGCGTTGAAATTCTTGAGCTGATGCGCGGCCTGTCCGTCGATGAATCGCGCTCGACCGGCTCGAACTGCTTCCACCTGCGTGAGGCGGACAAGGAGAGTTGGATCAGGCTCGACCGCATGCCGGGTACGCCGGGGCGCGAGATCGTGCGGCTTGTCGATGTCTCGGCGGAGTGGCTGGCGCTCACCTCCGTGGTTACAACCCGCACCGTTCGCGACAGGCTGATGACCGACGCAGAGATCGGGACGTGGCGCTACGATCCCGACGCGAAGGCGTATTACTTCTCCGTGCCGATCTCGCTTGGCTACGGGATCAACGAGCCTGTTCCACTCGACGAACTGACGCGCGCACAGCATCCCGAAGACGTGGCGAAGGATCACGACATTCGCCAGCGGATCACTACCCACGGCGGTCTGGCCGCCAGCGAGATGCGGTATCGCGATGGCAAGGGTGGTTGGACGACGTTGCGTGTTCACTACCGCGCGGGTCGAAAGCTGCCATCGGGAAAATACGAGATGTTCGGCGTCAGCCAGAACGTCACCGATCTGGCGCAGGCGCGTGACAAGGCTGATATGGTGACAAGCCGGCTGGAGCTGGCGATGGCGGCCGCCAATGCCGGCGTTTATGAGATCGACCTACAGAGTGGCGATCGCTGGTCATCAGATCAGTTCAAGCAGATTGCCGGCGAGGAGGCACTCGAGCGGCAGAAACATCATCCGTTCGGTCTCTACGTTGACGAGGAGCAGGCGGCGGTTCGCGCAAGCTGGGATCGCTGTCTTTTCTCGAATGCCGTCGAAAGCATCGATACGCGCATCTATCACCCGGACGGGCAGGGCCGCTGGATGCGACTGTTCACCCGCGTTCACCGCAACGCCACGGGACAGCACACGCGCGCTGTAGGGCTGATGCTGGATATCCACGAACAGAAGCAGCAGGAGCTTGCCCTCGTCGAGGCCAAGGTTCAGGCCGAAGCGGCGACTGTGGCCAAGTCAAACTTCCTCGCCTCGATGAGCCACGAGATCCGCACGCCGCTCAATGGCATCCTGGGCATGACCCAGGTGCTTCAGGACGATGCTCTGAGCGAAGCGCAGAAAGAGCGTGTGAACGTCATCGCCGAGTCTGGCCGTACGCTGATGGCCTTGCTCGACGACGTTCTCGACATTTCCAAGATCGAAGCCGGCAAGCTGGAAATCGCGCCTGTCGATGGCGAACTCCAGCTCACGCTGGAGCGCATACGCAAGCTGTTCCAGAGCCGGGCCGATGAACGCGGTATCGATATCCGGCTGGAGATGGACGAAAGTCTGCCGCCCGTCATGCGCTACGATCCGGTGCGCGTGCGCCAGTGCTTCGCGAACCTTCTGTCAAACGCGATCAAGTTCACGGAGCAGGGCTGCGTCACGGCGCGGCTCAGCGGCGAGCAGATCGACGATAAACGCTGGCGCGTGCGGATTTCCGTCACTGATACGGGCATCGGCATGGACAAGGAAACCATGTCGCGCCTGTTCGGCGCATTCACGCAAGCCGACGCTTCGATCAGCAGACGCTTCGGCGGCACGGGCCTCGGTCTTGCCATAACCCGGCATCTCGCGCGCCTGATGGGTGGCGATGTCACGGTAGAGAGCGTTCCGGGCGAGGGCTCCACCTTCCATCTGGTATTCATGTCCGAGCGCGGCGAGAAATCGCGGGTAGAGCCGAGCCCCAAGCTGGAGGCGACGCCGGCGACTGACGAGAATACTCTGCGGCCTGTGATGAACGCGCGCGTTCTTCTGGTTGATGACAACCCGGTCAACCGTCACGTCGTGCGGCTGTTCATGGCGCAGCTGTCTCCGCAGTTCGTCGAGGCGGTCAATGGCGAGGAAGCGCTTGCACGGCTCAGCGAGCAACCGTTCGATATCGTTCTGCTTGATGTCCACATGCCGGTCATGGATGGCAAGGAAGCCATCAGGCGCATCCGGGCGAGCGATCAGCCCTGGAAGGATATCCCGGTCATCGCGCTGACCGCCGACGCGATGAGCGGTGACAGGGAGCGATATATCGGCATGGGGATGAGTGACTATATCTCCAAGCCGATCGACGCGCGTGAGCTGGCGACCAAATTTGTAGGTCTTCTGCGCGGCAAGCAGCTCGTCACCAGCAACGCGGCCTGACGCCTTCTTCTTGATGTGATCTCCACTGTCATGGCATCAGCAATGCCATGAACAGGCTTGCCGCCTGTGCCTCGGGCTGGAGAGCAGATGAGCAACGTCTTCGTCACGGACATCCGGGGCTTTGCCAATCCAGTGATTGCTGCACGGCTGCTGAAGGCTGGTGCGCGTGTGATCGGGTGCGATCCCGGCATAACACAGGATGGCGGAGAACACGGCGCTGAAGTGCTGGCATGGGCACAGCCGGGTGAGCTTGTGGCGCGAGCGGCCGAACGGTTCGGTGGTGCGCTGGACGCCATCGTGATCTCGCCCGCCATGCCGGCGCCGCGCACAAAGGTCGAAGATCTCGGCATCGAAGAACTGATGCCTTACTTCCAGCGTCTCGCAGCCGAGTCGATTGCGTTTGCAGGAGCTGCGGTGAAAGCGATGCGGCCCAACAAGGCGGGGCGCATCGTGTTCGGATCATCGTCCGGGCCGATCGGCGGCGTACCGGGCTTTGCCGCCTATGCTGCTGCACGTGCAGCGGTGAATGGCGTAGTGCGCACGCTGGCGCTGGAAGTTGCGGGCGACGGCATTTCGGTGAACGCCGTCGCGGCCAACTTCATCCAGACCGAAACCTATTATCCCAAGGCGCTGCTGGAAGACCCCGTGAAAGGGCCGAAGCTGCTGGCGCGTGTACCGATGGGGCGGCTGGGCGCGGCTGAGGAAGTCGCGGCGCTGGTCGAGCTTCTCACGCTCGGCCAAAGCGGCTTCGTGTCGGGACAGGTGATCCCGATTTCCGGCGCGTGGTGTTGATCTACTTCGCGAACTTGTCCGCGAAGAAGGCGATGACACGGTTGGCTGCGGCTTCGCGCTGATCGCGCGTGTCACCGAACGATTCACCGAGCTTGCCTTCCAGCAACAGTGTGGCGAGGCCGTGCGCCATGGCCCATGACGCGATAACCGGTGTCAGATCGGGATTGGACTTGTCATCCATCTTGCCGGCAACGCCGAGGACTTCGACCGGCAGGTTGAAGCAACGCTCGGCCTTCGCCTTGGCGACGGGATAAAGCGACAGGTCGCACATCTCGGTGCGGAACATCAGCCGGAAGAGTTCGGGATGGTTCAGCGCAAAGCGGATATATCCTTCGCCCATCGCCCGGTTCTTCGACTGCCTGTCGCGCACGAGGCCGACGGCGCTGACCATGTAGTCGTACAACTGATCGAAGCCTTCGCCCGCGAGTTCAGCGAGGATCGCCTCGCGGTCCTGGAAATAGTGGTACGGTGCCTGGTGGCTGACGCCTGCGCGGCGCGCGACTTCGCGCATCGAAAGGGCGCCAAGGCCGCCTTCGTTCATCAGCTGCAGGCTGGCGTTGAGAATCCCCGCGCGGACATCGTCCTTGCCGGTGGTACGCGTGATCGCTGTCATGTATCGCCTATCGTTCTACTTGACACTGTCTAGGCGGAGTACCCCGTGTGTCAAGCTCCCCATTTCAGTTTGGTGACATAAGCTGATTGTCCTGTCAGCCGACACTTGCGCCGGAGGAATATCTTTCGATCCGCCGGTATGGCGCTATTGGGCGTGTATAATCAGAATCTACAAGGTTTTTTGGAGATCGCCTTGGATTTCAACCTGCCGCCCGAGCTTGTCAGGTATCTGGCCGAACTCGATCGATTCATTGCCGCCGAGATCGCTCCGTTGGAGCAGTCGAACGACAATATCCGCTTCTTCGACCACCGCCGCGAGCATGCCCGTACGGACTGGGACGCTGGCGGGCTGCCCCGCACGGAGTGGGAAGCGCTGCTGGCCGAGGCGCGAGCGCGGGCGGATCGGGCGGGGCATTTCCGCTTTGCGCTGCCCAAGGAGATGGGCGGCCAGGCCGGGAGCAATCTCGCCATGGCGGTGATCCGCGAACATCTCGCGGCGAGGGGATTGGGTCTCCACAACGATCTGCAGAACGAGCATTCGATCGTGGGCAACAGCGTCGGCGCGCTGCTGATGTGGCATTACGGATCGGAAGCGCAGAAGGCGGAGTGGCTGGACGATCTGGCAGCCGGCAAGCGCGGGTTCGCGTTCGGCATCACCGAACCGGCGCACGGATCAGACGCGACACACATGGAGACGCGGGCGGTTCGCGATGGCGACGCGTGGGTGATCGACGGCGAGAAGACGTGGAACACCGGCGTACATACGGCGAGCCACGACATGATTTTCGCGCGCACATCGGGCAAGGCGGGCGATGGGCATGGAATCACCGCTTTCCTCGTCCCGACCAATGCGCCGGGTTTCAAGACAGAGGAATTCCTCTGGACGTTCAACATGCCGACCGACCACGCGCATGTGACGCTGAAGGAGGTGCGCGTGCCGGACAGCGCCGTGTTCGGCGGTGAAGGGCGCGGGCTTCAGGTGGTGCAGCATTTCTTCAACGAGAACCGCATCCGGCAGGCGGCGTCATCTCTGGGCGCGGCGCAGTATTGCGTGAACGAGGCGGTCGCCTACGCCAATCAGCGCGCGCCGTTCGGGAAGAAGCCGTCATCCAACCAGGGCATCCAGTTTCCGCTCGTCGAATTGCAGACGCAATGCGAAATGGTTCGCGCGCTGATCCACAAGACAGCTTGGCAGATGGATACGATCGGCAACTTTGCCGCCTCCGACAAAGTCTCGATGTGCAATTACTGGGCGAACCGCCTGTGCTGCGAGGCAGCGGATCGGGCGATGCAGGTGCATGGCGGATTGGGTTATTCGCGGCACAAGCCGTTCGAACACATCTATCGCCACCATCGCCGCTATCGCATCACGGAAGGCGCGGAAGAAATCCAGATGCGCCGCGTCGCCGGCTATATGTTCGGCTTCATGGACCAGCGCGCGCCGAAGGGCGTCTCGGAATGATCGACACCGTAAGGCTCGAAGCAGCGCTGAAGCGCATGCCTGGGTTTGAAGCCCTGCTGGCGTGCGAGCGGCTGTCGGCCGGGGCGAGCCGCGAGACATATCGCCTGACAGCGCGCGTAGATGGGCGCGAGCAGGTGATGGCGTTGCGGCGTGCGCCACATGACGGCCGATCGGCGCTGGGCATGGGGCCGGGGCTGGATGTCGAGGCGAAGCTGTTCGTCGCTGCGACTGCGGCGGGCGTGCCGGGGCCGCGTGTTTTGATGATGCTGGAGCCAGTTGACCAGTTGGGCACGGGCATTGTGATGGAGTGGATCGACGGCGAAACGCTGGGCGCGAAGATCGCGCGGGCGCCGGAACTGGAAGCAACGCGGAGCATGCTGGCGCGGCAGAGCGGGGAAGTGCTAGCGCGGCTGCATCAGATCGATGTGACGGCGAGCGGGCTCGATGGCATTCTCGAGTCGTTCGACGCCGAGCATTCCGTTCGCAAGACGCACGCGTCGTATCTGGAGTTCGAGACGCCGCAGCCGATGATCGATTTCACGGCGATGTGGCTGCTGAAAAACCTGCCGAAGCAGCGGCCGCTGAAGCTGGTGCACAGCGATTTCAGGAACGGCAATTTCATCGTGCAACGGGGCAAGGGGATTGCTGCGGTACTCGACTGGGAGCTGGCCCATATCGGGGACCCGATGCGCGACCTCGGCTGGCTGGTGACGCGCTCATGGCGCTTCGGCGTGCCGGGTAAGCCAGTGGGCGGGTTCGGCGAGATCGAGGATCTGATGGCAGGCTACGAAGCCGCATCTGGCGAACCTGTCGATCGCGAGGCGGTGCGGTTCTGGGAAATCTTCGGATCATTCTGGTGGGCGGTGGGGTGCCTGTCGATGGCTGCATCCTATCGCGATGGCAGCGAGACAAGTGTGGAGCGGCCCGCAATCGGGCGGCGCTCGTCCGAGTGTCAGATCGATTGCGTGAACCTGATCATTCCTGGCAGGTCGCGGAAGCCTCAGCCGGCGTTGCAGACCCTGTCGACGACGGAGTTGCCGCGGTCGGACGAACTGCTGAAGGGCGTACGGGATTTCCTGCGCAACGAGGCGTCGTCGGCGCTGGACGGGCGCAACCAGTTCCTTGCGCGCGTGGCGGCGAATTCGGTGGATATTGCCCTGCGGGAGCTGACCTTTGGCGCCGACGCAGCAGGATGGGAAACGCAGGCGCTGCAGAAGCTGCTGGGCGTTCCCGGCGATGTGTCCGAACTCCGCGACCGGGTGTGCAAGGCGATTCGGCTCGGCGATGTCGATATCGGCAGCCCCGACCTGCACGCCTATTTGCGCGATAGCGTGCTGGCGCAGGTGATGATCGACCAGCCCGGCTATGCAGGCGCTGTGGAGTGCCTGAACCATGGCTGACAGGCTGTTCCGCTAGGACAAACCGGGCGTGACAGCTTCCTACTCGACGGTATCGCGCGCCGGGTCTAAACCACGCGCAGTCAATTCGAGGTGCTTTTCATGTCGCGTCCCGTCATTTCGGCGACCGGGCTTTATACCCCGCCGCATTCGGTCTCGAACGCGGAGCTGGTCGCCAGCCTGAATGCCTGGACGGACAACTGGAATGCCGAGCATGCCGAAGACATCGCGGCGGGCAGGCGTGAGGCGAAGGCGCACTCGTCTGTCGAGTTCATCGAGAAGGCTTCCGGCATCAAGTCGCGCTTCGTGATCGACAAGACCGGCGTGATCGATCCCAAGGTGATGCGTCCGCATATCCCGGAGCGTCCGAACGATCAGATTTCAGTGCTTGCCGAAATCGCGGTGAATGCTGCGAAGGAAGCGCTGGCCAAGGCCGGCCGCGATGGCAGCCAGGTTGACGCCGTGATCTGCGCCGCCTCGAACATGCAGCGCGCCTATCCGGCAATGGCGATTGAAGTGCAGCAGGCGATCGGCTCGCCTGGCTTTGCATTCGACATGAACGTGGCGTGCTCGTCTGCGACGTTCGGCATCCAGACTGGCGCGGATTTTGTACGCGCAGGCCACGCCAAGACGGTGCTGATGGTGAACCCGGAGATCTGCTCGGGACACCTGAATTTCACCGATCGCGACAGCCACTTCATTTTCGGCGACGTGGCGACGGCTGTGCTGATCGAGGCGGAAGAGATTGCGCCGAAGGGGCACTGGTCGATCCTTGGCACGCATCTGAAGACGCAGTTCTCGAACAACATTCGCAACAATTTCGGTTTCCTCAATCGTGCCGCGCCCGAGGGTATCGGCCGGACCGACAAGCTGTTCGTCCAGGAAGGACGGAAAGTGTTCAAGGAAGTCGTGCCGATGGTGTCGGCGATGATCCAGTCGGAGATGGACCGCCTCGGCATCCGCGCGACAGACCTCAAGCGCATGTGGCTGCACCAGGCCAATGCGAGCATGAACAGGCTGATCGCCGCCAAAGTGCTCGGCCACGAAGCCAGCGAAGACGAAAGCCCGACCGTTCTTGACACTTATGCGAACACATCTTCGGCCGGTTCGATCATCGCCTTCCACAAGCATTCCGGCGATTTCCGGCCGGGAGAAAAAGGCCTGATCTGCTCCTTCGGCGCGGGCTATTCCGCCGGGACAGTGTTCGTCGAGAAATCTGCGTAACGGGATTGGGAGTTGTGGCGCGGGCGCGCCTTGATACTGTCTGGCAAAATAAAAGACTGCCGGAGGAAACCATGCCCGCGGACGCCGCAAAGCTACCGCCATTCCGCAAGCTGCCTTTCAAGGCCCCGGACATGGATGTCCGGCGTGGCGAGGGCGGCGTGGTCTATCTTTCCTCGCGAACGCCACTGGGTCCTGTGCCGCGTTCGATCCCGCATGTACTGGACGAGCGCGCGGCTGAGCATCCGGACAGGCCCTGGCTGAAGCAGCGCCTGCCCAACCACGGCGACTGGCGCGCGGTCACTAAATACGAGGGTTATGCCAAGCCGGCGCAAAGGGCCCTGCCAAAGCAGCAATAAAGGAGCGACAGAAACGCTTGCAGGTGTCGTTAAAATGGGAGGTGTTGAT
>Ga0116156_10001617_pt1 | contig 21596 bp, 21 predicted proteins | sample AD_UKC045_MetaG_FD_89891 | JGI IMG/M metagenome (GOLD analysis project Ga0116156, IMG submission 89891) | Active sludge microbial communities of municipal wastewater-treating anaerobic digesters from USA - AD_UKC045_MetaG | ecosystem: Engineered > Bioreactor > Anaerobic > Digestate | place: USA... | reverse complement strand
CAACTCGGACACCAGTTCGCGGCCACGGGTGACGCCGGCATCGCCATAGCCCAGCTCGACGTCCGGCTGGACCGGGTCGAACAGGGCGGGCGCCAGGGCGACGACGCCGTGTTCCGCGAATCCATCGGTCACCGCGCGGATGTGCGCGTTCACCCCGAAGATCTCCTGCAGCACGATCACCGACCCGCGCGGGGGCTTCGCCGGACGCGCGAGCCAGGCCCGGGCCGGGCGTGCGACGGTATCGAGGTGGATCCATTCGCCCATGATGTCCTCCGATCGCGGAGCGCGATGAGGTGGTGAGGCCGCCGGGGCAGGGGACGCCCGCCGTATAATTTCGCACCTTTCGTGGTGCCCCGCGCATGTCCCTGCAACAACCCAAAGTCGGATTCGTCAGCCTCGGCTGCCCCAAGGCGCTTGTCGACTCCGAGCGCATCCTCACCCAACTGCGCGTCGAGGGCTACGACCTGGTGCAGGCCTATGACGACGCCGACGTGGTGGTGGTCAACACCTGCGGCTTCATCGACAGCGCGGTGGCGGAGTCGTTGGATGCGATCGGCGAGGCGATGGCGGAGAACGGCAAGGTCATCGTCACCGGCTGCCTGGGCAAGCGCGCCGAGGTGATCCGCGAGGCGCATCCGGGCGTGCTGTCGATCAGCGGCCCGCAGGACTACGCCAGCGTGATGGACGCGGTGCACACCGCGCTGCCGCCGCGGCACGATCCCTTCGTCAACCTGTTGCCCGATTACGGGCTCAAGCTCACGCCGAAGCACTACGCGTACCTGAAGATTTCGGAAGGCTGCAACCACCGCTGCAGCTTCTGCATCATCCCTTCGATGCGCGGCGACCTGGTGTCGCGCCCGGTCGACGAGGTACTGCGCGAGGCCGAGAAGCTGGTGCGCGGCGGCGTCCGCGAACTGCTGGTGGTGTCGCAGGACACCAGCGCTTACGGCGTGGACGTCAAGTACGCCGAGCGCACCTGGCGCGACAAGACGTACCAGACGCGGATGAAGGCGTTGTGCGAAGGCCTGTCCGAACTCGATGCGTGGACGCGCCTGCACTACGTGTATCCGTATCCGCACGTGGACGACATCATCCCGTTGATGGCGGACGGCAAGCTCCTTCCATACCTCGACATCCCGTTCCAGCACGCCAGCCCGCGCGTGCTGAAGCTGATGAAGCGGCCGGGTGCGGTCGACAAGACCCTGGAGCGCGTGCAGCGCTGGCGCGCGACCTGCCCGGAACTCACCATCCGCAGCACCTTCATCGTCGGCTTCCCGGGCGAAACCGAGGCGGAGTTCGAGGAGCTGCTGGATTTCCTCGACGAAGCCCAACTCGATCGCGTCGGTGCGTTCGCCTATTCGCCGGTGGATGGCGCGAAGGCCAACGAGCTTCCGGATCCGGTTGACGAAGCGGTCAAGCAGGAGCGCCTGGCGCGTTTCATGGAGCGTCAGGCGGCGATTTCCGAGGCGCGGTTGGCGGCGAAAGTGGGCACGGTGCAGCAGGTGCTGGTGGATGCGATCGACGGCGAACTCGCCATCGCGCGCTCGATGGCGGATGCGCCGGAGATCGACGGCCTGGTACAGGTGCAGGATGGCCGCGAGGCCGGCTTGGTGCCCGGCGAGTTCGCCCGCGTTCGGATCATGGGCAGCGACGAACACGATCTCTACGGCGAAGTCGAATACGACGACTGAGCCGCCAGCGCCCCGCGGGCCCCGCTTGACCTCCGCGCGTGCGGGGCGAAGATGGCGGCTTGGGTCCGGGAGCAAGCCGCATGGCGCACCAGCGTTGGTTCACCCGCCTGGCGAATGCCGCCTCGCGCTTCGCCGGCAGTCCTTCCAGTTTCGTGCTGGCGTTGCTGGTGGTGCTGGTCTGGATCATCACCGGGCCGCTGTTCGGCTTCAGCGATACGTGGCAACTGGTGATCAACACCGGCACCACGATCGTCACCTTCCTGATGGTCTTCCTGATCCAGAGCAGCCAGAACCGCGACGCGCGCGCCCTGCAGATCAAGCTGGATGAATTGATCCGCGCCACCCGAGGCGCGCACAACAGCCTGCTCGACCTCGAGGAGCTGGAAGAGCACGAATTGCGGATGTTCCAGGATCGCTACGAGGCGTTGGCGCGGCGTGCGCGCGAACGCGGGGTGGCGGACGACGATGACGACGTGGGGACGCCCGACGTCGATGGCGGGCCTACCCGCGATCAGTCCGCGTAACGGATCCCGATGATCGCGTAGTGGACGATGCCGCCCGGGAGGACGGCATCGAATTCGTCGTCCACGCGCTTCTTGAGCATGGCGCGGGCGAGTGGGGCGTCGATGCTGATCCAGCCCCGCCGGGCATCGGTCTCGTCGGGGCCGACGATGCGATAGGCGACCTGCTGGCCATCGTCGATGTTCTCCAGCGTCACCTCCGCGCCGAAGAACACCGAGTCGCGATCGGAGGGTGCCGCCTCGACCACGCGCAATGCTTCCAGCCGCTTGCTCAGGTAGCGCACCCGCCGGTCGATCTCGCCGAGTTGCTTCTTGCGGTAGGTGTACTCGGCGTTCTCGGAGCGGTCGCCTTCCGCGGCGGCGGCGGCCAGGGCCTTGACGACCTCGGGCCGGCGCACCCGCCAGAGGTCGTCCAGTTCCGCCTTCAGCCGGTCGTGCCCCTCGCGGGTGACCAGCGCGGTGCTGCCCGCCGCGGGCGGGCGCCAGCGCCCCATGCTTACTTGCGCTTGAGGCTGTAGTCGAGCGTGCTGTCGATCGGCTTGCCCTGCTGGTCCAGCGCGCGCAGTTCGGTCGGCGAGACGATGCTGAAGCTGCGGTCGTATTCGTCCTTGTCCTCCGGATCCAGCAGCACGGCCTTGCCGTCGCCGCGCAGCGACCAGGTGCCCTTGGACAGGAAGCTGCTCTTGTCCGTGTCCTGGTAGGTTTCGCTCAGCGTGTAGGTGCCTTCCGGCGTGAACGCGATGGTGCTGTCGATGCCCGGGCAGTCCGCGCAAGGCAGGGTTCCGCCGTAGGTGCCGGCGAACGCCTTGATGTCGAAGCCCTTGACGTCGCCTGCGGGCGAACCCTGGTCGACGACCTCGGTCACCGCATTGACGGGAGCGGCGGCGACGGCCGGCGCGGCAGCGGCCTCGGCGGCTTCGTCGGGCTTGCAGCCGGCGGTGGCGGCGAGGGTGGCGGCGAGCGCGATGGCCAGGAGGGTGCGATTCATGGAAAGCCTCATTGCTGACGATATCCGGATGATGGATGGGGGGTGATAGCGGAGCGCGCGTCGTCGATCAGCGCTTGCCGCCGAAGATGCTGCCCAGGATGCCGCGAACGATCTGGTTGCCCAGCTTGGCGCCGATCGTGCGGGTGGTCTGCTTGGCCATGGTCTCGATCATGCCCTGCCGGCGCTTGGTGCCGAACACCGCGTCCTTGACGGCGCCACCGAAGCCACCCTGCTCGGCGTCGTCCTGGTCGCGGGTCTTGGCCGGCGGCGCCTCGGCCTGGGCAACCTTGGCCTCGGCCTTCTTCGCCAGCAGTTCGGCGGCGGAGTCGCGGTCGATGCGGTTGTCGTACTTCATCCCCACCGGACTGCCGGCACGCACCTGCGCGCGCTCGGCATCGGTGATCGCGCCCATCCGGCAACGCGGCGGCGCGACCAGGGTCTTCTCCACCGGCATCGGCACGCCCTTGTCCTGCAGGGTCGAGACCAGCGCTTCGCCGGTGCCGAGTTGCGAGATCGTGGCGGCCACGTCGAGCGCGGGATTGGCGACGAAGGTTTCGGCCGCTGTCTTCACTGCCTTCTGGTCGCGCGGGGTGAAGGCGCGCAGCGCGTGCTGGAAGCGGTTGCCCATCTGGCCGAGGATCTCGTCGGGCACGTCGTCGGGGAACTGCGAGCAGAAGTACACGCCCACGCCCTTGGAGCGGATCAGCCTCACGACCTGTTCGATGCGCTGGCGCAGCGCAGCCGGCGCGTCGTCGAACAGCAGGTGCGCTTCGTCGAACACGAACACCAGCTTCGGCTTGTCGAGGTCGCCGACTTCCGGGAGGTTCTCGAACAGTTCCGACAGCAGCCACAGCAGGAAACTGGAGTACAGCTTGGGCTTCAGGATCAGCTGGTTGGCGGCGAGGATGTTGACCACGCCGCGGCCGTCGGTAGTCGTGCGCATGAGGTCACTGAGCTCCAGCGCCGGCTCGCCGAAGAACATGTCGGCGCCTTCCTGCTCCAGGCGCAACAAGGCGCGCTGGATCGCGCCGATCGACGGCGTGCTGACCAGGCCATACGAGGTACTGATGTCCTTGCGCTCGTCGGCGATCAGGCCGAGCAGCGCGCGCAGGTCGTCGAGGTCGAGCAACAGCAGGCCGCGGTCGTCGGCCAGCTTGAACACGATGTCGAGCACGCCGGCCTGGGTTTCGTTCAACTCCAGGATGCGCGAGAGCAGGGTGGGGCCGATCTCGCTGACGGTGGTGCGTACCGGATGGCCCAGCTTGCCCCAGAGATCCCAGAACACCACCGGCGCGGCCTCGTTGCGGTAATCGCTGATGCCCATCAGGTCGATGCGCTGCTGCAGCTTCTCGCTCGCCGTGCCCGCCACCGCCAGCCCGGCCACGTCGCCCTTCACGTCGGCCAGGAAGACCGGCACGCCGATCCGGCTGAAGCCCTCGGCCAGGGTCATCAGGGTGACCGTCTTGCCGGTGCCGGTCGCCCCGGCGATCAGGCCGTGGCGGTTGCCGTACTTCGGCAACAGGAAGACATTGCCGCTGGTTTCGGTGGTGACGGCCTTGCCTACGAGGATCGGATCCATGCCTGTTCCTGTGTGGAGGTTGGGGGCGACGTGTCGCCGGCGCGAACGTGAATGCGGCGCGTGCCGATTCTATGCGATGCGGCATGCCTTCCCGTGACCTGCGGCAGGTTGCCCCGGCGCTTGCGCGGCGGCTACCCTGCCGTTCCCCACGCGAGTTGCCCATTGCTGATGCCTGTTCGCCCACTGCCCGCGCTTGCCGCCTTCGCCGTCGTCCTGCTTGCCGCCACGTCCGCGCCGGTTGCGCAGGCGCAATCCAAGCGTGACCTTGCCGCCGCGGCGACCTTGCAGCAGCGGATGGATGCCGCCGAGAAGCGCTATCGCGATGCCCTGCTGGCCGAGGACGAGGACACCGATGGCGCCGTCCCCGCCGCGGCCTTGACCGAGATGCAGGCGGTGGTCGCGGCCTGCGCGAAGCAAAAGGGCTGCGAACTGCCGAAGATGCTGGCCACCTACGAGCGCCTGCTCAAGGCCACCCCGCAAGCGGACGACGGCGATCCGGACAGCGAGGACGAGGATCCGATCGACGAGGGCGACCTGGCCACGGGCAACGTGCCGGGAAGCGCCGATGCGTCTGCGCTGCTGAGCGATGAAGGCCAGCGCTTCGTGCGCATGGTCCAGTTCAATCCGGCGGTGCAGGCCGGCATCCGCCGCTGGCTGACCGACATGCGCCCGTCGCTGATGGACAGTTACGAGAACTACCGCTACATGCAGCACCTGATGTCGCCGGCATTCAAGCGCCACGGCCTGCCGGAGGCGCTGCTGTTCGGGATCATGGCCAAGGAATCCAACGGCAAGGTGCATGCGGGTTCGCGCGCGGGCGCGGTCGGGCCGCTGCAGTTCATGCCGGCTACTGGCCGCCGCTTCGGCCTGGGCGACGACGGCACCGGTTTCGACACCCGTTACGACCCCGCGGCATCCGCGGATGCCGCAGCGCAGTACCTGACCGAGCGCATGGCCCAGCTCGACAACAACATCGAACTGTCGCTGGCCGGTTACAACGGCGGCGAAGGGCGCGCCCTGCGCGTGTACCGCGAGAGCGGCGGTCGCAGTTTCTGGGACGTCGGCGTCTACAACCAGTTCCCCGCCGAGACCAAGGACTACGTGCCGATGGTGGTCGCCGCAGCCTGGCTGTTCCTGCATCCGAAGGACTACGGCATCCGCTGGCCGAAGGTGAACTCGCGCCCGGCGGTGATCCGCCTGCAGCAGCCGGCCTCGATCTACGAACTCACCATCTGCCTGGGCAACTACGGGTCGCGCGACGGCTACATGCGTGCGCTGCGCAACCTCAATCCGCGTTGGGACGCCGACAGCAGCATGCCGGCCGGCACCACGCTCAATGCCACCACCCGCATCGCGTCGCTGTACAGCCGTTACTGCACGCGCGGCCAGCGCCTGCAGCTTGCGGAACAGCTGGTGGCGAGCAACGTGCAATCGGCGTTGGTGCGGATCGGGCCGATGACCAGCACCGGCGGCGATGCCGTGGCCAACGCGGATGCCGCCAGCGCCACGCCCGTGCCCTCCAAGCCCAAGCCGCAGCCGCCGAAACCGAAGACCCACAAGGTCAAGCGCGGCGAGACCCTGTCGTCGATCGTCCGCAAGTTCGACTGCGACCTCGGCGACCTGGCCAGGGCGAACAAGCTGAAGGCGCCGAAATACGCGATCAAGCCGGGACAGAGCCTGAGGTTGGAGGGGTGCAAGGGCTGAACGGGGAATCCGAGCGGCGCTAAAGCCCGACGATCCGGCGCACGATGGGCGGCCACCAGGCGCTGTGATAGGCCCATGACACGAGGAGTTGGCTGGCCAGCAGCACGGGGACGCCCGCAAGTAGCGCGGGATGCGTGCGGCGGCGCGTGATGATGTCGTACGCCACCATCAGCAATACGAGCAGATCCGTGCCGGCATAGGTGTGCACGATCATGCCCCAGAAGCCGTCGCCGAACCGCTCGTACAGTGCCTCGCCCCACCACCGCGCGAACGGCACGCCGAGGATGACGGCGTTGGCAAGCAGCATCCAGCGCTTGTGCGCCGGCGGATTGCGACGGGCAAGCAGTGCCAGGCCGATGAAGGCGGGGAACACCAGCAGGTAGCCGAGCGGCACCGCGAAGAAATTGAGGTTTTCCGGGTATTTCGGGCTGTAGAAATGCTGGCTGTGGCGTTCCGCCAGGAAACTGAAGGCCAGCATGGCCGGCACCAGCACGAGCGTCGCGAGGCCGAGCTTGCGGTGGACGGATGTCCTGTTCGTGCGGACCAGCAGGACCTGGATCGTCAACAAACCCAGCCAGCCGATGAACAGTGCCGCGTGCGCGTGCAGTACCAGCGGCGCGGGGTAATCCGCATGGCCCGCCAGGCGCTCCACGAGCGACGAGCCGAATCCCAGGATCGTGGCGCCCCAGGCAATCAGGACGAATGCCAGATGGGCATTGCGATCCCACGGGTGGTCGGGCGCGAACGCTCTGCTTGCGGTCATCGTGGACTCCCCGGTCCCGTTGCCGCGCAGTGTAAGCCGGGATATCGGCCAGCGCCGGAACCCCTATGAAAGGCGTCCGAGCTCCTGTCCCAGGCGCACCGGCGTTTCCGCACGCAACTCCGGTGCCAGCCGCGCCACGCCCTTCGGCAACAGTACGATCACCGTGCTGCCGTAGTTGAAGCGCGCCATCTCGGCGATGCGTTCCAGCACGATGCCCTTGCCGCGATAGTCCTTGCGGGTGATGCGGTCGCCGTAGGCGGGGATCTCCACGCCGCTCCACACGGTTTCCACGCCGGACACCAGCAGCGCGCCCACCATCACCGAGGCCATCGGCCCGAAGTCGGTGTCGAAGTGGCAAACCAGGCGCTCGTTGCGGGCGAACAGCCGCGGCACGCTGGCCACTGCGTCCGTGCCGACCGAGAACAAGCGCCCCGGCACGTGCACGGTCTCGCGCAGGGTGCCGGTCCACGGCATGTGCACGCGGTGGTAGTCGCGCGGCGACAGGTACACGGTGGCGTACACGCCATCGGCGAAGGGCCTGGCGGCTTCGGCATCGCCCAGCAATTCGGCGGCGGTGAACGACTGGCCCTTGGCCTGGAAGATGCGTCCGTCACCACTTCCATCGGGCACGATGTCGCCGCACTGGCTGATGCGGCCATCGGCGGGCATCAGCAGCGCGCGCGGGTCTGGATCCGGCACGCGTGCACCGGGCTTCAGCGCGCGGGTGAAGAACGCATTGAAGGTGGGGTAGGCCGTGGGGTCGGATTCGGCGGCTTCGGACAGGTCCACGCCGAACTTGCGGGTGACGGTATCGATCAGCCACTGCTTGGTCGACACGTTGGTCGAGTAAGCCAGCGCGCGCGCCAGCGAGGACAGCGCGCGATGCGGCAGGACGTAGGTCAGGGCGGTCAACGGGCTCACGGCGTGGCCTTGGTCAGGCGTTCGAGGTCGGCCGCGATCGCGCGGATGTCGAACGGGGGTTGCGCCACGCCGGCCATGCGCACCTGCGGGTCGAGCAGGACGAGGGCGGCACTGTGGTCGATGCTGTAGTCGTCCGGCTCGCCGCTGGGGCCGGGCGCCTTCATGAACACCAACGACAGCGAACGCGCGAATTCCTCCAGTTGCGAGATCGGCGCGGTCGCCGCCAGCGTGTCCGCATGGAAGGCATGCGCGTAGTCGCCGGTGAGCTTGGGGCTGTCGCGCTCTGGGTCGGTGGAAATGAACAGGACGCGCGGGCGGGTGGCGGCCGGTAGCGCCGCCCACTGCTTCTGTGCGCCAGCGAGCTGCGCCAGCGTGGTCGGACAGATGTCCGGGCAATGGGTGAAGCCCAGGAACACCACGGTCCAGTGGCCCTTGAGGTCGTCGACGGTCAGCGCGCTGCCATCGGATTGCTGCAGCGAGAACGCGGGCAGCACGCGCGGATCCGGCAGCAAGGTCACCGTCTGCCCTGCTGTTGCTCGTGGCTTGCCTGGCCGGGCGCATGGAAGCGCTGCGAGGCCCACAGGCCCAATCCCCCGGCCAGGCAAGCCACGAGCAACAGCAGGGCAGCGCGTTTCGACATGACCGTCCGGAATGGTAGCGGGCCGCCATGATAGCGGGGCACCGCCGCTATACTTCACGGCCTTGCACGCGCGTGGCCGCTCATGTCCCAGGAATTGCAGACGATCATCGACCTGATCCGCTACGGCGCCAGCCGCTTCAACGCGGCGGGCCTGACCTTCGGCCACAGCTACGACAACGCCCTGGACGAAGCGACCCAGCTGACCCTGCATGCGCTGCACCTGCCGCACGACCTGCCGCCGGCCTACGGCAATGCCCGCATCACCGAGGCCGAGAAGGAAGACGTGCTGGGCCTGTTCCTGCGCCGTATCGAGGAGCGCATCCCGGCCGCCTACCTCACCGGCGAGGCCTGGTTCGCCGGCCTGAGCTTCAAGTCGGACACGCGCGCGCTGGTGCCGCGTTCGCCGATCGCGGAAATGATCGAAGCCGGCTTCCAGCCCTGGCTGGGCCACCGCGAGGTGCGCCGCGCCCTGGACCTGTGCACCGGGTCCGGTTGCATCGCCATCGCGATGGCGCACCACAACCCCGACTGGCACGTGGACGGCGCCGACATCAGCGACGACGCGCTGTCGCTGTCCGCCGAGAACGAAAAGCGCCTGCACGTGCGCAACGTCCGCTTCGTCAAGTCGGACCTGTTCGATGGCCTGCAGGGCGAGCATTACGACCTGATCGTCACCAATCCGCCCTACGTCACCAACGACGAGACCGACGCCCTGCCGCGCGAATACGCGCACGAGCCGGAACTCGGCCTGCGGGCCGGCGACGACGGCCTGGACCTCGCGCTGCGCATCCTGCGCGACGCGCCGCTGCATCTTTCGCAGGACGGCCTGCTGGTCTGCGAGGTCGGCGAGGCCGAGACCGCGCTGGTCAACCTGCTGCCGGAACTCCCGTTGGCCTGGGTCGAATTCAAGGTCGGGCAGATGGGCATCTTCGTGGCCGAATGCGCCGACCTGATCGCCCACCACGACCGCATCGCCAAGCTGGCGAATGCGCGCGATGCCAGCCGGGCCGCATCCAGCGCCGGACTGTTCTGACTCTGCCCGCTTGAACACCTTCGGCCAGTTGCTGCGCGTCACCACCTTCGGCGAGTCCCACGGGGCGGCGATCGGGTGCGTGGTCGATGGCTGCCCGCCGGGCATCGCGATCGCGCCCGGGGACTTCGTGCGGGACCTGGCGCGGCGTGCGACCGGCACCTCGCGGCACACCTCGCAACGGCATGAAGCCGACGAGGTCGAAATCCTCAGCGGCGTCTACGAAGGCGTCACCACCGGCACGCCGGTCGCGCTGCTGATCCGCAACACCGACCAGCGCAGCAAGGACTACAGCAAGATCGCCGCGCAGTTCCGGCCCGGCCACGCCGACTACACCTACTGGCAGAAATACGGCATCCGCGATCCACGTGGCGGTGGCCGCAGCAGCGCCCGCGAGACCACCATGCGCGTCGCCGCGGCGGTGATCGCCAAGAAGTGGCTGGCGGACCGGCATGGCGTGCGCGTCTACGGCTGGCTGTCGCAACTCGGCGAGATCGTGCCGCAGGGGTTCGATGCGTCCGTCATCGAGACCAATCCGTTCTTCTGGCCGCACGCCGCGCAGGTCGATGCGCTGGAAACCTACATGGACGCGCTGCGCAAGTCCGGCGACTCGGTCGGCGCGCGGGTGACCGTGGTCGCCGATGGCGTGCCGCCGGGCTGGGGCGAGCCGGTGTACGGCAAGCTCGATGGCGACCTGGCCGCGGCGATGATGTCGATCAATGCGGTCAAGGGCGTGGAGATCGGCGACGGCTTCGCCAGTGTTTCGCAGAAGGGCAGCGTGCATCGCGACGTGATGACGCCGGGCGGGTTCCTGTCGAACCATGCGGGCGGGATCCTGGGCGGCATTTCCACCGGCCAGCAGGTTTCGGTCTCGGTCGCGTTCAAGCCGACCTCCAGCCTGCGCCTGCCTGTGGAAGGACTGGATGCCGACGGCAACGTGGTCGACATCGTCACCACCGGTCGCCACGATCCCTGCGTGGGCATCCGCGCGACCCCGATCTGCGAGGCGATGCTGGCGCTGGTGCTGATGGACCAGGCGCTGCGCCATCGCGCGCAGTGCGGCGACGTGGGCGAGGTTTCGCCGCGCATTCCAGGCGCCACGTCCATCAACACCGACGCGAAACGATAGCGGCGCGCCGCCGGCTACGCCCCCACGGGCAGCAGCGCGCCGCAGCGGACACGCAAGGCAATCCATTCCGAATTCCGCAGCGCGATGATCCGCGCCGCATTTCCAGGGCATGAGACGAACATGAGCAAGCAATTCAAGGTGGCAGTGGTGGGCGCGACCGGCGCCGTGGGCGAAGTGATGCTGTCGATCCTGGCCGAGCGCGACTTCCCGGCCAGCGACGTCATCGCCCTGGCCAGCGAGCGTTCCGCCGGCATGACGGTGGCCTTCGGCAACGGCGACCTGGTGGTGCAGGACCTGGCCACCTTCGATCCCGCCGGCGTGGACATCGCGCTGTTCTCCGCGGGCGGTGCCACCAGCAAGGAATACGCGCCGAAGTTCGCCGCCGCCGGCGCGGTGGTGATCGACAACTCCTCGACCTTCCGCTACGACGACGACGTCCCGCTGGTGGTGTCCGAGGTCAATCCCGAAGCCATCCGCAACCGCCCGCGCGGGATCATCGCCAACCCGAACTGCTCGACCATGCAACTGATGGTGGCGCTGAAGCCGATCTTCGACGCCGCCGGCATCGAGCGCATCAACGTGGCGACGTACCAGTCGGTGTCGGGCGCGGGTCGCTCCGGGCTGGAGGAGCTGGGCGTGCAGACCGGCAAGCTGCTGAACTTCCAGGAGATCGAACCGAAGAAGTTCCAGGCGCAGATCGCCTTCAACCTGATCCCGCACATCGACGACTTCCTGGACAACGGCTACACCAAGGAAGAGATGAAGCTGGTCTGGGAGACCCGCAAGATCCTTGGCGACGACACCATCCAGGTCAACCCGACCGCGGTGCGCGTGCCGGTGTTCTACGGGCATTCCGAAGCGGTCAACGTCGAGACGCGCGAGAAGCTCGGCGCCGACCGCGCGCGCGAACTGCTCGAGGCTGCGCCGGGCGTGGTGGTGGTCGACGAGCGCAAGGCCGGCGGCTATCCCACGCCGGTCACCCATGCCTCGGGCAACGACGCGGTCTACGTGGGCCGGATCCGCGAGGACCTGTCGCATCCGCGCGGGCTGAACCTGTGGGTGGTCTCGGACAACATCCGCAAGGGCGCGGCGCTGAACGCGGTGCAGATTGCGGAACTTGTTGCCGCCGAAGCCTGAGCGCGGCTAGAGTCGTCGCGGTGATGGGGGCGGGAGCAGGCGTGATCAGGACATTGCGAACGGCGGCAATCGCCACTGCGTTGCTGTTGGCAGCGGGGAATGCGTGGGCGCTCGGCCTCGGCCAGATCGAGGTCAAGTCGCGGCGCAACCAGCCGCTGGTCGCGGAAATCCCGATCATTTCGACCACGCCGGGGGAACTGGAAGCGTTGCAGGCACGGCTGGCCTCGCCGGAAACCTTCCGGCGGGTCGGCCTGGCGCCGCCCAGCGGCGCCGCCGCAGACCTGCAGTTCAGCCTGGGCAGCGATGCCCGCGGCCGTCCTGTGATCCGGGTTACCAGCACCCGCCCGGTCGAACAGCCCGTGCTGAACTTCCTGGTCGAGGTCGATTGGGGACAGGGTCGGCTGGTGCGCGAATACTCGGCGCTGGTCGACGCGCCGAATACCGCAAGCGCGCCGCTGCAGCCGGCCATCGAAGCCCCGGTGTCGCCGGTGCCGAACGTGATCCAGCGGCCGGTGCCGCCACCGGTTGCCGCCGCGCCCGTGCCCACGCCGCCGCCGGTTCCCGAGGCGCGCCCGGAACCCGCGCCATCGCCCGTCGCCATCGCGCCGCTGCCACCACCGGCTGCCGCACCGGCTCCGATCGCCGCAGCGCCAGCACCTGCCACCGCGCAATACGGTCCGATCAAGCAGGGCGAGACGCTGTCGAAAATCGCCGGCAAGCTGGACCTGCCGTCGGGCTACAGCCTTGACCAGACGATGCTGGCCTTGCTGCGCGCCAATCCGGATGCCTTCCTGGGCGATGACATCAACCGGCTGCGTCGCGGTTCGGTGTTGCGCGTCCCCGGACGCGATGAACTGGGCAGCGTCAGCGCAGACGAAGCCGGGCAGGTGGTGCGCCAGCAGATGCAGCAATGGCGCCAGGCGCGCCGTCCGGTGCGCCAGCCCGAGGTCGCCACTGCCGATGCCCCTCCGGCCACGCGGGCGCCGGCCCCGGCTGCCCCCGCCGCAGCTGCGGCGCCCAAGGCGACCGCCACCACGGCCAAGCCGAAACCGGCAACGCCGCCCCGCCAGGCCGCGCCCGCGCGTCGCCAGGAAGCGCGCTTGCAGATCATCCCGCCCGCTGCACCGGGCAAGGCCACAGGTACACGATCCGGCACCACCGCCGGAGGCGAGGGCAGCATGCTCCAGCAACAATTGCGGCAGAAAGACGAAGACATCGCCGCCAAGGCCGTCGAGATCGGTGAGCTCAAGGAGCGGGTGGCCGAACTCGAGAAACTGAAGCAGGACCAGCAGCAGTTGCTGTCGCTCAAGGACAGCGAACTGGCTGCCGCCCAGCAGCGCCTGGCCGAGGCGAACAAGGCCGCCGCGGCGGCCGCGGCGGCCGCGGTCAAGCCGGCCGCTGCCGCACAGGCCGCGCCGCAGGCCAGCGCGCAAGTGCCCGCGACCCAGGACGCAGCCGCTGCTGCCTCCAACCCGATGCCGTACATCTGGGGCGGGCTGGGCTTGGCTGCGGTGGCCTTGCTGGGATGGTTGCTGTTCGGGCGCCGCAAGCCGGCTCCCGCGCCGCGCCGCAGCAGTTTCGACAGCGAAGCGCTTGCCGCCAGCCTGGTGCATCCCTCGGCCGACTTCGACGCCCCGCGCGTCGAGGATGGCGATCGCCACGATGCTGACGCTCAAGCCGACTCCGACACCGACACCGACGTCGATGGCAGCGGACCGGAAACGCCGCCGCCGGTCGCCAGCGCGGTTGCGGACGCGCCGCACGCCGCACCCACCATCGACCTGGCCGACGTCCCGCCCAGCGCCGCGCGGGTGGAAACCCCGGCCTGGCATTCCGGCTGGGTCAAGGCCGAGGCCTTCGTGCCGCCGCCGCCACCGGTCGAGCAGGCCGCTGCGCCACGCTTCGTGCCGGTCGAGGACGATTTGCCGGAGCCGGAGATCCCGGTGCCGCAGGCCAGCGCCGAGCAGCGGATGAAGCTGGCGCGCGCCTTCCTGGACATCGGCGACGACCATTCCGCGAAGCAGCTGCTGCGCGAACTGCTGGATGACGCCGACCCGGTCGCGCGCACCGACGCCGCCCGCCTGCTGCGCGAGCTCGGCTGAGGCACGTCGGCACGCGGATGCGTTTCGCGCTGGGGGTCGAATACGACGGCAGCGGGTTCTCCGGCTGGCAACGGCTGAGCCCGGCCGGCACCCATGTCGCCGATGGGAGCCTGCAGACCGCACTGGAGATCGCGTTGTCGAAAGTGGCCGATGCGCGCATCGATACCGTCTGCGCGGGCCGCACCGATGCCGGCGTGCACGCGCGCTGCCAGGTCGTGCATTTCGACACCGACGCCGTCCGCGATGTACGGGGTTGGGTGCTCGGCACCACCGCCAACCTGCCACCCGCCATCGCCGTGCGCTGGTGCGTGCCGGTCGCCGACGCGTTCAGTGCGCGTTTCGCCGCGCGCTCGCGCCGTTACCGCTATCGCATCCTCAACCGCGGCACGCGGCCCGGGCTCGCCCGCCAGTACCTCAGCTGGGAGCGCATGCCGCTGGATGCCGATGCCATGCACGCCGCCGCGCAGGCCTTGCGCGGGGAGCGCGATTTCTCCGCGTTCCGCAGCATCCAGTGCCAGGCTGCGCATGCGCGGCGCGACCTGCACGACATCGTGGTGTCGCGCCACGACGACGAGGTCCACGTGGAGGTGCAGGCGAATGCCTTCCTGCACCACATGGTCCGCAACATCGTGGGTTCGCTGCTGCCGGTCGGCCGTGGCGAGCGTCCTGTCGAATGGATCGCCGGACTTCTGGAAGGCCGTGATCGCAGTGTCGCCGGGCCGACCGCACCGGCCGCCGGGCTGCTGTTCCTCGGGCCGCGATATCCGCGACAATGGGGGCTGCCGCCGGAGGTCTGCGGCGACGACATCCCCAGCTGAAGGTTCGCCGATGAAGCGTGCGTTGTTCCGTACCCGCATCAAGTTCTGCGGCCTGACCCGTGCCGGCGACGTGCGCCTGGCCGGCGAGTTGGGCGTCGATGCGATCGGCCTGATCTTCGCCCCTGGCAGCCCGCGCCGGATCGAACCCGAAGCGGCCCGCGCCCTGCGCGAGGCGCTGGCGCCGCTGGTCGATGCGGTGGCGCTGTTCCGGGACAACAGCGCCGGTGAGGTGCGAGACGCGATCGCCCTGGCGCGACCCACCCTGCTGCAGTTCCATGGCAGCGAGGACGATGCGTTCTGCCGTCGCTTCGGCCTGCCTTACCTCAAGGGCATCGGCCTGAAGGGCGTGGATGCCGGCCTCAACGGCCGCATGCTGCATGCGCGCTACCCGCACGCCGCGGGATTCGTGCTGGACGGCCACGCGCCCGGCGAGCCCGGCGGCAGCGGGGAGCGCGTCGACATCGCCGCGATTCCCGGCGACATGAGCAAGCCTTACGTGCTGGCGGGTGGGCTCAGCGCCGATAATGTGTACGCTGCGGTGCGCGCGGCGTCGCCGTGGGGCGTGGATGTCGCCAGCGGCATCGAACTGGAACCCGGGATCAAGGATGGCGCGTTGATGCGCCGCTTCGTGGAGGAAGTCCGGCGTGCCGATTGCATCGAACTTGGCGAGAACGGCGTCATCGGGGAGTGCGAGGCCTGTGGCCGCTGAGCGCCCCCGCCGCGCTGTTGTACCCTGTGCCCCGATGACCACCCCGCGCCGCAAACACGCTCCGTTCGGCCGTTCCCTGCGTCGCTGGCGCCGGGTGCCGGCCGCCATGGTCTGGTGACGCCCCCCTCCGCAGCGAAGACCCGCCTTTCCGCAGCCCGATCGGCTGCGCCCGCTTCCGGAGCACCTGCATGCCATCGCCAATCACCGAGACCGCGCCCGGCGCGGCCATCGACTACTCCCGCTATCCCGACGCCTCCGGCCATTTCGGTCGCCACGGCGGCCGCTTCGTCGCGGAAACCCTGATCGGCCCGCTGGAAGAACTGGCGGCCGCCTACGACGCCGCGCGCGTCGATCCCGCTTTCATCGCCGCGTTCGAGAAGGACCTCAAGCACTACGTCGGCCGGCCCAGCCCGATCTACCACGCGGAGCGCCTGAGCCGCGAAAACGGCGGCGCGCAGATCCTGCTCAAGCGCGAAGACCTGAACCACACCGGCGCGCACAAGATCAACAACACGATCGGCCAGGCCCTGCTGGCGTCGCGGATGGGCAAGACCCGGATCATCGCCGAGACCGGCGCCGGCCAGCATGGCGTGGCCAGCGCCACCGTGGCCACCCGGCTGGGCCTGGAATGCGTGGTCTACATGGGCGCCACCGACATCGAGCGGCAGAAGATCAACGTCTACCGGATGAAGCTGCTCGGGGCGACGGTGGTGCCGGTGACCAGTGGTTCGGCCACCCTGAAGGATGCGCTGAACGAGGCGATGCGCGACTGGGTCACCAACGTGCAGGACACCTTCTACATCATCGGCACCGTGGCCGGCCCGGACCCGTACCCGCGCATGGTGCGCGATTTCAACGCGGTGGTCGGCCGCGAGGCACGCGCGCAGATGCTGTCCGAATACGGGCAGCTGCCGGATGCGATCACGGCCTGCGTCGGTGGCGGCAGCAATGCGATCGGCCTGTTCCATGCGTTCCTCAACGACGGCGGCGTGCGCATCGTCGGCGCCGAGGCGGCCGGCGACGGCATCGAGACCGGCCGCCATGCCTCCTCGCTGTCGGCGGGCCGGATCGGCGTGCTGCACGGCAATCGCACCTACGTCATCTGCGATGACGACGGCCAGATCATCGAGACCCATTCGATCTCGGCCGGGCTGGACTATCCCGGCGTGGGTCCGGAGCACGCGTTCCTGAAGGACAGCGGCCGCGCCGAGTACGTCGGCGTCACCGACGACGAGGCGCTGGCCGCCTTCCACAGGCTCACCCGGACCGAGGGCATCCTGCCGGCGCTGGAATCCAGCCATGCGATCGCCCAGGCGCTCAAGCTTGCGCGGGAGTTGCCGAAGGACGCGCTGGTCCTGTGCAACCTGTCGGGTCGCGGCGACAAGGACGTACACACCATCGCGGGGCATGAGGGCTTGAACCTCTGATCCCCGGCGCGGTGTGCCGGTGGTGGCGCCGGGAAGGGTGCCGCCGCCTGAACTGGCCTCGGCCCGCCGGTTGCGAGACAATAGCCGGCTGCGAAAACACACCACGAGGATGACGGCCATGGCCGACGAACACCAGAACCAGGCTGCGGCCGACGCTTCCGCACAGGCCCAGAACGGGCCGGATCCGAAGTTCTTCGATTGCGTCAACGAATACCTGGAACTCGCCAACAAGCAGTCCCAGCAGTACGGCGAGAAGCGCATCAGCCTGGCCAGCATGTACGCCGCCGCGCGCTTCAATGCGCACGTCTACCTGCTCAACGTGAAGCCGATCCACGCCGCAAGTGAGCGCATCCACTTCCTGGATTACATGACCACCATGTACCGCCGGATGCTCAACGAGCACCTGGACGGCATGGGCCAGGAGCGCGGCATCGACGTGGGCGAGTCCGAGCTGGCAGCCGAGTACGCCGCTGCCGGCGTGCAGGTCGGCATCAACCCGGTGCAGACGCCGGCCGGGAGCTACGTGGCTGCCGCGGGCGCAGTGCCGCCGGCCGCACCGGCGAACGAGTGACCCGGTTGCAGGAAAGGCTGGACGCGTTGCGCGCGTCCGGTCGCAAGGCTCTGGTCCCGTTCATCAGCGCCGGCGATCCGTCGCTGGAGGCAACGGTGCCGGTCATGCACGCATTGGCCGCGGCCGGTGCGGATGTGATCGAGCTGGGCGTGCCGTTCTCCGATCCCATGGCGGATGGCCCGGTGATCCAGCGCAGCTCCGAGCGCGCGCTGGGGCGCGGTGCCGGGCTGGCCTTCGTGCTGCAGGCGGTGCGTCAATTCCGTGCCGCGGATGCGACCACGCCGGTGGTGCTGATGGGCTACCTGAATCCGGTCGAGATCCGCGGTGCCGCCGGCTTTGCCGCGGCCGCCGCGGAGGCCGGCGTCGATGGCGTGCTGCTGGTCGACCTGCCGCCGGAAGAAGCCGACGAATACCGCGCGGCGTTCTCCCGCCAGGGCCTGACGCTGATTTCGCTGGCCTCGCCGACCACCCCGGAAACGCGCCTGCAGCGCCTGTGCACGTGTTCGGAAGGCTACCTGTACTACGTCACCTTCGCCGGCGTTACCGGTGCCGACGGCCTGGACGTGTCCGAAGCCGGCCAGCGCCTGCGCCAGTTGCGGGCCATGGCCGCGATGCCGGTGTATGCCGGGTTCGGCATCCGCGATGCCGCCAGCGCAGCCGCGATGGCCGCGCATGCCGACGGCGTGGTGGTAGGCAGCGCGCTGGTCTCCGTGCTGGCGCAAAGCAACGACGCGAATGACGCGGCCGCGCGCGCGGGCACGTTCCTGCGGCCGTTGCGCCAGGCCCTGGACGACCTGGTCGCCGTCCCGGCCTGAGCTAGACTGCGACACCGGCATCCGCGCGGATCGCGCGGCGACGCGGCACCCGACAACAGCGGTGAACGAACCGAATGAGCTGGCTTAAGAAACTGATGCCCGCGAGCATCCGCACCGAAACCGGGGTGGATCGCAAGCGCAGCGTGCCGGAAGGCCTCTGGGAGAAATGCGAGCGCTGCGGCGCGGTGCTGTATCGCCCGGAACTCGAGGAAAACCTCGAGGTCTGCCCGAAGTGCAATTTCCACATGCCGATCCGCGCCCGCGCGCGGCTGGCGGCATTGCTGGACGAGGGCATGGGCCGTGAAATCGGAGCCGCGCTGGGCCCCACCGACGTGCTCAAGTTCAAGGACCAGAAGAAGTATTCCGACCGGATCAAGGCTGCGCAGAAATCCACCGGCGAGCGCGACGCGCTGATCGCGATGGAAGGCAAGCTGAAGGGCCATGACCTGGTCGCCGCCGCGTTCGATTTCGCCTACATGGGCGGGTCGATGGGTTCGGTGGTCGGCGAGCGCTTCACCCTCGCCGCGGAACGCGCGCTGGAACTGCGCTGTCCGTTCGTGAATTTCTCCGCCAGCGGCGGCGCGCGCATGCAGGAGAGCCTGTTCTCGCTGATGCAGATGGCCAAGACCTCCGCCGCGCTGGGCCGGCTGCGTGCGGCGGGCCTGCCGTACATCTCCGTGCTGACCCATCCGACTACCGGCGGCGTGTCCGCCAGTTTCGCCATGCTGGGCGACCTCAACCTCGCCGAACCGGAAGCGCTGATCGGGTTCGCCGGCCAGCGCGTGATCGAGCAGACCGTGCGCGAAAAGCTGCCGGAGGGCTTCCAGCGCAGCGAATTCCTGCTGGCGCATGGCACCGTCGACCAGATCGTCGACCGCCGCGAGATGCGCGATCGCCTGGCCCACCTGCTCGCCATGCTGATGAAGCAGCCGGCCCCTGCCGACGACGTCGAGGCCGCATGAGCGCACGCAGGTACTTCGGCACGGACGGTATCCGCGGCCGCGTCGGCGAGGGGGCGATCTCCGCCGATTTCGTGCTCCGCCTGGGCAACGCGTACGGCCACGCGCTGGTCGCCGCCCGCGATGCCGATCGCGAATGGCGCAACCCGATGGTGGTGATCGGCAAGGACACCCGCATCTCCAACTACATGTTCGAGGCCGCGCTGGAAGCCGGCCTGGTCGCTGCCGGCGTGGACGTGCAGCTGATGGGGCCGATGCCGACCCCCGCCGTCGCCCACCTCACCCATTCGATGCGCGCCGATGGCGGCATCGTGATTTCCGCTTCGCACAACCCGCACCACGACAACGGCATCAAGTTCTTCTCCGCGCAGGGCGAGAAGCTCGACGACGCCACCGAGCTCGCGATCGAGGCCGCGCTGGACGCGCCGTTCCGCACCGTGGCCTCGGAGCGGCTGGGCCGCGCAGTGCGCACCCGCGACACCATCGGCCGCTACGTCGAGGCCTGCAAGAATTCGGTGCCGAAGGGCTTCAACCTGGGCGGCATGCGCATCGTGGTCGATTGCGCGAACGGCGCCACCTACCAGTTGGCGCCGCTGGTGTTGCGCGAGCTCGGCGCGCGCCTGGAGGCGATCGGGGTCGACCCGAACGGCCTCAACATCAACGCCGGCGTCGGCTCGACCCATCCGGAACAGCTGGCCGCGCGCGTGCTCGAGACCGGCGCCGACCTGGGCATTGCCTTCGATGGCGATGGCGACCGGGTGCTGTTCGTCGATGCGCGGGGCAACATCCGCGATGGCGACGACCTGTTGTACGTGCTGGCCCGCGACTGGCAAGGCAGTGGGCGACTGCGTGGCCCGGTGGTCGGCACCCTGATGACCAACTACGGTTTCGAACAGGCGATGGCGGCCCTGGGCATCGGCTTCGTCCGCGCCAAGGTCGGCGACCGCCATGTCCACCAGCAATTGCTGGCCAACGACGGCGTGCTGGGTGGCGAGGCCAGCGGCCACCTGTTGTGCCTGGACCGCGCCAGCACCGGCGACGGCATCGTCAGTGCGCTGCAGGTGCTGGAAGTCCTGCAACGTCGCGGCATCGGCCTGGCGCAGGCGCTGGACGGCCTGCACAAGGTGCCGCAGAAGACCATCAACGTGCGCTATGCAGGTAGCAGCAAACCGGCCGAAGCGGAGAGCGTGCAAGCCGCGCTCGCCGAGGCCCTGCGCGCGATCGAAGGCCGCGGGCGTGCGTTCCTGCGCCCGTCCGGCACCGAGCCGGTGGTGCGGGTGACGGTCGAAGCCGACGATGCCGCGCTGGTCGATGCCACCCTGGCAACGCTGGCCGACGCAGTGCGCGCGGCCGCCGCCTGATTTCGATCAAGAATCCTTCGCGAGCGGCGTGATGCAATCGCCGCCGCCGATCACCGGAGCAACCGACATGGCCGCACGCATCCCGACCCTCGACATCCGCCGCTTCACCCATCCGGCATCGCCCGCGGATCGCCAGGCTTTCATCGATGAGCTCGGCGCGGCCTATCGCGAATGGGGCTTTGCCGGCATCCGCAACCACGGCATCCCGCAGGCGCAGATCGACGAGGCCTACGCCACCTTCCGCGCGTTCTTCGCCTTGCCGGAAGAGACCAAGAAGAAGTATCACGTGCCCGGCGGCGGCGGCGCGCGCGGCTATACCGCGTTCGGCGTGGAAACCGCGAAGGGTGCGAAATACTCCGACCTCAAGGAGTTCTGGCACATCGGCCGCGAGATCCCGCGCGATTCGAAATATGCCGCCGACATGGCGCCGAACCTGTGGCCGGACGAAGTGCCCGGCTTCCAGCGCGTCGGCTATGGCCTGTACGAGTCGCTGGATGCGCTGGGCTCGCAGGTGCTGTCGGCGCTGGCCCTGCACATCGGCCTGCCGGAGGACTACTTCGCCGACAAGACCGACAGCGGCAACTCGATCCTGCGTCCGATCCACTATCCACCGATCACCACCGACGACATCCCCAACGTGCGCGCCGGTGCGCACGAGGACATCAACCTCATCACCCTGCTGGTCGGCGCGAGCGCGGCCGGCCTGGAAGTGCTGTCGAAGAAGGGCGAGT
>Ga0116156_10001615_pt1 | contig 21599 bp, 21 predicted proteins | sample AD_UKC045_MetaG_FD_89891 | JGI IMG/M metagenome (GOLD analysis project Ga0116156, IMG submission 89891) | Active sludge microbial communities of municipal wastewater-treating anaerobic digesters from USA - AD_UKC045_MetaG | ecosystem: Engineered > Bioreactor > Anaerobic > Digestate | place: USA... | reverse complement strand
ATGCTTATCGGGTAAATATGCTATATACTAATACGCTGGTAGACATCAATACTAAATATGGTTGAATCTCTGAAATGACTTTTGTTACGTATCGAGGACGAGAGTCTACATAAATTATATCGTTGGCTTGTAATATAAAATTTGCTTTTTTAAATTCTTCTAAACTGCTGATATTGAAATTGTATACTTCGGGGTTTTTGTTGTCGCCACGAATCAATTTAATTTTGTATGCTTTACTGTTTGGTGTTAAACCTCCCACTTGAGCTATGGCTTCGAGCAAGGTTATGCCTTCTTCGGGGATTCCTACTTCGGTTCCTTGTGTGCCTTCTTCAAAAAATAAAATTACGTTACGGTTGGTAATTGTAATTTTAATATACGGGTCTTGATAATATTTACTTAATTCTTTTTCTAAATATACTTCTGCCGAATCTTTTGAAATTCCTCCTAATTTTACTAATCCTAAGGTTGGAATTTTTACGGTACTGTCTTGTCTTATCAAATAGGTAATCCCCGACTGACTTGTTGATGTAATTAAGTTTCGGTCTTGACCTAATGCACTTTCAAGTAATGTATTCCCATTATTGGTAGACATTAAAATTTGGATTTGATCGTATGGTTGAAGGATAGTGATTTTGGGAGTACTCGAAAATGTTTTGTATTCAAAATTTTTGTCGGTTTCGAACATTACTGTCGGGCTTAATGTTTTACACGAAGTACCCAAAAGTGAAATAATAATTGAAAGAAAAATTAAAAATCGCCCCATCTGAAAATGTTAAATTTTTATCAAAAATAATATTTTTTTTGTTAGAGCTTGTGTAAAATATGATTTTTATGTGATTTTCTATGTTTTTTTCGGGTTAATTTTTTTTAGAAACTGTTTGGATTTTGTTTTTTAATTAAAATTTTTGGAGATTTTTATGAAATATGAAGTTCAAAAGAACAAAAATTTATTACATAATGAAATTTATCAGTTTCTCATATATTTTTCGTACATACCTTCCATATCTAAACATAATCGTTTATAGCTGAATTTTTCTGTCGAAAATGTTTGAGAATATGCCGACATAGTTTCTCTGAGTTCATCATTTTCAATAATTTGAAGTAGTTTTTCTGTAAAATCGGTTACTGATTTTGTGGTAAGTAATGCTGTTTTGTTTTCTTCTACTATGTTTTGAATTCCACCAACATTTGTTGAAACTATAGGTTTTCCTGCTGCTTGAGCCTCAATTAAACTTACGGGAGTACCTTCGTTATGCGATGTGAGGCATACTATATCTAAACCGGCATATGCTACATCTACTTCTTGAATCCACGATGTGAAAGTGAGTTTAGAAGTATGAATATCAGGTTCCAATGAGTTCCAGAGTTCTTCTAATTGTGCTCGTATTTCTCCATCTCCAATTATAAATGCACGAATAGACTTTGTTGTTTTTGCCAAACAGTGCGAAAATGCTTCGATAAAAAGAGGGTGATTTTTTATTGGTACCAATCTGCCCACTATACCTATTGCTATTTCGTTGTCGGCTATAGAGTATGTTTGTCGGAACTGTTTTCGTTTTTCATCGAGATTTTGGGTAAATTTTTCTAAATCAAATCCTAATGGAATTATTTCAATTTTTTGCGGAGAACAAATAGAAAATACGGTCCCTAATTCATGCTTTTGTAATTCACTTATTGCCACAATTGCAGTGCATCGCGATGCCAAGAGTTTTTCAATTACTATAAAAAATTTAGTAATTATGGGATTAAAGTATGAGTGAAAAACGTGACCGTGAAAGGTATGGTAAATATAGGGAACACCACAATACCAAGCTGCTATTCTACCCAATGTGCCTGCTTTGGCGGCATGTGTATGTACTATATCGGGTTTTTCTGTTTTTAGTATGCGTATTATTCTTCGCAATGCTTGAATGTCGCTCCAAATTCCAATACTTCGTCTCATTTCGGGGATTATGGTATACGATATATTGAGTTGTTGTAATATGTATTCGGAACTTGCCTCGTTATCGTTTTTTTGACCTCCAACCAATACCGTGGTATAGTTTGGCGAAATGTATTTTGTGAGATACGCAACATTGTATGTAGGGCCGCCTACATTAAATCTATTGAGAATGCGAACTATTTTGGGCATAGTATAAATATAAATTGAGCCGCAAAAATATATAAACTTTGGAATTTATACTGCAATATATTTAAAAGGAATATTCGAAATAGACGAAAAATCCTCGCCGGCTTCTTGCATTTCATCGTCGTCTTTGTCGAAATACCATAAAATTGAAACATGCAAACCGGTATCGGCATATTGTTTTATTACTTTTATAATATCAGATATAAATTTTGCCGATGAAGAATTATAGTATTCGAGTTGAAAATGAAAGCTGTATAGATTAGTATCTCCTGAACTTACAATAGATGAAAACTCTTTTTGCAATGTATTGAGTATAGGAACATAAAATTCCCTAATGTTTTCGGGGCGTGAATACCCGTTGATGCGAAATTCGCGAAGTTCGGTATCGAATATAACTTCTGGAGTTTTATCCGTATGGTTAATGTCAATTACTTTCATTGTAATAAAATAAGATTCCCTAAAAAAGTACGATGTATTCTAAATCCTTTTTGTGAATATACACGCAATCAAACATACAAAAAAAATATGAATTACAAGTAAGTAACTGTTTAAATTTCAATTTATGATTACTTTTTGTTTCTTTGAACTTCATATTTCTTAAAAATCGCTCCACATAGAAATGTTATTCCATTCGATTTTTATGTAACTCAAGCTCAGATATTAAACAGTTACTCAAAACCATCAAAATTTTTTTTTCTTGATAGTTTTTTTTGTCTCAGATTTTGCAAAAAAATCGTCTTTGAAGTTTACTAAATATAAAGTTTCGGTAGCTCGTGTAATTGCTGTATAGAGCCAACGCAAAAAATCTATATCGAGCATAGAATCTATAAAGTACCCATGGTCAATGTATACATCATTCCATTGTCCGCCTTGGGCTTTATGACAGGTAACAGCATATGCAAATTTTATTTGTAAAGCTTGAAAGTATTCATTTTTTCGTAATTCATCATATTTTTTCTTTTTGCTTGTAAAATCAGCATAATCAAGCATTACTTCTTCGTAAAAATTTTGCTGTTCGCTGCGGGTAAACGAAGGCGATTCGGAATATAATGTGTTGAGTACAACTTTGGTTTTTATGCGTATATTATTATAGTCGGGACATTCTATAATTACATGTGCAAAATTAAGATTGTACATCGTTTCATATTTTGTAACTGCTACAATTTTAACAATATCGCCATTTGCCAAAAAATCTATTTCGGGTATATCTTGTGTCCAGAAGTAATTGTTTTTTACTATCATAATATAATCACCTACCGATATTTCGGAATCTCGCCATAATATAGTTTGTCGTATACCTTGGTTGTATCTGTTTGCCAATTTATTGCTGCGAGTTATTATTATAGTATTCTCCTGACCTTTTTTTGCATACGACGACTCTAAACATTCGAGTAATTCACTTCCGGTAATGCTTACAAAATCAGTATGTTGAATTGTAAATTTTGGAAACGTAATTGTTCCCGTATCTATAAGTTGTCGAATAAGGGTTGCATTATATAATATACCCGATTCTTGCGATTGACGAACAACATCGGACAGTACACCCGATTTGCATGTTTTAAGATATGATTGCTCAACGTATGTTGAGTCTAATGCCGGACTGTATGGTAATCCTATTGGTGGCAACTGTGCCGTATCGCCCACCAATATAAGTTTGCACCTTTTATTAGAAAAAACAAATTCTGTAAGATCGTCGAACAATAAGCCACTTCCAAACATAGATTGTTCGCCCGATTGATTCGACAGCATAGATGCTTCGTCTACTATATATATAGCATTGGGGGTTGCATTATATTGTAGCGAAAATTTTTGAATGCCTCCGGCTATTGTTTGTCTGTATATTTTTTTGTGAATTGTATATGCCGATTTTTGCGTGTAATTGTGTAATACTTTAGCTGCTCGTCCTGTTGGAGCAAGTAATACGGTTGGAATAGAACATTCATCTAAAGTTTTTACTATGGCTTGTATTATGGTTGTTTTTCCTGTTCCTGCATATCCGGTAAGAATAAATACTTCGTCTGATGATTTTAAAAAATCGGCAATTGCATGTATTACATTGTGTTGGTCGTTGGTTGGAACATGCGGAAGGTTTTCTTTTATTTTGGTTTTTATAAAATCTTGTAACATTTACAAAAAAAATAGGATTTAATTAATAGACAGAAAAAAAATATTATTCTATATTTGTACTTTCAACAAAGGTAATTTAATATTTAAATACAATGAATAAAAAAGTAAAAATTGCAATTGAAATAGGATTGTTAGGAGTTATAGTATTGCTGTCGTTTTTAGTATATAATAGTGTAAATACAAATATTGAATTTGAAAACGAAAAAGCACGTAAACAAGAATTAGTTGTAGAAAAACTTATTAAAATTCGTGATTTGCAAAATGTATATGAATCAAAACATGACACTTATTCAAATTCTTGGGAAAGTTTAATTGAATTTGCTCTGAAAGATTCATTAGTGTTTGATTACAAAGAAGGCGATATGGAAGACTCTGCTGCTGTGGCAGAAGGAAGAGCTTTTATTAAAAAAGTAAAACGTCCGGCTATTGAAAAATTAATTGCCGATGGTATTATTGCCGATGAAAAGGAATTAAAAGAATTACGCTATGTGCCTGAAACCGACCAAGAATTTACTATAAAATCAGGTTCTGTAATGGCGGGTGGTATTAAAATGCCAACATTTGAAGTAGGTGTAACCTGGGATGTATTACTCAAAGGGTTAGATAAACAGTTAATTATTAATGCAAAAGAAAATTCTCGTGTTCGAAGTGGATTTGAGGGGGTACGTGTAGGAAAAATTGATGAAGCATCAACCGAGGGTAACTGGGAATAAATTCTATGCAAGATATATTTCATACAGTAGTAGATTATTCAAAACAATCATATGTTCAAAAAATATCCATCTCGCTTAGGCCCGATGGATTTTCTTTTGTAATACAATCTGTTGATACCGATGATCTTTTGGCTGTATTTCATACAAAAATAGAGGAGTCGTTAGAAATTCAGAAGTATGTTGGTGCTCTTCAATCTTTTTTCAAACATGATTTGTTGCAACAAACTTTTCAAAAAATTACAATAATCTATGTTACTCCTAAAATTACGATTATACCATCGTCTCTTTTTTCGGAACATACCGTAGCGTTGTTGTACGAAGCCAACCATGTGCGACTTCCAAGCGAGGCTATTTTACAGTACAAGTTAAAACACACCGAAGGCTATTTGTTATATGCCGTGCCCCAAACTATTATAGATGAATGTTATGCCTCATTTGGTACTCATATTCAGATTCTTCCGCAAGCAGCACCATTTTTAGAATCATCTTGTATTCAAAATAAATTAATGGTTCAAAAAAATGTATTTGTATCGTTAGAACAAACGTTTTTTGATATAGCTGTAGTAGAGGGGCAAAAAATAATTTTGTATAATACATTCGAGTATTCCAACAATAATGACTATATGTATTATGTGCTGCATGTGTTCGAACAATTACGATTGCATCCTATGGAACAACAATTACTATTGTCGGGTATTATAAGTAAAGCTTCGCACTATTTTGAATCAGCATGTATGTTTATTAAGAATGTGTCTATTGTTGAGCCGCCTCAATCACACAAGGGGTTTATGCAATATCCGTTTAATCAATCGTTGTATCCATTGTTTTGTAATGTGTGTAATGTGTCGTTATGCGAATAATAAGTGGTACATGCAAAGGTAAGCACATTGTAGCTCCTTCATATTTCAAACTTCGTCCAACCACCGATTTTGCCAAAGAAAGTTTGTTCAACATTCTATCAAATATGTACGATTTTGATGATTGTTCGTTCCTTGATTTATTTGCCGGAATAGGTAGTATAAGCCTTGAATTTGCATCGCGTGGTTGTACCGATATAGTGTGTGTAGAACGAGAAGCAAAACATGCCGGATTTATAAAAAAAACAGTAAGTGAACTGTCATTAGATGGAATTCGTGTAGTTACTAACGATGTACGCGATTTTTTGAAGATTGCCTATCGAAGTTTTTCGGTAATTTTTGCCGACCCTCCCTATGATTTGCCATGGATTGAAACTATTCCCGATTATATTTTTTCTTCGCAAGCGGTAGATTCCGAAACATTAGTTATTATTGAACATCCGGCAACAGTTTCGTATGCTGCACATCAGTATTACTTAAAAACCAAACAATACGGAAAAGTAAATTTTAGCATGTTTTCTATTAGTCCCGAATGAAACTAAAAATGTACGCTATTTAAATTTAGGAAGCGACCATTTATACCGAACGCTGAGTGTGCGAACTATAAAAATAGATGTAGCTGCAGTTACTATAATAATAGATTCAGAAACATTAAGGTATAATAATCCCAAATAAATAATCCCGCCAAGCAAACATGCAGTTGCATATATTTCTTTATGAAAAATAAGCGGAATATCGTTGCATAAAACATCGCGAATAATTCCTCCCATTACCGCAGTTGTTATTCCCATCATTACAGCAATAGGTGCGTGAATATCTACTCCTAAACCTTTTTGTAATCCTATAATAGTAAATACGCTTATGCCTATAGTATCGAACAAAAACAATGCTTTGGTAAAACGTATAATAGTGGGACGAAACAAAAATGTAAATACTACAGCTATAACAATAGTGTAAAAAATACGAATATCATGCAACCAAGCTACCGGAGTATTGCCCAACATCATGTCGCGCATGGTACCACCACCTATAGCAGTAACAAATCCAAGAAAAACAGCACCAAACAAATCAAACTTTTTTTCGGCAGCAGCCAATGCCCCGCTTACCGCAAAGGCAAAAGTACCCGTAAAGTCGAGTATTGATATTATGGAATCTGTCATTTCCATACTTTATACATTAAATTTAAAGTGCATTATATCACCGTCTTGCACTATATATTCTTTTCCTTCCATTGCCATTTTACCCGCTTCTTTTACCGCTTGTTCCGAGCCATATTTAATAAAATCGGCAAATTTTATAACTTCTGCTTTTATAAATCCACGTTCAAAATCGGAGTGAATTACGCCCGCAGCCTGTGGAGCTTTAAACCCTTTGTGATACGTCCATGCTCTTACTTCTTTAACACCTGCGGTGAAATATGTTTCTAAATTCAGTAAGCTATAAGCAGTGCGTATAAGTTTGTTTAAACCGGGTTCTTCAAGCCCAATATCTTGTAAAAATAATTGACGTTCTTCGGGATCTTCGAGTTCGGCAATTTCGGCTTCTATAGCTGTAGCAAGAACCAAAACCTCTGCTTGTTCTTGAGCAACCGATTGTTTCAATGCCTCTACATGAGCATTTCCTTTGATTCCCGATTCGTCTACGTTGCACACATACATTACCGGTTTTAGGGTAATTAAATGCAAATCGTATATTGCTTGTATTTCATTATCGTCTAATCCTAAACTTCGTACCGACTTACCGGCTTCTACATGTTTTTTTACCCGTTCCAAAATATCGTACACGTATTTAGCTTCTTTGTCGCCACCGGTTTGAGCTTGTTTTTTTACTTTCTGAATTCTACCTTCTATAGTTTCTAAATCTTTCAGTTGCAATTCGGTGTCTATAGTTTCTTTGTCGCGTACCGGGTTTATTGAGCCGTCTACATGGGTTATATTTTCGTTTTCGAAACAACGCAATACATGAATAATAGCATCGGTTTCGCGTATGTTTGCCAAAAATTTATTACCCAATCCTTCGCCACGACTTGCACCTTTTACTAAACCCGCTATGTCTACTATTTCTACAGTAGTAGGAACAACTCGTTCGGGTTTTACAATAGTTTCCAATTCGTTGAGTCTACTATCGGGTACGGTTATCATTCCAATATTTGGTTCAATTGTACAAAACGGAAAATTTGCTGCTTGAGCTTTCGCATTTGTTAAACAATTAAACAAAGTTGATTTTCCTACATTAGGTAAGCCTACTATTCCACATTTTAATCCCATAATTATTTTCCTTCGGTCAATGAGCTCGCTATTGCTCGGTTCATATTTTTTTTGCAAAAATAATGTTTTTTTTGAGATTACAGATGGCTTTATGTATAATGTATGTCTTGGCAAAAACCAATTTTTAAAACCAGTATCATTGCCTTAGCAAAACCGGCTTTAGGTAGGAGGGGGTATACTCTGTCTTAGCTTTTATCATAAGCCGAAAAAGGTATGTACGTATACATTTATTTGAATTCAAATATATGTATTTCGCTAGTATCATTTTTTTCTAAACTTTTTGGCGTGATAGTATTTTTATGTACATTTGAAAATTAAAATATTGTATTAATTTTTGTGATAAACTATGGATTTGTACTATGTATGATGAAAATTGATGTATATAATAGTTGGCAACAAGTGTAAAGACAGACGAGCAGACAGATACGATAGTGATAATTAATAACGATAGAAAGGATTTAGCTTTTTGACAGGACATTGCAAATTTGATGGAACCGGAACAAAGTGGAGCTCGGCGGAGCCAAATTTATTTTGTTTTTTTCTTTCCCCCCGCAAAGAAAGAAACCCCACCCACATTGCACACATTGGCAAAGCCCCACAAGCAAACGCTCATACCAATGCTTTGCCAAAGAGTGCAACCGACCGCAGGGAGCTCACGAACACATTTTAATAATAAAAATAATTGTGAGTAATTTTGCCAATACACACGCTACAATTAATTGTATATTTTATATTGAAAAATGAGATAAAAAACCTATTTTTGAAGCTTCAATTCGTAAATCGATGAACAAGATTAAAGAAGTACTAGACAAAAAAGGCATTAAACAAACATGGTTGGCAGAGCAACTTGGCAAAAGCTATAATATGGTAAATAGTTATGTGCAAAACCGCCAACAACCAAGACTTGAAGTGCTGCATGAAATTGCTAAAATTTTAGATGTTGATGTGATAGAATTAATTGTATCAAGTAAAAATCAAAAGTAAAAAATGGCAATTCCCCAAAATATAAATACTGAAAATATTGAAGATGCAATTAAAGAGGTCTTACAATTCGAAATACCTAAAGATAGATTATCAAAGGAGTATTACTTATTATATAAAAATAAAAAATTACCTCCAAAATATATAATTAGTATTGCAAATAAATATGCAAATAATGAAATGTTAGATAGTAAAGCTTTTAATGCTATTGAAGCAAAAGACTTTTTACTAAAAAAAGGATATAAAATTATTATTGAGAAAATGGAAAATAAAACATATGACCAAAAGATTTGGATTGAAAAAACAATCGTTTCTGGTAGGCCTGATAGAAATGAAGGTGATAGGTCTTTAGGTAAAGCATTATGGTCTCCTCAAAAATCTAAAGGTGGTTCTGATATATATAAAAATATGCGGTCAATTCAAAAAGGTGATTTAATTATACATCTAATTGATAATAAATATATATCAGGTATCTCGATTGTAAGAGAAAAGGCAATTGAAACAATAGGTATTGAAGGTACAGAATGGAATGGACCAGCATATTTGGTAGAACTAGAAAACTATATTCAGCTAAGTCCACAAATCGAAAGACAAGAAATACTAAATGAAAAATATAAATCTAAACTTTTAAATATTACTAATTCATCTGAAGTTTTTTATAATAAAAAACTTGATTTAAGGCAAGGAGCGTATTTAACTCCTTGTTCAAATGAATTGTTTTCAATAATTAATGAAGTTTATTTTAAATTATCTGCTAATTATTTACCATATTATGAAAATATAAAACTTGAACTTATTGATAATTTACAAGAGAAACAGAAAGAATTCAATTTTAAATCTTTACATCAATCAACTCAAGCAGCAGGCTTAATCTTCTCCCCACAACTTATTCAACGCTTTGTAGCCTCATTATGCACAAAACCATTTGTAATATGTAGTGGTCTTTCTGGTTCCGGTAAAACAAAACTGGCTCAAGCGTTTGCGCAATGGATTTCAGCGGATAAATCACAATATTGCATAGTTCCAGTTGGTGCCGATTGGACAAACCGTGAGCCACTTCTAGGGTATCCAAATGCATTAAATAAAGAAGAATACGTAAGCCCCGAAAGTGGCGTTTTAGATTTGATGATAAGAGCTAAGCAAAATTTTGAGAATACAGTGGAACCTACAAAACCGTACTTTTTGATATTAGATGAGATGAATTTAAGTCATGTTGAACGATATTTTGCTGATTTTTTAAGTACTATGGAATCGGGCGATGTGATACCGTTGCATAAAATTAAAAATGAAATAAATGAGATTCCACAATCAATAAATCTACCTAAAAATCTATTCATAATAGGAACTGTAAATATAGATGAAACCACCTACATGTTTAGTCCTAAGGTTTTAGATAGAGCTAACACCATAGAATTTAGATTAACTGAAAAAGATTTAGAAGAATTTATTGCGAGTGATATAAAACTAGACATGGATTTGCTAAAAACGCAAGGGGCAAATATGGCTGAAAGTTTTGTGGCTATGGCATTACAACAAACCAATAAGAATTTGAAAAAATATGAAGCAGATTTAAAACAATTCTTTACGGAATTAAAAAAATCGGGTGCTGAATTTGGATATAGAACAGCAAGTGAAATAGGAAGGTTGATGCATATGCTAAAAGAACTTGGCGAATCTGGCGACAACTTACTTGATATTGCCATAATGCAGAAATTATTACCAAAATTGCACGGTTCAAGAAACAAGCTTACAAAAGTTCTTCCCATATTAGGTGGTTTTTGTTTAATCGATAATTCACAGATTAAAGAAAACTACTTAGATACATTTGTTAGCAATAACTTAACAGAATCTGAGATACATTCAGATTCTAATATTAAATACAAGCTTTCATTCGAGAAAATTTGTAGAATGTATAAAAATGCCGTTGAAAATGGTTTTGCAAGTTACGCTGAAGCATAAAAATGAAAATTAAGCTTAATCATATTAAACAAGGATTGGTATTAGAAATTAAAGGTGATGTAAATACGCTTTTTGAAATTTCTGATGAAGATGTTATACAATTTGGTGAAGCAAAATATCAACTTTTAGAAGGATGCTCTTATGAATATCAGTTTTCGGAGGAAGCAGTATTTTTTAAACCTAAAGAAGAAAGTAATAAGAATTTAATAATAACACATTCTAAATTCGGCAAACATAAAGGGAGTATAATTCCCAATATATACGTAGGTACACATTCTTTAGAAATAGATGGCTCGCCTATCTTATTACCTATTGAAGTTCGTTCTGTTAAAAGTGAATATAGGTCAGACTATCGCTATATGCTTGAGAGCATTACCGAACGATGCACTGATTTAATAATGCAGATTGATTCCCCAATCAATCAACATTTTGAAACCGATTTTAATAAAAATCCAGAAACATTATATCAGAGGTTTTCGTTTGTAAAATCATTAATTGATTCTTTAGAATTTGAAGAAGCAATACAAAAAATTATTTCAAGTCCTACTACAAAATGGCATGAAGAGTATGAAGAAAAAGACATACGAAGCATACGAAGATTCAATCAAAAGAACATAAAACAATTGGTTACAAAAAGTAACCGAATGAAAATAAGTACAGAACATTTCTTGAATACATCATATGGGTTAACTTCTATTCCAACAAAAATAGACAGCACACGAAAATGCGAATCTATTGACACCGCAGAAAATCGTTTTATAAAACATGCATTAGAAGAATTTCTGTTTTTCTGTGAGAATTGCGAATTGCGATTCGAGAAGTATTCAACTGCTAAATTTGAATCAGGATTGCTTTCAACTAAAATTTCGTCGATATTAAATCAATCTTTTTTTAAACAAATATCAAGACCAACATCATTAAAGTTAAATAGCCCTATACTTCAAAGAAAAAGCGGCTACAGAGAAGTTTTAAATGCTTGGCTAAAATTTGATTTAGCAGCTAAATTAATTTGGCATGGTGGCGACAATGTGTATGATGCTGGGAAAAAACATATTGCTATACTTTATGAGTATTGGTTATTTTTTACATTATTAGACTTGTTAAAAGAAATATTTGAAATTGAACCAAAGAGTATTGCCGAATTAATTCAATATGAAAAAGGGCAATTATCGCTAAATTTAAAACAAGGTACTGCTATTGCAATGAAAGGTGTATATAAATCACCATCAAGAAATTTGAATATACAATTTTGCTATAATCGTTCATTTGTAGGCGGGAGAAAATATCCCGATGGAGGAAGTTTTACAACAACTCTAAGACCAGATTACACCTTGTCAATTTGGCCAGAAGAAATAAAAGATTCTAAAGAAGCAGAACGTAAAGAACTTATAACTCATATACACTTCGATGCTAAATATAAGGTAAATAATTTCTATGAGTTAATTTCTAAACCACAAGGTGAAGAACTAACAGAGGAAGAGAATAATGAGCTAATCGAAGATGAAATAGAAGAAAGCAAAAAAGGAACATTCAAAAATCAGGATTTACTTAAAATGCATGCCTATAAAGATGCTATCAGAAGAACAGGCGGAGCTTATGTATTATATCCAGGAGAAGGCAAAGAAGAACCATTTAGAGGTTTTCATGAATTAATTCCTGGTTTGGGAGCTTTTGTAATTAAACCAAATAAGGATGATAAAGATAAAGAGCATTTAAAAAACTTTATAAAAAAGGTTGTTGCTAACTTTATTGATAGAGCTTCGCAAAGAGAATATACTGCTGTTAAAATTTATGATATTCATAAAAACAATAAAAACGATAACGATATTTTAAACGAACCTATTCCGGAATATATTGGTAACAAAAAATTAATACCAAATGAAGCATATGTGTTGGTGGGCTATTATAAAGATGATAGACATTTAAGTTGGATAAAAGAAAAAGGTTTGTATAATATTCGTTATGGTAACGGATATATCTTAAGCCCTAGTGAAATTGGTGCTCAATATTTACTGCTTTATTCAAAAGAACAAACCGAATCAAAATTATTTTTTAAACTTAAACATAATAGTGCAAAATTTTGCTCGCAATCGGAGTTAATAAATATATTAAATTACAAAACTACCCCAAGCGAAAAAATGTATTTGGTATATGAATTAGAAAATTATTGCGAAAAAGAATTTAAAGATATTAGCATTGATTTAACAAAGCTAAATGTCCTCGATGTAATAAAAAAGCCAAAAGCTATTACAATAGAAGAACTTATGAAAGCAAAAATTAAATAATATATTGCAAGTATTTTTATTATAAATTAAAATGACAGAATCTGATTTACACATATTATTACAAGAACTTTGCAGTCAACCGCGAGAACAGCAGTGGTTAGAGTTTAAGCTCAATAAAGGGAGTATTACTAATGAGCAGATTGGCGAATATTTAAGTGCTATGAGTAATGGGGCAACCATTGCAAATAAACCTTTTGGCTACTTGGTATGGGGTGTAGAAGATGAAACATTAATTGTAAAAGGTACAAATTTTACTTTCGCTAATGCTAAGCAAGGCAATCAGGATTTGGAACTTTGGTTGAGAAATTTGTTGTATCCAAAAATCAACTTCGAAATTTTTGAGTTCGATTATCAAGGTAAACATATCGTTTTACTTCGTATTCCATCGGCTAAAGGCGAACCTACAAATTTTCAGAAGAAACCTTTTATAAGAATTGGTAGCAATAAAACAGATTTAAGAAATCATGCTAATTTTGTTCGCATTATATACAATTCGCAAGAAGATTGGAGTGCCAAAATTATTGAAACGGCAAGCATTACTGATTTAGATGAAAATGCATTAAAAGTTGCTCGTGAGAAATTCAAGGAAAAAAGTTCAAGAACTTCATTTTTCGATGAAATTGATTTGTGGGATACAGCTACATTTTTGGATAAAGCAAAGATTACTATAAATGGAAAAATAACAAATACAGCTATAATTCTTTTAGGAAAAGAAGAAGCATCTCACTATTTATTGCCTGCCATTGCCGAAATTACGTGGAAACTTGAAACCGAAGAAAAAGCTTACGAGCATTTTGGAACACCGCTTTTATTGAATACCACCAAAGTTTTACAAAACATTCGAAATGTTAAATATAAATTTTTTCCCGACAATGAATTATTGGCTACTACTGTAAATAAATATGATACACGTTCAATTTTGGAAGCTATGCATAATTGTATTGCTCATCAGGATTATTCGTTTCATAGTCGAATAATTGTAACCGAGAAGATAGATAAACTTATTTTTAGCAATGCAGGTAGTTTTTTTGAAGGTAATCCCGATGAATATTCCGAAGGCGAAAAAACACCCGAGCGATACCGTAATCCATGGTTGGCAAATGCTATGGTAAATTTGGGTATGATAGACCGTTTAGGTTATGGAATTCATACAATGTATATTGCTCAACGCAACAGATATTTTCCACTTCCCGATTATTTACTTTCAGAATCTCAAAAAGTAGTATTACAAATATACGGTCATGCAATTGACGAAAATTATTCGAAATTACTTATTGAACGTAAAGACTTATCGCTATCAAGAGTTGTATTAATAGATAGAGTTCAAAAGAAACTACCAATTACAGAACATGCTGTTACAACCTTAAAAAAGGAACATTTAATTGAAGGGCGTAAACCAAATTTTTATGTAGCAGCATCTGTAGCAGCAGTAACTGACGATAAAGCGTCATACATTAAAAACAAAGCATTTGACAAGGATTATTATAGAAAACTAGTTGTTGAATTTCTAACCAAATACAAACAAGCTACGAGAGCCGAAATTGACGATTTGTTATTGGAGAAATTATCAAATGTTCTTTCTATAGACCAAAAAAGAACTAAGATTCGTAATTTACTTTATGATATGTCTAAAAAAGAAGGAATAATTCAAAATAGTAGTAAATCAACAGCTAATCCGATTTGGGTACTTTCAAATAAGATAGAAAAAGATAAGATTTAAGATAAGAATTCGAATTGTATAAACTTAAAGCATTGAATTATAGGGGATATTTGCATATTAATTAAGATAAAAAAGATAAAGAATAAGATAGCAACGCACAGTCGTAAGCACATTTGCAATCCCACACGAGCCAACGCTCAACGGCGAAGCCCTCACGAACACCTTTGAATATCAATTAAAGATTGTGAGTAAACCAAAGGCTTGCAAAAGAGCTTCCGCCTTTCCTGCTCACGGAACCGCCTTTCAGGACGGTTTTAGGATTACTCACGAGTTGATTATTTTTATAGGTGTTCGTGAATCGCTTCGCTTATTTGCCCACGCTCAAAAAAACAAAATAAATTTGTGCTTCGTGGATAGGTTGGTGCAGATAGCCAATGGTAGACAACTCGTTGAAATCATAATAATGCGGTAAAAAAATCGGATAAACACCGCATATTTGCGGAGAATAATTTGTATATTTGCCGCAAAATAGATTTGTAGCAATGATAAAATACATTTACGAATATAAAAAATGGACAGACTTTACATGGGATGATAAAGCTATCAATGCGGTTTTTGGAGAGGTTCGGTTAATGCAAGGAAAAATCATTGGACAAATGAATGCTCTTGGATTCTCTGCTAAAGAAGAAGCTACACTTACAGCCTTAACACTAGACATAGTAAAATCATCCGAAATTGAAGGCGAGTTACTCAATTACGAACAAGTACGTTCATCCATAGCACGGCGTTTGGGTATAAATACAGCAGGACTTGTAAAGAGTAGCCGGCATATAGAGGGCGTTGTTGAAATGATGCTTGATGCTACTCAGCGCTACACATTACCTTTAACCGAAAAACGTTTGTTTGGTTGGCATGCAGCACTTTTCCCAACAGGATTTAGTGGGCCATATGAAATAGAAGTTGGTAGGTACCGTAAAGGTAAAATGCAAGTAGTTTCTGGTGCAATGGGAAAAGAAAAAGTACACTACGAAGCTGTTAAGCCTGAAATGGTTAAAAAAGAAATGGAAAAGTTTTTAAATTGGTTTAATAATGACCAAACACTTGATTCTGTTCTAAAAGCTGCTATAGCACACTTTTGGTTTATCATCATCCATCCATTTGATGACGGAAATGGTCGAATTGCACGTGCTATAACTGACATGTTGCTTGCACGTGCCGAAAATAGCGGTGAACGTTTTTATAGTATGTCAAGTCAGATATTAATTGAACGCAAACGCTATTACGAAATATTGCAAAGAGTTCAATTTAGTAAAGGTGACATAACAGAATGGCTCGAATGGTTTTTGCAATGTCTAAAAAACGCAATGTTAGCTACTGAAAACACAACACAAAGAATATTGCATAAGGCAGAGTTTTGGAAAATGCATGAACAAACAGTAATCAACGCTCGACAACGCTTAATGCTTAATAAACTTTTTGACGGATTTGAAGGGAAATTGCAAACTTCGAAATGGGCGAAAATTGCGAAAACTTCTACTGATACAGCTTTACGTGATATAAAAGATTTGATAGACAAAGGTATTTTAAAACAAACAAGTGAAGGTGGTCGAAATGCCAATTATGAATTAGTATTTTTTAAAGGGAACTTCTAAAAATACAAGTTTCAAGGCTTGCAAATTTTGGAAAACCGCAGTTTACTCTAGTAAATGAGGATTTTACAAAATTTGCGTAACGCAGAAAATTGGATTTTTAGAACTCCCGTAAAAATAGAATAACCACTGGCTATAATACATAGAAATCTGAGCGGCTTGCACGGTTCGACAGGTGGTTACTGAGCATGTCGAAGTACTCACCAACCTTGATTCGGTGTTGAACTACATCCGAAAATTTGCCGGGGATTTTTTATGTACTTTGTGTAGGTTTTGTTGTTTGTTTCGAAAATCCAACAAAAATATTTGTATTGCCTAGTTTGGTGTATAGGTATTTTTAGGTATATTTGGTGAAATATAAAATATATATCACCAATTGGTGATATTGGGATGTTAGCCACAGTTTTATGAAAGACCACGAACTAGAAATATTATTGACAGAAAGAGTTAAGACGCTTGACTTGAAAAAGACTGCGTTTGACTCTCTCACTAAAATATTTTCTGACAACTCAGACGATAAGAACTTTTTATGTGGTTTTATTCAAGATGAAATTATCACAAAGTTTGATGGTTTTGAATATCGAATTGACAGAAGACATGGTGTTTCTATTATCACAACTAGAATTGGACTTTACGTTGAAAACCAAAAATGGCTTGACAATTTAGAGCCAATAGGATATTACGAACTCGAATCAAATCTCAATGGCGAATTAGTGGATGACTGGTTTGTTATTGAAAAAGAAAAATACCTAAAAGACATCGGAATAATTTCGCACTTTCAAAGTATGAATCAAAAACTACCAATTGAATATTTGAAAAGAAATCATATTCAATATGAGTTTATAACATACGTATCTTTAATCGGAACACTTTTTATGAGTAAACAATTTGAAGGTGCAGGAAGATTTATTCAAAGAGCTTATACATATTTAGAAACAACAGATAATGCAAAACTTGACAAAGACTATTTGAAGGAATCGAAGAAATTTTTTAAAAATGATGAGCAGTTATATAATGACAAACAATTTGGTGACAACAACATTGAAACAAGAACTAACCGAAAATAAAAACTGTGGCTAACAGCACCTACAAGAAATTGGCGGTTCAGTGGTTACATAAACATTTGTGCTTCGGCTCAAGTTCGGTGGTGGCAGACAGTTTAGTGCTTCGAAATCGCCAACTTCTTGTAGCTGCAAAACATTACCAGTCATGCTAAACCGAAAGCTCAATATGATAAAATGAAATATAGAATTGCAATTTTAACAGTATTTTTAATATTAATGTTTAATTCCAAAATGTTATTCTCACAAAATGAAAGCAATCATTCTTTAGGAATAACAGCATTTATTATTTATAACATACCGATACCAAGTGTAACGTATGCCAATACAATAAAAATTCTAAATTTAAATAATGAAAATAGTTTTTCACTTGGTTCCGAAATTTCATTGATACCATTATATCCCATTATTTTAGGAATTGATTATATTCCGTTGAAATATGAATATAGTTATGGTTATGCATGTGGAAATCAATCGAAAAAAAAGTTTGGAATATATACAAGTATAGGATTTGAATACTTTATAAGTACAGCTGAAGGATTTTATGGTTTTAATAGTCGAGTTGGAATGAGAAAAAAACATATGGATATCCATATTTCTTATTTAATTGATAAAAAATATCCATTAAATGGAATCATGAGTATCTGTTATGCATATATGTTTTATAAGAAAGAAAGAAAAAACATTTAATTGTATGCTAAAAAGAATAGGAAAACAGATAAGTACATTAATAATACTAATATGTATTTCAATGCATTTATATTCTCAAAATGATAGTGTCAAACATATTAATTTTGGAGTTGAGACAAATTTATTTGTCGATAATTGTATTTACATAAAATATGATTTTGGCAAATTTTTAATAAAATTAAATGGTGGAAAAACTATTAATGATTTTGCTTACGGAACAACACAAGGAAATTTGAAAGGTTTTGAATTTAGTAGTGAATTGCAAATCAAAACAAAAATCAAAACAAATTTTCCGTTTTATTCAATTGGAATAATGTATAGAGATGTGTTAGCAAGTAATGTAGAAATATCAGAAGATTTTTTTACCAACACATATAATCAATCAAGTAAACAAATATGTTTATTAAATGGTATTGGATATTCTAAACATTTTTCAATATTGAATATTACAATTTTAACTGGAATACAAATCATTAATGAAACAGTTAATGAAACAAATATAAAATATCCATATATTTCAGATATTTATACAGACCAAGAAAAAAATGATTATTTTCTTAGTAAAACAAGTGATAATATCAAAAATAATTGGATGATATTACCTATATTTAATGTTGGTTTAGGAATGAGTTTTTAATAGAAATAATTGCACGAACTGGTAACACACGCTAAGCCTCATGGCAGTAGTCTCGTAAGGCATTTTGTTCTCGCTTGCTTGTATAGTTTTCTATCGGTTGACAGAACGCGAACCACGACTCGAACAAAGTGAGTTCATTGGAGATAAATACTGCTACGAAGGTATGGTGCGAAAACTTTGAGCGTTATATTATCTATACTACAAACAGCGTTCAAACTAGAACGCTAACGTAAAATGAAAGATAAAAAAAGACATTAATATCAGTTAATTACAATGCTGAAATGTAAATAAAATTAAAAATGTTAGTTTTGATTTTTACGAGAATTTTATACCAAAAAAATTATATGTATTTCAATATTTATACTTTATGAACAATGATAATGTCAGACAATCCGAAATAAATCAAATGAGATTTGAATTATTAGAAGGTAATGAGATTTTACTTAGAAAAGTTATCAGAATTGCTCAATTTGAATCGGAACTTGACTTAGGTGTAAATCCGAGAAGTTTAGAGCAAGCAAATACAGGATATTTAACAGAAAATGATTTTGAATATATTAAAAGAGTTTGTGTTTTAGTCGAAAAACGATTGAAAGATTCAAATTGGTTAAAAAATACAATAGAATCAATACATAATAAATCAGAATTAAAAATTCAAACAATAAGAGGTTTGAGGTTCGATGATGAATTATTTAAAGCAGGTAGAGGAATTTTGGAATCAATAATAAATGAAAAGTACCATTGAAGTAAAAAATTTACATCGTATAGTCAACGCACATAAAAATACATTATTCAATACCAGAAAGTGAAGGAAGAAAGAGTGCTGTATATGTAGAGGGTAGTGTACGATAAGGCTAACCGCGAGGGTTGCCCCAACGAGTCGACTACGCCGTAAGGGTAGCCTTTGCGGTTACCCCTGAAAGATACGATAGAGAGTAGATAGCCTTGCGGCTACCCAATAATAGAAAAAACGAAAGACAATATGACCTACAATCTGCAAAAACATCATCGCCGCAGCATACGCCTGAAAGGCTATGATTATTCGCAGGCAGGATTGTATTTTATTACCATTTGTTGTCAAGACAGGATTTGTAGGTTTGGCCATATAAAAAACAGTGAAATGGTTTTAAATGAATTGGGAATGGTAGCATATAACGAATGGGCAAAATTGCCCGAACGATTTCCCAATTTTGAATTGGATGTATTTCAAATAATGCCCAACCATATTCACGGTATTATTTTATTGAACGAAATTCCCGTAGGGGCAGGGTTCACCCCTGCCCAAAATGATATGTATAATTGGTCAACCAATAATGAATCAATAATGAATCAATCAATAATGGGTCAACCGTGAGGGTTGCCCCTACGGTATCCGACATTGTGGGGTCATACAAATCGTTGGCGGCAAATGAATGTTTGAAATTATTTTAAAATTAATAATGAAACGATGGGCAAATTATGGCAACGCAATTACCACGAACACATTATCCGCGATGAACAATCATATTTGAAAATATCGGAATATATTATAAACAATCCGGCAAATTGGGATAACGATTCGTTAAAAAAAATTATCTGAATGGAAGAAAACAAGTGTAGTTTTCTAACGGCTTACAGATTGACGACAACGAACCCCGTTATATCATATATTTATTCTCTACTATTTGAACACCCAATAATTTTTGTTTTGCATACCAAAGCATGCTGTATGCAACCTTGCGAGCATGAATAGGTTTGTATGTTGCCGGTATTAGCCATGATATTGCTTGCATTATATACTTCGAAATGGTTTCTGCGGGTCTCGATTGGGTACGGTTTCCTAACAGCATCGATGGTCTGAAAATAGCTATTGATGGTATAGGGAATTGTTGGAGTGCTTGTTCTGTTTCGCCTTTGAGGTGTAAATAAAAATTTGAACTCGTGCTATTAGCTCCAATTGACGATACAAGTGAAAAATGATTAATGTGTTTTTGTTTACAAACTTGTGCAACACGAATAGGGATTCCATAATCTATATCACGATACCTGTGTTTATTTCCTTGTACTTGTTTTTGTGTGGTACCTATACAACAAAACACAGTGTCGCATTCGGTAATAGCTGCTTCGAGTGATATGCCATCTAAAAAATCAATACATTCTACGGTAACTTTTGAGTGTTGAATGCTAAGAGGTTTACGACTCAGAATGTGTATGTGTGTAAAATAGTTGTCGTGAATGAGTAGGTGTAAGAGTTCGTTTCCTACTAATCCGCTTGCACCTAATAGTATTGCTTTTTTTTCTGTCATTTTACAATAGTGTAATAGTGTTCTATAATCATTCTGAATACCTGTTTTCAGAATGATTACAGATACACAGAATATTTGTTATTTAACGTCAACTCGATGTAATTATTTAAGTTCAGATTTTATAAGGATTTGATTATCAAGGCACATATTTGAAAATGTAGCGGGCTACTTTGAAAATATGTAACGAAGAGAATCGAATTCTTATAAAAAGCATTACAAAACCGCTTATAGACAGCAATCTTCTTCTTGATAAACACTTATAATATCCCGATATGATTACGTGTTTATCAATCGAATCTT
>Ga0116156_10001609_pt1 | contig 21645 bp, 10 predicted proteins | sample AD_UKC045_MetaG_FD_89891 | JGI IMG/M metagenome (GOLD analysis project Ga0116156, IMG submission 89891) | Active sludge microbial communities of municipal wastewater-treating anaerobic digesters from USA - AD_UKC045_MetaG | ecosystem: Engineered > Bioreactor > Anaerobic > Digestate | place: USA... | reverse complement strand
TTTCTGCCCGTGTTCACGTTGAATCGTCTCCAATTCGTGCCGCAATTGACCGCGCTGCGGCTCCGGCGTCTCGCCCAAAAAGTCTTCGATCTGCGGCTTTCTCCCTGCCTCCAACTCCGCCTCAAACTGCCGGCAGATCTTGTCGATCGCCAGCAGGGCCGAAACGGACGGCGAATCGCTGGAAACCTGAGGCGGCACGGCCATCACTGGTCCCTCCCAAACGTGGCTCTGTCTCCTGATTCAGCGGACGATGTCGGTGCATTATGGCGACTTTTTCCGAAGACGGGAACCGCGTCAAACGGCTGTCGGGCGTTTCTGCAGGCATCACCGTTTATTCTTTTTGGCTTCTTTCTTTTTCTTGGGTTCTTGCCTGTCGGGCAATGTTTGCCCCCACACGGGACCGCGGGTGCGATTCCGCGGAAGGGGATTCTGGAGGGCCATCTCGCGCGCCAGGGGCGAAGCGCTGACCGCGCGATACGTGCCCCGATTCGCCTCCGCAATCGCCCGCAGGTGGGCCTCCCCGCGCGGCTGGACCTCCATGCCGAGCGTGTGAATCGTGATCCGCCGGTCGTGCGGCGCGGTGAGCAGTTGCGTCGTGTCGTCCGTAAACACGCCGTCCCCCAGGATGTAGATCGCGTCGGGGTTCATCGCCAGCGCCGCCGTCACCGCTTCGCGGCCCTCCGTGTGGAAACACAATTGCACGGTGCTCAGCCAGGACTTCAAACGCCGCTTGTTGGGTTCCGTGGCCGGCACCAAGCCCGGCGCAGGGGCGGGGTGAAACATGCGGTAGGCCGTATCGCTGAAGAAGATCACATAGAACTGTTGTTCGGGCGTCATGCTGTCCACGGTTCGGATCAATTCCAGCAGGGCCGTCTCGAATCTCCCCCGGATCATGCTGTTGGAATTGTCGACGACAAACACGAACCTCTCGCCCCGCGAGCGGGCGCCGAAGAAACTGGCTGCCTTGAGCCCGTCGCCGATGTCCGCCATGCCGGCGCCGTCCGCTCCGAACAGGAACCCGATCTCGTCAAGCGTCGTCTGCGGTATCGGCAACTCGCCCCACGGGTCTCGGCCAGCTGACTCGGCGGCCAGGGTCAGGTCCCCCAACGCCAGGACGCCTACGTCGGGGATGGCCGCATCGCCGGCAAACGACTCGATCTCCAGCAGCTGCAACGCCTCCAACTCCACGTCCCAGTTCTCCACGAACTCTTCGGCCTGCTCGATAAGCTCCGCGGTCACGTAGATGCCATGCGTGCGATCTTCCGCGAACTTGCTCAGAGCCAGCACCAGCAACAGAGCGAGGTGGACGAGCAAACTGACGAGCCAGGCAGGCATGTGCCGCAAAGTAAGACGCCAAGCGATCGCGTTTCCGTCGCCAAGTTCGTCTTCGTTTTCCGGCCACACTTCGTCTGGCAAATCTGCGGGAGCGGCAGCGTGCCGCGACGATGGTTGGTGCTGGAAGATCATGAGCTTGGTCTCAAATCGCCCGCATCCGGGTGTTCGAATAGAGCGGCCGATTCGTCGCCCAGTGGCAGAACATGATGGTCCCCCCCGTCTCCAGCAAGGGCTATGGGATTTCGCACAAGACACGAAAGCCATCGTTGGGGCTGCGGAAGTCAGGGCGGCTATGGCCGCGGTTCGCGGAACGACAGCGGCTGCCCAAGTACTGCCAACTTCCTCCCCGCGTTACCCGCTCGGTTCCGGAGTCGGGCCCCCTGGGGTCGTTCGGGGCTGAGTGAGAGTAGAACTCCGGGCCGTACCAGTCATTGCACCATTCCCACACGTTTCCATGCATGTCATGGAGCCCCCAGGCGTTCGGTCCTTTCAGACCAACAGGGTGAGCACTGCCGCCCGAGTTCGAGTCGAACCAGGCGTAGTCACGAAGCTCCGTTTCGGCATTGCCACAGTAGAACCTAGTCGTCGTTCCGGCGCGGCAAGCGAATTCCCACTCGGCTTCCGTAGGCAGGCGGTATGTGTGTTTGGAGTCCTTCTCTGCGGGCAGTGCTGACAACCGGCGACAGAACTCCCGTGCGTCGTTCCAGCTGACGTCGATCTTGGGGTGGCGATTAGGTTCTTGCTCCGCCTCGCTTCGCGAGGCCCCTCGTTCGCCTTCGACGTGTGGCACCTGTCCGTACTCTCCTCGCGTGACTTCGTACGCCCCGAGGTAGAACGGCTTCGTAATCCGCACGCGATGCCGGGGTGCCTCGCCTTCCATCTCGCGGACATAGAACTCGGCCTGTCCCGCCGACCCGCTTGCTCTAGCTTCGCTGACGTACTGGGCAACTTCGTCGTCCGTCGATCCCATGTGGAACTCGCCCGGCGGGATCAAGACGAAACGGATGCCAATCGAATTCGTCATCTCGAGCGGAACGCCTAAATACTCGGCCCACGCGCGTTGATGCTGCTTGGCTTGGGCCGCATCGAACGGAGCGATCGCCAGTGGCGGGTCGTGGCACCAACTTTCGCCGATCTGTCGGATTTCGGCGACTAACTCGGGGCGACCACGCAGACCCGGCCAGAGTCGCGTGCCGACATAGGCATCGCCATAGGGAGCGACGATCACGCCAGGCAACTCGCGCTTCTCGGCACAGTCTGCGTACGCTCGATACGTGCCTGCCTGGACACCGGGTTCGTAGTTCAGAATGGGAATGATGGGCCTCCCCTTCGCCAAGGCGGTCCATTTGCTCAGACTGTCCTCTGCGCGGCTTCGCACTTCGTCGGCCGAGTGGTAGGAACATTCCTCCGGAAAAAGCACATCCACTTCGCTCAGGGCGGCATATGAGGCGGCTTTGTCAGGATCCACAACCGACAGGCAGTATTGGATCCCAGGCAGGATCCGCTTGATCTCGCATGCGAAGTCCGACACCTCGGCGGGCTCGATGCCAAAGCCCGGTGGACACATCGAGCCGATGCCAATCACGACGTCGCGATTCTTTTCGACGAGGGGCACACCCCGCTCCCTAAAGCTCTGGAAATCTTTCCGATCAAACAACGCGAAGACAATCTTGAGGCCATGCCGACGAGCCTCTTGCACCACTTGCTCGCCACGCGTCGTCCAGTTGTGATCCCAAAGGAAGTTCGCGAAGGGGGCCACTTCCGCGACGAGTTGATCGGCGGCCTCGCCCACGTCGCAGCCCAGCCAGCAGGGCCTCGCGAACGGCGCCGTGTTGAAGCGAACGCCCCGCGCGATTCTCGATGCGGCCTCTTGAATCCCCCAGTCCTTGGCAATCTGCCTGATCTCGGAGACCAGGGTGGGGCTGGTGTCGATGCCCAGCACGTTCTGGTAGCCGCGGCCGTAGGCAGAGAAGATCAGCCCTGCCAGACCATGATTGTCCACCACTTCAGCAAACGCCGCAAACGTCCCCGGTTCGCACGCAGGCACGAGACCTTGGGGGTTGTTCGTCAGACCGTTCCACCAAGTCAGAACCACGGGCCTGCCGTCTGCTTTCTTCAGCCATTCCGGAAGCACTTCGGCCGTCTGTGCGCGAACGGCCTTGGGCGACGCCAGGTCGATTTCGAGACTGATCACATCCACCACCGGCGGAACCGGCAGCACTTGGACGTTTCCTCGCGCCTTGGGAGCGAAATTGCACCAGAACTGCAAATCCGGCAGCGACGCTTTCAACTTCCGGCCAAACTCGGCGACCTCGGCGGGCTGACGTCCGCGCATATACGGCGCCTGACAGCAAATGGCGAAAACCGAATTCGGGTGGCGCCGTGCCAACGCGATGGTCTCGTCAGCCACCGCGCCCGCGATGTCCTTGCTGTCCAGGTTCAGGAGAACCTTCAAGCGAGACTGTTGGGCCGCTTCCACAAGAGCGTCGCCGTTTTTCGAGTAGATCGAGATGAAGTTCGTATAGCCGGCGATCTCACCGACACGTTCCGCCTGGTTGATCTCGTAACCCAGCCATCGCGGTTGGCGGACAGAATCGGTGCCCGTACCCGTCGCCGGCGCCTTGCCTGCCAAATCGGCCGATGATTCGACACTCGATGCCCGATTGGTCGCATCCTTCAACAGCGCCGGGTCGGCCTCCACGCGGACGATCTGATCGCCGTCGCGCAGCAGGAACCAAATCCCCAGCAACAAGCCTGCAACGGCCAAGATGCCCAAGCCGATGGCCAGCGGAACCCAGGGCACATCGGACCCGCTGCCGGATCCTCGCACGGGCTGGCCCGGCCGACGAGGAAGCGGTCGGCCGGCAGCGGTCCGGCGGCGGGTCAGACGCTGGTACACCAGCCGGGCCAGGCGGTCGCCCCAGCTGTGACGCAAATGAGCGGGCAAGAGCGTGCCGTCCTTGTCAAACCGCAACGGCTCGCTAGGACCGTATGTACCCAGATGCTCGTACAGGTCCCGGGCCGTCAAGTTGCCGGGTTCGATTTCCAGGAGCCGCGCCAGGACGTGTTCGCGCAGGCCCTCGAACTGCCGATCACGCACCGCGCGGTTCATCCGTGCGTTCAACTGCTCGACTTCCGCCTGGAGGTCGCGGGCCTGCTTCAACAGCTGGGCGGCTTCCTCCGAACATTGCTCGGGCGGGAGGCCGCCCAGCAGATCGATCACTCCCGCGTAATCTTGCCGGGCCAGCCGCTGGATTGCCTCGGACACCAAAGGCGTTGTGGCCGGTCTCCCGACCGAGCCACCAGGCCGACCGCAGGTCTCCGGGATCGCGGGAGACCTACGGTCGGCGATTTCGGCGGGGTCGGAGACCCGCGCCGAGCGCGCCACGCCGGGAGTCGCCACGGGGCGGTTCGGATCGATCTCCGGCGTTTGGCCCGTGGCCGTATCCGCCAACCGATCCGCGGTGAAGCTCTGCGTTTCGGCTGGCGGCACGCGGGGCGGGGGCAGCGGCGGAGGAGCACTGCGGGCCGCCGGTTCGCCTGCACTCAGCTGCGCGATGACCTCCGCCATCGACGACTGCCGCTGCGCCGGGTCCTTGGCCAGCATTCGCTGGAACGCGGACTCCAAAGCGGCCGGCACGTCCGGACGCACCTCGCGCAACGACGGAATCGGTTCCTGGCGGTGGGCCAGGATTTTCTTGGTCATCGTGTCGCCGCCGTAGGGCGGATGGCCCGTCAGCAGGTAGTACAGCGTACAGCCCAGACTGTAGATGTCTGTCCGGCCGTGCACGTGCCGCGTATCCAGCGCCTGTTCGGGCGACATGAAGTCCAGCGTGCCCATGACCTGGCCCGTGTGGGTCAACACATCCTCGCCGGATGTCGCGGTTTCCACGCGCGCCAATCCCATGTCCAGGATCTTGACCGTCCCCTCGCCGTCCACCAGCACATTGGACGGCTTGATGTCACGGTGAACGACGCCTTGGCGATGCGCGTACTCCAGGCCTTTGGCCGCTTGCAGGACGTAGTCCACGGCCGTCGCCACGTTCAGCGGACCTCGCTCCTTGACCAGCGCTCCCAAATCCTGCCCCTCGACGTATTCCATCACCAAGAAATGAACTCCGCCGGCCTCGTCCGCGTCATGAGCCGTGACGATGTTCGAGTGCGACAGTTTGGCTGCCGCCTTGGCCTCGCGCTGAAAGCGTTTCACCGCTTCGGGCATGCGGGCCATCGCCGCGGGTAGCATCTTCAACGCCACCACGCGTTCCATGCGCCGGTGCCGGGCCTGGAACACCTGCCCCATGCCGCCGCGCCCGAGCTTGTCCAGCACCACGTAGTTGCCCAGCACCAGTCCGCGGGTCTTGCCTTGATAGACGGCCCGGACCTGGAACCGCGTCAAGCGGCCTTGGCGGTGCAGCAGTTCGGCCAATTCGTCACCCGTCTGCGGTCGCTGGTTCGGAGGCTGCTCGTCCAGAACCGTCTGCACCTGATCCTCGGACATCAGCCCCGACGCGACCAGATTCTGGACGAACTGAGCGAGCGTGGCGTGGTGGCCCGTTTTTTTCCCGTGTTCCCGTTGAATCGTCTCCAATTCACGCCGCAGTTGGCCGCGTTGCCGTTCGGGGATATCGCCCAAGTAGGCATCAATTGGGGGCTGGTTCCCAGCCTTCAGCTCTGCCTCAAACTGCCGGCAGATCTTGTCGATCGCCAGCAAGGCCGAAACGGAAAGCGCATCCTCGGAAACCTGAGGCGGCACGGTCATCGCAAGAACCTCCCGTCGCAGAATCTGTCTCGTGTCTCGGTGGAAAAGCCGCTCCCATTCTATCGGCCCCGCAAGAAGAATGGAACCGATTCTGACGCCGAGCAGCGATTCAGGCGCAAGCGCGTGGCGACTCGCTCTGGAGTGCGGTGCTTCATCACCGCTTTCTTCTGTGTTCCAAGCCTGCGTGCGGAACTGATGCCGACCGAAAGAAAAGGCGGTGATGAACCACCGCACTTCGCAGGTCCACGGGTTGCAAGTTGCGCGTCGCGATGGGAAAACTAGACGGTTCTCAAAATTCGCAGACCGTCTTCCACGGGGTGTCCTCCTGCCATGCCTTGGCCTTTGGCTACCGACTTCAGCGCCATCGTCCAGCAGCCACGTCTGGCGTTTCGCGATCCGGTGCTGCAGAGTTGCCGCATCGAACGCAACCGGCTGAACCAGCCGCGGGTCTGGTCGGGCGCGTTCGCCGTGGTCTACAAAGGGATTGACTCACAAGGCAAAGCCTGGGCGATCCGGGCGTTCACCTCGGAGTCGCGGGAGCGGCGAGAGCACTACGAGCACATCAGTGCCCACCTGAAATCACAGACGCCGGGATGCCTGGTCGATTTCGAGTACCGGGAAGCGTCCATCCGCTCGGCCAGTGACGGCAAATGGTATCCGTTGGTCGTCATGGATTGGGTCGAGGGCACGACGCTGTGGGCCTGGGCTGGAACGAAGTGCCGCAAGGGCAAGGGGCCGTCGTTGGCCAAGGGCGCGCGGCATTGGCTGAAATTGATCGAGGAACTGAACGCTGCCGAAATTGCCCATGGCGATCTGCAGCATGCCAACGTGCTGGTGACTCCTGCAGGACGCTTGAAGCTGGTCGACTATGACGGGATGTGCGTGCCGGCGCTGATTGGCCGGCGAAATCTGGAAACGGGCGTCCGGCCCTATCAACACCCGCAGCGCAACGAATCGACGCTGCTGTCCGCGGACCTGGACAACTTCTCCGCCCTTGTGATCTACGTGGCCCTGCGGGCCTTGGCAGCCGACACGTCGCTGTGGACCCCGCACGTGGAACAGACGGGCTACGACAAGCTGCTGTTCCGCAGCGAGGATTTTTGGGATCGAGAACAGTCAGCACTGTACCACGCCCTGATGAACTCGGCGGACCCCGCCGTCCGAACGCTGGCCGCCCAGTTGTTTTCGTTCGCCCGCGGGAGCCTGGACAGCGTACCGCCGTTAAGTGAGTTGGTCGCCGACGAATCGGGAGGCGTTCGGCGGGAACAGGAAGCGGCGCCCGGCATGCCCTGGCAAGGGGCCGCTCCGGAAGCGATGCCGCCACCCGAAAAACCAGGGGCGCGAGTGGTGCTGGAGGTGGTTGCCGGTCCGCTCCAAGGCCAGACGTTCTCGGTCGAGCGGCACGACACGTTGCTGGTCGGCCGCGGCGCCGACTGCCATGTACGTCTGGCGGACGATCGCCGTATTTCGCGGCATCAGTTTCTGCTGGAAGTGGTCCCGCCGCACGCGCGGCTGCGCGAATTGGGCAGCCGCAATGGGACGTACGTCAACGGGGTCAAATACGGCGGGCGAGCGGCTGACAAGGGAGAGGCGGAAGCGGACGCCGAGCGCGGTCCCGAAGTGGACCTGAAACATGGCGACCAAATCACGGCGGGCCGGACGGTCATCCTCCTGCGCGTTGAAGGATCGCCGCCTCCGGCCAGCGTCCATGTAGCTCCCGCGAAGACCACCGGCAAACCCGTCGCACCGGTCGACACGCCCCAGCGGCTAATCGATCAACTGGCCGTCGGGCCAGAAATCGGCAAGGGCGCGTTGGGCACCGTCTACCAAGCGGAGTGCCGGGAGGATGGGCAAACGGTGGCCGTAAAGATCGTCCAGCCGAAGGTCGAGATCGGCGCCGCAGAACGCCGCCGCGTGTTGGAGGAAATGCAGCAGTTCCAGCAACTTCGCCATGCGAGCGTCGTGACCTTGCTGGAGCTGGGGACGCTGCGCCGGTCGCTCTACTTCGTCATGGAATTCTGTGACGGCGGCAGTCTGGCTCAATGGCTCGCGGAGCAGAGCAGCAAGCTGACGCTGGGCCAAGCGCGCCCGCTGATGTTCCAGTGCCTGGACGGTTTGAGCGACGCCCATCGTCGAGGATTGGTGCACGGCGACCTGAAACCGCAGAACGTGCTTCTGCATCGTCAGGGCGGGAAACGGACGGCCCGCATCGCAGACTTCGGCCTGGCGCGCATCATGGAACAAGCCGGTTGCTCAGGCATGACGGCCACCGGACACGTTCCGGTCAACTACCATTTCCTGCCCCGTGAACGCGTCGTCGATTTCCGCGAGGCACGTCCCGTGAGCGACCTGTGGAGCGTGGCGGCCGTGTTCTATCACGTGTTGACGGGGCAGTTTCCCCGCGACTTGACAGGCCGGGATGCGTTGGCGGCGGTCCTGCATTCGGAATCCGTGCCGATTCGCGAGCGCAACCCTCAAGTCCCGAAGCCGGTGGCGCAGGTGATCGACAAGGCACTCGCGTCCGATCCGGGAAAACGATTCCAAAGTGCCGCGGAGATCAAGGTCCATCTTGAACGCGCCTTCCGGCAAGTCCGGGGAGCGTGAGCCGCTTTTCGGTGTGGCACGGCCTACTCGTTGGCCGTGCTACTTGTGGGCCGTGCTCTCCTCCACATCATTGCCAACGAGCCAGATGGAAGCGGCGGACACGGCCCACAAGTAGGCCGTGCCACAGAGGCGTGTCGTAACTAGCGGCTCACGACCACTTCAGCACTGCGCCGCTGGCGGCGCTGGTGGCCATGGCGGTGTACTTGGCGAGGTAGCCGGTCTTGTACCGCGGTTCGGGCCGGGTCCAACTCTGGCGACGCTCGTCCAACTCGGCGTCCGTCAGGCGGACGTTCAGCTTCCGGCCGGGGATGTCGATGTCGATGACGTCGCCTTCGCGCAACAGGCCGATGGTGCCGCCCGCGGCCGCCTCCGGGCTGACGTGCCCGATGCAGGCTCCCGCCGTGCCGCCGCTGAAACGGCCGTCCGTGATCAGGGCCACGGTCTTGGCCAGATCGGGATTGGCTTTGATGTAACTGGTCGGAGCCAGCATCTCTTGCATGCCCGGCCCGCCCTTGGGGCCCTCGTAGCGGATGACCACCACGTCGCCGGGGCGCACCTTGCCGGCCAGGATTCCCGCGCAAGCATCTTCCTGGCTCTCGAAGATCACCGCCGGCCCGGCATGGCGCAGCATCTCCGGATCGACACCAGCGGTCTTGACCACCGCGCCTTCTTCGGCCAAGTTCCCGTACAGGGTGCTCAGTCCGCCTTCGGGCGAATAAGCTTGCTCGACCGTGCGGATGCAGTCCAGCGGGTCGAATTGGTTCTTTTCCAAGTCGGCCAACACAGCCGCGCCGCCGGCTTCGGCGTTTTCCGTGTAGACGCTCAACGGGCTGCGCTGGGCCGTGCTCAGCCCGTCGCGGCGGACTGTCTGGTTGCGGACACGGATGTCGTGCTTGCGGATGTTCTGGCCCAGCGTCTTGCCGGTGACCGTCAGCGCGTCCTCGTGCAGCAGGCCGGGCTTGCCGCGCATCAACTCGCCCAGAATCGTCATGATGCCGCCGGCCGCGTGTACGTCCTCCAGATGGTAGATCCGTCCGTCCTTGCCGGCCGACGGGGCCACGCGGCAGATGTTGGGCGTGCGGAGCGACAGCGCGTCGATGTCCTTCATCGTAAACTCGACGCCCGCCTCGTGGGCGATGGCCAGGATGTGCAGCACCGTATTCGTCGAGCCGCCCATGGCCATGTCCAGCATCATGGCATTCTCGAACGCCGCGCGGGTCATGACGTCCCGCGGCTTGGGTCCGTCGGCCAGCGCCATCTCGACGATCCGCTTGGCGGCGGCCGCGTACAGTTTCCGGCGATCCTTGCTGGTCGCCAGAATCGTCCCGTTCCCCGGCAACGCGACGCCCAGCGCCTCGCACAGGCAGTTCATGCTGTTGGCGGTGAACATGCCCGAGCAGCTGCCGCAGGTCGGGCAAGCGTGGTTTTCGATGTCGGTGAGCGTCTGGTCGTCCAGGCGGCCCGCCGTGTGCTGGCTGACCGCGTAGAAGGCGTTGATCAAATCGACGCTACGGCCGTCCGCCGTCTTGCCCACTTCCATTGGCCCGCCGCTGACGAAGATCGTCGGGATGTTGAGGCGGCCGGCGGCCATCATCATACCGGGAATGATCTTGTCACAGTTGGGGATGCAGATCATGGCGTCGAATCGGTGGGCCTCGATCATTGACTCGACGCAGTCCGCGATCAGCTCGCGGCTGGGCAGCGAGAACTTCATTCCCAGGTGGCCCATCGCGATCCCGTCGTCGATGCCGATCGTATTGAAGATAAACGGCACCCCGCCGGCGGCCCGCACCCGCTGTTTGATATAGTACCCAACCTTGTCAAGGTGCGCGTGGCCGGGGATGATGTCGACATACGAGTTCACGACAGCGATGAACGGCTTGTTCAAATCCCCATCGCGAAAGTTGCCCGTCCCCTTCAGCAAACTGCGGTGCGGTGCTCGTTCGACGCCTTTTTTGACCAGATCGCTTCTCATGGGCTGAAATCCTGCCTTTGTGATTGGGCGTTGTGGTGTGCGAGATGACTTGGCACCTGTCCAAGATCAACGCCGCGATTTGGGCGTGAACCGGACTTCAGTCCGTTCGGGCGGAGGGAACTCCGCCCTACTCAAGTTGTTTCTGGACAGGTGCCTAGCCGTCCGACTCTTCGACTTCTGGACCTTTCGACTCCTCGACTCTTCGACTCGTCCTCACGAACTCAGCTGCGTCTCCAAAAACCTCGCCAACCGGTGGAAATCGCTGCCCGGCTCGATGTGCCGCACCACGGTGACCAGCGTCTGCCGGTCGACCAGTTCCTCGAACGGCACGAAGCACAGTTCGAGTTGGCCCTTGATCGACACCATCACGCCGTCCAGGCCCTGTTCGTCGAGAGCGCGGAACGCGCCAACGCCCAACTGGCTGCCGAGCATGGCGTCGAAGGCGGTCGGTCGCGCGCAGCGGGCCGTGTAGCCCAATTGCACGCCGCGGAGGCGGCGCTTGCGCCCCGTCTTCTCCGCATAACGCTTGTCGATCAACTGAACCATCCGTTCGTGCAACCGGACTTCAGCCACAGCGATATGGCCGTGTTCGTCGCGGGACACGTCCTTGATGATCTCCATCGGCAACAGCTCGGACAAACCCTCGGCCAGGACGATCACGCCGTACTCCTTGCCGTTCTTCTCGCGAGCCAGCATCGTGCCGACGATCAGGTCAAGCACGGCATCGACGTTCATCACGGGGCGTTTCTTCTGCTCGCCGGTCTTCTTGTCCGTGAAGGACTCCTCCAAGCGGTACTTGCCGATGATATCCTCGACGCTGATCACCAGGCTCGCTTCCCCGGCGATCGCCGCGCCATAGGCCAGCCAGCCGGCGCTGCGGCCCATGCACTCGACGATGAAATACGCCCGGTTGGCGTCGGCGTCCTGCAGCAAGTTGAGGATCTCGGTGGCCAACGTGTCCACGGCGGTAAAGTACCCGAAGGTAAAGTCGATGCCGCGGTAATCGTTGTCAATCGTCTTGGGCAGGTGTACGATGGGGATGCGGGGTGAACCGGCGGGCAAGCGGTCCTGGAACAGCTTGAACTTGTTGGCCGTCTTCAGCGTGTCGTCGCCGCCGATGGAGATCAGGGCCTCCACGCCCAGCGAGCGGAGGCCGTCGTACACCCGCTGCAACGGCGCCCGCAGCTTGGGGTCGTCCAGGTGCGTGGGATGAGAGATGTTCTTGCCGGGATTGGTCCGGGCCGTTCCGATCAGGATGCCCTGCGAATTGCGCGTTCGCTTCAGAATCGGATGGTCGATGTTGATAAAGTGCTCGTCTTCGACCAACGGCTGGTCCGGGCCGAATTTCTCGAACGGCGAGTAACCGTTCTTGACACCGATCACTTCGGTGCCGCGCCGCAGAAAGGAGACCGCGGCCGCCGAGATCACCGCGTTGGCGGCTGGGGCAGGACCGCCCGCGAACAGGATGGCGACTTTCTTGAACCTGGGCATGACTTCACCTCTTTCAGATACCGCGGCGACAGTCTGCCAATCGCAGACTCTGCCAGTCGCGAGTCCTTGGCAATTCCGCTGCAAAAGACGCTTCGCGCTGGGCCCGCCGGAAACATGGTTTGGACTTCAAAAACCCACATTTTAATGCCTTTGCGCCGTTTGCCCAGGGGGCCCCGAAAAACGGGGGCGAGCCTCGTTGATGCACTCCTTTGTCGGGACGCATGAGCCCCCATGCCGTTTTCTCATCTACACCGCGCCGGTGTCTTCCGTCATGCGTCTGGCAACAAAAATGGGGTCGGGTCTCATTAGCGAGGGCAAATGAGACCCGACCCCATTTCTTCTTTATCCAGACTATCGTTTCGCAGGTTTGGCCGCCGGGGCGAGGGGCTGCTCGAAGCTGGCTTGGGAAGCGGTCTTTGCGCCTGCCAGCCGGCCGGCTTGGGACGTCCCCGCCAGGAAATTGTCGATCTGCGAGGTCCCCTTCAAGCGGTCGAACTCCTTGGCCATCGCCAGCCGCAGTTTCTTTTCGAGGATGTCGCGGTACAGCTCGTCCTTGACCGCGTTGAAGTCCTTGACGATCGGCTGCGTGCGGCCCAGGCAACGCAGGATGACGTACTTGTCCCCCATGGCGATGATGCCGGACAGTTCGCCCGGTTTCAGGCGGAAGGCTTCCTTTTCCAGCAGCGGCTGGCCGCTGTGCTTCCGCAGCGGGGGCACCTGCCCGAAGTTCGACCGGGAACTGGGTTCGACCGAGTACTGGTTCGCGAGTTCGCCAAAGAACTGGTCCGTCGGGTTGTTGCGGGCCATGTCCCAAACCGTCTGAGCCTGGCGTTGGTTGCCAAGCACGATGGCCAGCACCTCGACGCGTTCGCCGAAATTCGATTCAAAGCCCTTTTGCAGATCTTCCGCCGTGACCTCGACCGATTCCCCTACCAGCTTTTTGAGCGCGACCGAGGGCCAGACGGCATCGCGAACGTACAACTCGACGGTCGTGCCGTCGTTCTCCGTGACGCTTTTCAGCCACGCTTCCACATCCGGCGAGCCGTCCTTTTTCAGGAAGTTGTAGGCCTCGGCCGCCCGCGCCACTTCGCGGTTAATGTCCTGCTCGTTCACCGCCTTGGCGGCGCGCCGCAGTTCCTGAATCAGCAGCAGGCGGTTGATCTCGCCTTCCAACACGTCCTTACCGTGCCTCGACAGGCATTCTTCGGACAATTGCTGGACGGTGATCGTCTGGCCATTGACGACAGCGGCGGCGCCGGGATACTGCGGTTGAAGCTTGGCGTCCTTGAAGACGTTGACGATCTTGGCCTGCCCCTGCAGTTGCTGGAACAATTCGGCCGATTGGACACGCGTCTTGTGTTCGGCCAGACGCTCCTTGAGCTGGGCCTCGACCTGCGGCAGATGCTCGCTGGAAATGAACGTCTCCGGGATCTGTCTCTCGCATTTCAGGACCAGGTACTGGTTCCCAACTTGGATGACCGGCGAGAGCTGGCCTTCCTTCAGCGCAAAGGCAGCTTGTTCCACCTTCGGATCGCCGACGTGCTTGCGGATCGGCGGAATCACACCATAGGCGCTGGCGCTGGCAGGATCCTCGGAATGCTCCTTGGCCAATTGAGCAAAACTGTCCGGATTGGCTTGCGCTGCTTGCAGCACCCAATCGGCCTTCTGCCGGCTGCTGACCACAATCAGGCGGGCCTTGACCTTCGGCCCGTATTCCGATTCAAAAACCTCGCGGAGTTCCTCGGGCGTCGCGGCGGATTGGCGCGCGGCCAGTCGGCGGAGGGCCAGCGTCGGCCAAATGATGTCCTTGCGGTACTGCTGGGCGTCGACGTTGCGTTCGCTTTCGAGCAAGTCCAGCCAACGGTCGACCGACAGGCTGAATTTCGTTGCCACGTTGCGGATTTCGTCTTCGATGTCCTTGTCGGTAATGGTGACGCCCCGCGACTGGCAAGCTAGCAGCAGGATCTGTTTGCTGATCATGCTCTCCAGGACATCGTTGGCATAGCGGCGGATGCACTCGTCCGCCAGGCTCTGCCGCGTGATCTGCTCGCCATTGACGACGGCCATCACCGGCGACTTCTGGGTGTCGGCGGCGGGCCGCGCGTTGGCCGTGCTCGCCTGAAACGCCGGCCCGGCAGCCGGCTTCGCCTGCTGGGCGTGAGCGGATGCCGTCGCGACGGCCTGGACAGCCAGCGCCACCAGTGTCACCAGCGAGACCCCGATAACGGCATGGAACGGGAGGGAAGTGAATTGCGCAGTACCCAAGCGCGGCGCGCGGCCGCTAGCATCCTTGCCAGCCATGATCGCCTTCTCCATCTGGACGGGAGGAAATGGTTGTCTGCGTGCGCGGGAAGTCCCCGAGCATTGCGGGATGCGGGAGTATACGCGCGTTCGCGAAATTGGGTCAAGAGAAATCTAGGTCAACTCGCGATCGATCTCCTGCAGGGTCAGCACACGCCCGTGGGTCTCCGGAACCAGGAAGATGATGACGAGGGTGGAGACCAGGGCCAGGCCGGTCAGGCAGGCGAACACGGTGGCATACGCGGCCGTCGGATACACCACGCGCGCCCCGGCGACCTTGGCCTGGCCGCCGAAGGCGTCCAGGATCGCTCCCGCCGCGTTGCCCAGAACGCCGACCCCCACGTACGACACGGTGTTCAACACGGAAATGGTGACGGCTACCGCGTCCGGACGATTCAGTTCCTTCATGGTCGCCGAAGTCGCCGGACTGCCTGTGATCGACAGGGCCAACAACGCGTAGCCCACCAGGAACACCCAGCCCGGCGCGGCGGCGAGCACGGCGAGAAGCATCAGCGAGGTGGATGCCAGGATCGCACCCGTGGCGCAGAGGATTACCGGTTTGCGACGCTGGCCTGTCAGGCGCAGGACGGGTCCGCCAGAGACCGCAGCCAGCCCGCAGACCGTAGCCAGCACCGCCACGAACGCCGCCGCCCCCGCCGAACTCAACCCCACGACGTCCTGCAGGAATTTCTTGCCCAGGACGCCCTGAATTACAAACAGCACGGGGAAATTGATCACACCGCAGACCAGCAGCGCCCAACTGCGGCGATTGCGCAACACGTCCCACAGCAGCTTTCCAGGATGGCCACCTCGGCGAACCGGGAACTGCTTCAGGCGTCGCAACACCACCCACGCCACGGCCACCGCCAGCACCGACACGACGGCTACCGCCGTCAGCGTGTCGCGCCAGCCGAAGCGGTGTACGGCCCGCTCAAAGGGCAACGTGGCGGCGATGTTTCCGGTGTAGCTTGCCAGCATGGACAGCCCCAACAGCCCCGCGAAATGGCGGGCGGCGAACAGGGTATCCAACTCCTTGACGATGCTCAGGTACACGAAACTCGAACCGAACCCGATCAGCACGCGACTGGCGAACAGCATGGTCGTGGAACGCGCGCAGGGGAACAGCACCGCACCGGCGCACATGATGACACTGCCGAACAGCAACGTTCGCCGTCCGCCGTAGCGGTCCGCCGCAATCCCCACGACCAGTTGCATGCCGGCATAGACGTAGACAAAGACGGCGCCCAAGGCCGTCACGGCGGAAGCGCTCAGGCCAAAATCGTACTGCAGCTCGTCGAAAATCGTTCCGGGAATCCCCGTCCGCTGGAAGTAGGCCAGGCCGTAAATCATCAACATCGCCGCCAGCGCGACGACACGAGCGGCCAGGGGACTCGTTGCCGCAACCGCCGGTTGCCTTTCGAGGGGCGGCGGTGAACCGCTCTCATCGGTTGCTGTGTTTCGACTCATAGGTGACGGATTGTAGCCAATTGGCTGGGAATTGTCTCCCTCCGGCCGCTTCCCGATGCTCCGCTCGTTCGGAACTCTGATGGCGGCCGTTCGAAGGCCAACGCCATCTGCCGCTACGGCAGCGCCGGCAAGCCAATTGTCTTCGCGCGGACCAGCGCCCACGAGGACGACCCGGCGCGACCCTCGATCCCGAGCATCTTCGTCCCCATCCCCGTCGCCGCCTGAAGATCACTTGGCCGCATCCAAGTTCAGTCCTGCGGCCTCCAGATCGGCCAGGACCCGCGGGCCGACGCGGTAGTACATGGAAAAGCCCTTGCCGTAGCTGCTGCCGCGGGCCTCGCGCGGCAGGGCTTCGGTCAGCACCCGGCGGAAACGCTCGTCGCGGGTCCAGAGGTACGCGCGGGCGATCCCCTCGACCATCAATGGCGACGCGCCGGGACGGTAACCGGTCTTCGGACAGGAAGTGTAGCGGAAGCCCTGGACTTCGTCCGAATAGGTCTCGTCCAGCAGGTAATGTGCCCCGTCGATGATGGACTGTTTGACCCGCGCGTCGCCGGTGACGTCGTGGTAGTATTTCAACCCGGACAGCAGCACCGCGACCATGAACCCGGCGTTGCCCCGGTGCCGCGGTTCGCACTCGCAGTGCCCCGGCACCATCATCCGCGACCAGCCGCCTTGCTGGAACGGCTTCCGTCCGGCGGCCTGATAGTCGGGCAGCGGCCGCGGCGCCTTGTCTTGCGCCTCCAGCACGCGCTCCACCACCACGCGGGCGGCGTTCAAATAGTATGGGTCGCCCGTGGCGTGATAGGCCGAGGCCATCATGATCAGGAACCAGCCGGGTACGCGGCAATCGAAGAAGTCGTAGGGGCGGCTTAGGTCGCGGCCGGCGAAAAAGTCGGCCACCGCGCAACCGGTCTCATAGGAACGCCGATCGCCGGTCAGGAAATAGTGGGCGAAGTGCCCTTCGACCCAGGCATGGGAGACGGAAAACCCGCCGTGCGCGAAGCCCAGGAAGCCGGGCACGGGCTTGTCATAATAATCGCCCACGTGGCCGATCACGTGGATGTGTACGCCGCCGATTTGACGCGGATCGGCCGCCGCCTGGACCGTGTCCACGTCGCGATTGTGCAACTCGGTGGCATGGGCGAGGAAAAACGCCTCGGGATTCCCGGAGCGGACGTATTCGAGCAACAGCGCGTGCTGCGTGTCGTACTCGACGTTGCCCCAGTTCGTTCCGCGCTCGCCGTACCAGTCGCCGTAGTTGAGCATCCCGTAATCGCGCTGCCGCTGGCGGGCCTGCGCGTAGGCTTTCAGGTTCCGGTCGATCGCCTCTTCGTAGATCTTGAACCGCTCCGTGTTCCGCGGGGCGACGTCGTAAAACGCGCGGCTGCGACAGTAGACCTCGGCCGGCGCGGTGGCCAGCAACGGCCGCTGGAACAGCGTGCAGAGCGTGGTTGTGTCCGGTCTCCCGACCGAGCCACTGGGCTGACCGAAGGTCTCCGGATTTGCGGGAGACCTGCGGTCGGCCGTTTCGGCGGGGTCGGAGACCCGCGCCGAACGCGGCGCCAGCGAGAGCAGCAACTGGTGCGTCTTGGACATCCCTTGCTTCAACCGATAGCGGCCTTCGAGCAGGTAATAGTACAGGTGGTGCCCTTCTTTCTCGAAGGGGAACTTGTCGTACGTGCCTGTGGGAAACGCCGGGCAGAGGTCGATCTCCACCGCGTCCTGGGCGACGCGGAAGGCTTTGGGGTAGTTCTGCCAGAAATCGCGCACCGCGACGGCGCAACCGTGCGGACCGGAGCCGACCAGACTGCCCACGACGCGGCCCTTGCGTGACTCGGTTCCCGCCGACTCCACAGATACCGTGTCGTCGAACATCTGAAACACGCCGGGTGCGGTATCGCTCAGTTGGATTGACTGCCCGTCGGCCAAGGGCACGGTCCAGACTCCGTCTGCCACGGGCACCCGATAGCTCAGTCTTTTGAAGGAGGTGAACTTCTCCGGCCCATCGACGACCAACGTGTGGTGCAGCCGAATCCACGGCAATCCGCGATAGGCTTCGATTCGCTGCTCGATCCGCGCCAAGTGCGTGCCCTTCGCGTCGCGCAAGGGGCAGACCGTCTTGACAACCGCCCGGATCGGCCCCGACTCCTCAATCTGCAACGTGCCGTCGCCGGGCAGGAACGTCCGGCCCTGCGGATCCTCGGCCACGGTGCGGGCCAGGGCGTTGTCGGCGAACTTGCGCCCGCCGTCAGTGGAGACGTCAGCCAGATTGCCCTGCCGATCGACCCGCAGGCTCAGCGCCCCGGTATTGATCTGCACCCCATCGAGCACGAACGCTCGCGTTTCTCCAACAGCTGCCCCCGACGGCGTGACTTTCAGCCTCTCGGCCACCTCGGCCCGCCGTACGGTCGGACCGCACTCCAAGCGGTAATCCGCCTGCGTGGAAGCCGGGGCCGAGGCCAGGAATGTGACCAGCAGCCATTTGACGCTGCCATCCGGCCAGCGGGCGGTGAGTTGCACCTGGGCCGGGATTTCTTCCTCACCGCACAGCAACCGCACCTGTTCCGCGCTGCTCAGCGCGCCTTGGGCAAAGGGAACGCCCGTAGTGATTGGCCATTGAGTGACGGCGAAGTCGTGCGGATTGCGAACCGCCAGCGGCATCGACCACGTTTCCTGGCGCGGAGCCGGCGGGTCCGGCGGCTGCGCGCGGAACACGAAATCGTCGCTGGCTACGACGTTGCCGTCCGGGCCGACGCCGAGCGCCTGGCCGTGATAGGTCACAGCCGGGTCCAGTCCTTCGAGCACCACGCGATGGACGAGGCACGGCGCGTCGGGCTCTTCACGTAGCCGCGTCTCTCCGAGACGCGATTTGTCGTCGCCGGCTGTCCTACCGTATTGGCTATCCAGCCCGTACACCATCCGCCTGGGACTGGGCCAGGTCGTGGTCCAGGAGACGATGACCACGCCCGGCCGGCCGACGGGGGCGACCACGGTAACGTTCTCCACGGCGGCCCCGACTTTGCGGACCTCCGGGGCCTGCGGCAGGAACACCAGGTTGGCGATGCCGAACTTGCCCGCTCCGCCCAGCGTGCGGAGTTCCACGCGCTCGCTGCCGCGGAACTCGTGCGGTTCGGTGAGCCAGTACAGCCAGGTACGGTTGTTGTTCTCGCGCGCAACGGCGACACCCCGGAACGAGCCGTCAACGTAGAAGCCCAGTCGCTCCTGGTTGCCATCGTCGTACATCAGAAAGCCAACGTGATACTTGCCCGCCTGCGGGGCGGTCGTCCAAACGGTTCCCTTGCTCGCCGTGAGTTTCAGATGCGGCCAGCGGTGGGTGGTCTGCAGATCGACCTCGAAGCCCTCGGTCTGGAGCTTATCGTGCGGCACGACGATCACCCCTGGGGCCGCCAGCGTGGCGTGCAGCAGGTCCTCGCCGAACGTGGCCGAGACACCGTGGTTCTCCAGGTAATCGACGGGCCGTACCAGTTTCGGCCGCTCCGACAGCGGAACCTTGGCGACCGTGACCTTCGCACTGGAATCGCTCATTCGCGGCGACGGTTTATCAACGCTCGTCGTCGTGTGGCAGAGTACGTACAGGCCGCAGCGGACGCCCTCCGCATCGCGGTCCAGCGACACATCGGCCGAGATCAGTACTGCGTTGCCGCTGACCAGATGCCGTACGGCGGGCCCCGGTGTTTGCTGTCCATCGGCCGAAAAGGCGCTGGAGCTTCCGCGGTCGCCGACCACGCTCAGCATGTAATCGGTCCCGGCGATGCCGCTGCCCGGACTCTTGCGCCCCGTGGTCGCGTCGTGGTCCGCGTCGATGTACAGGTGTAGCACGGTGTCCGCCAGCCGAGGCGGCTCGGCAAAAGTGACTCGCCACAGGTAGCGGTCGCCGCCGACGTGGCAGAACTCGACCCGAGCAAAGTCTTTGCTGCCATCATAGGTCTCGCGTGCTCGCGACGCCGCCGACTCTAGCCCGTCGTCGAGGACGACCTGCAATCGCTCAGGCGATTGCGGATCGGTGCCCAGAGTGTCCTCCTGGGCGTCGTCGATGCCGTCCCGATCCGCGTCAGGTTCGGCGGCCACGAGCAACCCCGTCACAAGTCCGTCGGCGAACCGGGCGGCGCAAGCCCCCGGGTAATCGGGCTCGGCACCCAAGAGCAACCCCGGCAAAAGGCCGAACAGAACGGCGGTCAGCGATCGCAAAAACATGGCGAATCTCCATGAGACGGTGGTGTATGAGGTGCATCGTACAAGTCCTCCGGTGATCGTCAAGGGACGGGCATGCTGGCAAGACGCGCTGCCGATCGGGTGGAAACTTGCGGACGGCACGGGCCGGGGTTAGAATCGCGCACCGCGACGGAAAACAGCCGCCGGCACGTGCCAGCGGCGATGCCCCTTCGATCCCGGGAGCCTCTACCATGGACCATGAACAACTCGACGACGTGCTGTGCGGTTGTTGTCGCAAGCAGGGGCAGGAGATGACCATCCTCCAGTACAAGCCGGGCGAGAAGCCGCAGATGGTCATCTACACGGGCCAAGTAGTGGAATGCCCGCCGATCCCACCGACTGGCAGCTGCCGTACGAACGTCAAGATGACCATCAACGAGGTGCGCGACGTGTGCGACGTGCAAGGCATGCACCAGGCGATTTTCTACGGCAACTACGGCCGGCAGCTGCGCACCTTCTGCCAGCTGTACGGGATCGAGGCGGTTTCGTAGGACCGTTGGCAAGGCAACCCTGCCGGAGCTAGAATACGACTTGTTTGGCTTTCTGACTTGGTACGGAGTTTTCGTAATGGCCACAACTCTCTACTCCGGCGCCGACCTGCAACTCGTCTCGCCAATCATTCCCAGCGGGGACAGCGAGCAAGCCGAAATGCCGGCATCGTCTGGCCCTGCGGTTTGGCAGCGTGTGATCGAAGAACTTCAGCGTATGGGCATGTTGCCGGATGACTGGGACGGCCAGGGGGCGCAGGCACCTCCACGCGAAACGGTGGATTGGGCGCTGGACTGGGTGGGGCAAATGCGCCGGTATCGCCAAGCACTCCCGCCGTCGCGAGCGGTTCCGGGCGTGGCTGGCGAAGTCTACCTGGAGTGGCAGGGAGAGTCGTTCTACGTCGTCGCGGAGATCACGTCGCCGGCGCGGGTCGAGTGGACCTCGACAATCTCCTTCGCACGCAACTCGGACTAGGTTTCCAGGGCCGAACAAAGGAGATTCCCATGCGACTCAGCCTCTTGCTTGCCACCCTGATCTGTCTGCATTCGGTTTCCGCCCTGCCCGCAACCAAGGACCTTGGTCAAGGTTTCACGGACCACGGCGTGGCCACGCCCAGCAGTTGCCATCGGGGGGCCGTGGCTACGGCCGACGGTCAAGGCCACGCCGTGTTCCTCTCCTGGCTCATGGACCACCGCGGGTCCTACGCGCTGCTGTCAATCGACGTCGACGCCGGCCAGGCCCAAGTACACCCGGTCACCTTTCCCTTGGGAGACAGCCCGTTCGCCTCGATCCTGTCCAGTCGGGGCAAGTTCTATAGCCATTTCGGCAGCCACTTCGTGGAGTTCGATCCAGCCAAGCGGACCTTCACGTTCTGCCGCAAGACGGCCCCACAGATGGCCATGAGCATGACGGAGGACCAGCAGGGCCTGATCTGGTCGGCTACGTATCCGCAGAGCGGACTGGTGAGTTTCGATCCGCAGACGGGGCA
>Ga0116156_10001606_pt1 | contig 21656 bp, 16 predicted proteins | sample AD_UKC045_MetaG_FD_89891 | JGI IMG/M metagenome (GOLD analysis project Ga0116156, IMG submission 89891) | Active sludge microbial communities of municipal wastewater-treating anaerobic digesters from USA - AD_UKC045_MetaG | ecosystem: Engineered > Bioreactor > Anaerobic > Digestate | place: USA... | reverse complement strand
TAGCGGGGTGCTCGCCAGCAAGAACCGCCTCCGTTTCACCCGGTACGGCCAATGTATCAGAAAAACAGTAAACGATGTCCTGGCACTAAATTCAGTAAACGATGTCTTGGCATTTAAGACCTAAAGTCTACAGTCTAATGCCTCTGCCGAGAGGGTATAGGCACCGTGTTCGGATTGGACGAGGCCGGTGAGGAGGAAGGGGCCGGGCTGGGCGAGGAGGTGTCCGAAGCGGCGGTAGGCTTCGGGGAAGAGGACGGCTTCGTAGGCGCCGTGAGTATCTTCGAGGGTGAGGAACTTCATGAGGCCGTGGCCATCGTTGAGGTTGAGGCGGCGCTCGGTAATAAGCCATCCGGCGAGGGTGACGATATGTCCGGCGTACCGGGGGAGGTCAGTGCTGCGGATGAGGGTGTGCTCATGGAGAAAAGGCAGGTGGTATTGCATGGGATGGCCTTGGGTAAGAAGTCCGAGGGATTCCCATTCCTGGTCGGTGCGCTTCCGGGTGGAATAATCGGGCAGGGCAGGCTTGGGGAGGGCATCACCGAACAGGGGCGCATCCTCGCGCACGGCCTGCCGGTAGAAACACTTAATCTGCCACAATTGCGCCGGGCGGGGATCGCCAAAGACGTCGAAGGCCCCGGCGTGAAACAGGGCTTCGGCATCGGCTTGGTGAATGCGCGCGCGGGCGAGGCAATCGCCCAAATGTTGAAAGGGCGCGTCCCGGCGGGCTTCGAGGATTGCCTGAACCGCGTTCTGGCTGAGATTGCGGACTTCGAGGAAGCCCACGCGGATCGCGTCGTCTTCGGGGGTGTAGGTGTATTCGCTGCGGGTCACATCGGGCGGGCGTATTTCGATGCCCATGCGCTTGGCCTCTTCAAGGTAGACCGGCGGTGCGTAAAATCCGCCGCGGTTGGAAAGGACGGCGGCAAAAAGTTCCGCGGGATAGTGGGTTTTAAGATACGCGCACTGGTAGGCGAGTTCGCCATAGGTGGCGGCGTGGGCCTTGCAATAGGCATAGGCGGCGAAGTTCGCAATGAGTTCCCAGATGGCGAGGGCGGTGGATTCTTCCACCCTATTGGCGCGGGCCTTGTCGAGAAAGCGTTTCATACTCTTGGCCATTTCGCGGGGACTGCGTTTCTTGCTCATGGCGCGGCGTAGCGCATCGGCCTCGGTGAGGTCCATGCCCGCGACGGCGTGCGCGACCTTCAGTACGTCTTCCTGGTAAATCATAACGCCATAGGTTTCGCCGAGGACGGCTTCAAGGGCCGGATGGAGGTATTCGACGGCTTCGCGTCCGTGGTGCCGGTCGATGAAATGCTGTTTCATGCCGCTACCGGATGCGCCGGGCCGCACAAGCGCGATGCACTGGATGAGCGTGTGGACGTTATGCGCCTGGACCTTCTGGAGGAGTCCGCGCATAGCGGGCGATTCGATCTGGAAGCAGCCGATGGTTTTCCCGGTGCGCATCATCTCGGCGGTACGCGGGTCGGCGTCGGGAATGGCCTCGATATCCAGCGCGATACCATGATTCTGCCGGACGGACTTCACGGTGTCGTCAATCACCGTAAGCGCGCGGTGACCAAGCAGATCCATTTTCACCAAACCGAGTTCCTCGACCGGTTTCATGTCGTACTGCGTGATGAGGATGCCCTTCGTGGCGCGTTGAAGGGGCACGAAGCGCGTGAGCGGTTCCGGGGCGATGACAAGGCCGCCCGCATGGATGGACAGGTGGCGCGGGAATCCGTCTATGAATTCCGTAATCTTCAGAATGCTTTTAAGCGGTTCTTCATCGAGGTTGATGCCCTTGCATTCGGGAATGGTGCTGACCATGGTCCGGATGTCGTGTGCGCCGTAATGCGGGAGCGCACGGACAAGGCGGTTGATCTGGCGGTCGGTAAGCCCGGAGGCTTTGGCGACTTCGCGGATGGCCGAGCGCGCCTGAAATGTGTTGAGAGTGCAGATCATGGCGACGCGGTCCCGGCCATAGGTCTCGTAGACATAATCGATGACTTCGTCACGCCGCCTCCAGCAGATGTCGAGATCGATGTCCGGGGCGTCGGCGCGCGCGGGATTCAGGAAACGCTCGAAGTAAAGGCCATACTTAAAGGGATCCACGCGCGTGATCCCAAGGGCGTAGGCCACGAGGCTGTTCGCGGCGGAGCCTCGGCCCACGGTGGGGATCTGCCGTTCCCGCGCGAAGCGGACGATGTCCGCCACGATAAGAAAGTACGTGGAGAAGCCGAGAGCATCGATGGTGTTGAGTTCGTAGCGGAGCCGGTCGATGACAGGAGACGTGAGCGGCTGATACCGTTGCTTGAGGCCCTCAAAGGACTTCTTCCAGAGCCAGGAAAAGGGCGTTTCACCCTCGGGCAACGGAAAAGCCGGAAAGATCGGTTTGCCCAACGGCAGATCGATCTGGCATTCCTCGGCGATCCAGTCGGAACAGTCAAGGGCGTCCGGCCATTCGGCGTAGAGGCGTTCCATGAGATCCGGCGCGCGGAAATAATCGCCGGGATGCGCCGTGGCCTTATCGGAAAGTTGATCCACGGTGGTATTGAGCCGGATCGCGGTCAACACGCAGTGAATGGCGTAATGTTCGGACTGGAGAAACATCACGGGATTCACCGCCACGCTCCGCAGGCCAAGTTCTTGTGCAATGCCGTACAGTTTTGACGCGCGATAGCGTGATCGCGCATCGCCATAATGGGTGAGGGCGGCCAGGGGGCGCAGACCCCGTTGCTGCCATTGCGCAAGGAGAGCGGTTTCGCCGGTGATCACGAAAAGCCGTTCCATGCCGAAGGGAAACGGCCACTCGCCGAGGTTCTCAATATTGGCTTGACCAAGTTGGAGCGCTGTAACGATATGACAGAGTTGGGCGTAGCCTTCGCGGTCGCGCGCCAGCACCACGCAGGGGCCGAGCTTCGCGCCGAGGATGGGTTTCACCCCTGCGGCCCGTGCGGCCGTATAAAATGGGATCGCGCCATACAGGCCATCAGTATCGGTAAGGGCGAGGGCTTTCATGCCGTATTCGACCGCGCGCGCCACCAGCGCCCTCTCCCCCGCCGTGCCTTCGAGCATCGAATAATAACTATGCGCCTGCATGTGCACCATGGTGTTTTCCATTCTCCGGCGCGCCGTGATACACTACCCGCAAAACGAAGGAGTTTACGATGCTGCTGGATTTCATCTTACAAATTATATTGCTGCCATTGGAACTACTCACGGATATTTTTGCCGTGTTGTTTACGATTATCACGGGGCTTTGATTCCTTTGCCCGGGATTCTTTGAGTCCCGGCGCTAACGATTTGCCGCACCGCACTGAGTCAAACCCCAGCTTGTCCCGGAGCCGATCCGCACTCTCCAATACACGTTCCCACTTTTCCGTCCGCGCGCCATCGAAGAGCCGCAACTGGTGCTGGTTATACGTGAGGGAAGATAATCCGACGCCAATCAAACGCACCCGTGCGCGGCGCTCTTTTCCCTTGGGGATCAACGTGCGCAGGGCATCAAACAGATCCGCATCAATGCAGGTGGGTTCTTCGAGAGTTTTGGCAAAAGTCTTCGTTTCAAAATCACTATACCGAACCTTCAACATAACCCGTTTTGCTTCCATGCCCTGTTCACGAAGGGTATGCGCGCAATGCTCCGCGAGGTGCGCGAGGGTGCGTTCGATCCTTGGCCAGTCCAGGATGTCTTCCTCGAACGTGGTTTCGCGGCTGATGGATTTCGGGATGGATTCCGGGACTACTTCCGTCTCGCCGATACCCCGTGCCGCACGCTGTAACCAGGTGGCGGAATACATCCCAAACAACCGTTCAAGCATGGCGGACGGCATAGCGGCAAGCTGGCCAAGCGTAAGGATGCCCAGGGATTCCAGCATCTCACAGGTGCGGGGGCCTGCGCCGGGCAATTTCCGGACAGGCAGTGGCGCAAGATAGGCTTCTTCCCGGCCGTTGAGCACCCGGACATATCCGTCGGGCTTCCCCTCTTCCGTGGCCATCTTCGCCACCAGCTTGTTCGGCGCAATGGCGATGGTGCACGGCAACCCCGTCTCCCGCCGGATCGTGGACTTGATGTACCGCGCGATAGCGTCATCCCCGCCAAAAAGTGTTTGCGAACCCGTAACGTCCACATACGCCTCATCAATGGACGACATCTGCACCAGCGGCGAAACGGTTTCCAAAATGGCATGGACCTTCTGGGAGGCCTCTTGATACAGCTCGAAATGGCCCCGGATATAGATGCCGTTCGGACACAGCTTCCGCGCCTGGGCCATCGGCATGGCGGAATGCACCCCATATTTCCGCGCCTCATACGAGGCCGTGGACACCACCCCCCGCGAACTATTCACATCCCCGCCAATAATCAGGGGCTTACCCCGAAGGCTGGGATCGCGCACCTCCTCCACCGAAGCGAAGAAGGCGTCCATATCAATATGTAAGATTCTGATTTCCATTGGGTTAAGTCATTTTGAAATATTCTGTTTTCAGGTCGTTGCCGCGTGCCTTTATATTTCTTAGGGCTGATATTATTTTCAGTAATACTTTACCTTGTCTGGGGCGCCTTGTCAAGGGGGGAAAGTGCGAGGGCGCCGCGCAAGCGGAGCAGAAAATGAAATAGGTCATATAGAACCGATACGACCTATGTGATGGTTTGTTAATCCAGCGGGGGTTGTGGTAGAAGCATATACATTCGCTATCGATATCGCCATCGTAAAGGAACCGAATGCCCTCAGTCATTAGTAAAATAAAGCATATCGCGGAGCTGGGCGCGTCGTATGCGCTGAAACTGCGGCGTCCGATGAATCCGCCGTATCAATTCTCGATTGAGGCAACAAACCGGTGTAATTTCAAGTGCCAGTTTTGTCCGCAGAGCAATCCGAAGCATAAGGACATCCGTCCGGTGGGGGAACTCACCCTGGAAAATTTCCAATGCTTCGTGAAAAAGGTCAAAGAAGCCGGGGGCAGTAACCGGAATCTTTCGATTTGCCTGGACGGCGAACCGTTGATGAACAAGGCCTTTCCGGAACTGATCAAAATCACCCGCCAGGAAGGATTCTTCCCGCGCTTTTCCTCGAATGGGCGTCTGTTGACACCGGACATGATTGAGCGTCTGGCGCCATATGGATTTCTAGCCTCGGTGGATTTTTCGAGCGATGCGGAGGTATTTGAAACCATCCGGGGGCGGAAGGGTGATTTTGAGATTATTCTGGAAAATCTCCGGTATCTGGTGGATAAGGCTTCGAAAGAACCGGGGGTCCGGGTGGAAATTATCGACATCACGCATTTTTCCCAGGGAGATGCCGAAGCTTCACTGAAAAAGATGAGAGGTCTATTTCCTGAGAAGATACCCCCCAGCGTCAAATTCTGGAGCCGGGAATTTCATAATTTCGGCGGACATTTGGATCTCCAGAAACAAAAAACAGGCTATAAATTGTGCCCGTATCCCTGGACGTCCTTCACGGCCACCTGGGACGGCAATGTGGTGGCATGCTGCCGGGACACAGAGGCCAAAACGATTTTAGGCAACGTGTTTGAACAGTCCGTGCTGGAGATCTGGCGGGGCAAGCCGTATCAGGAAATGCGGGAGCATCTGGCGGCGAAACATCCGGAGCGCGTTCGCGCCTGTGTGAAGTGCGATATGCCATGGAGCAGGGGGAGCAAGCGCTGGGGCATCGGATATGCGGTATCCTCCTTGTTGCGGCGCTAATCCAGGAAAAGGATATTGATTTATCCCAAGGGGTGCAGTAGGATACAGCGCAAGGAAGGAATCTCCATAATTTGGGGAAAGGCGGAAGGATTGGATACCACATCAAAAAGAGGCGGACGGAAGAGCATAGGGGTAATGTGGTTGGTCATTGCCGTGTTGTTTGCGGGGTTTAATGCGGTGTATTGGCCAGTGCGTGCACACCAGATTCAAAATGCTCCGGACAATTTTATGAGTCATGCGAGTTATTTATATGCCCATGGGGCACAAACCCAGGCGATCAAGCGGCTGAAGGAGGGAATAGCGCGCTTCCATCCGGTGTGCCCGGAACCATACCAGGTGCTGGCGGAATGGCATTTTAAGGAAACCAAGGAAAACCTGCCGTGGTGCATGGCAGCAGGTTATTTTTACCAGGCATTACGCGGGGAGGGGAAAACGCGCTCTTCGCTGCTGACGCGTGCGGCGGAAATGGAAAGTACGGAATTGCCCAAGGCAATAATAAAACCCGAAATAAAACAACCCGTGAGTTTGCTGGCGGGAAATTTAGGGCTGGTGTGGGGCGTGGGCGAAACCCTGCTCACGCTGCCGGTGGAACGGCAATTGGCGATTCTGTCATTGAGCGGCGGCAATTCGATAGATTTTCACGGCAGGATTGGCCGTACGGGAGTAAAGAGCCCGGTGAATATCCTGGTGCAGAGCGGGGGCGGCCGGGCAGGACGCTATTGCACGCACCTCCTGGTGCGGGGCCGGGAGTATGCCGGAAACCGGCGGGGTTTTTATGCAATCTTGATTGATCCCCAGAGCGGTCAAGTCACGCAAATGGGAATGTTTGACGTGTGGCAGAGCGAAGAAGAAGCAGCAAGGATGGAAAACTTTCTCAAAGATGCGCCCACCGGGATGATCGGTGCGTTTGCGGTGGCGGACGAGGCATCGGTGAATTTGACGTCAGGACTCGAGAATGCGCTTTCCACCTTCGGCCTTGAACCACGCACATTTATCAACTCTCAACCCGCCTTGTTCGGATTGCATTACAGTTTCGCCGCACTGGGGGTGAAAGGCGCAGCGGAGGATACGGCGGTTCAGGCTTGGTCGCCGGATGAATTTGACGGATGTGAAGGCCATGCGGTGACATGTGGAACGTTGCGCCTGGCGGAGGATGGGACATGAAACACCCATTCATGGTATACGCGATGGTCTTCAGCGGAACGTTTCTCGTAACGGTGCTGCTCGTGCCAATATTTCGGTGGTGTGCCCGGCGGCTGGACATCGTGGATCGCCCATCCGCAAAGCGAAAAATTCATAAGGAGCCGATTCCGTATCTCGGAGGCGTGCCATTCTATATTTGCTTCCTGGGCACGGTGCTGTTTATTGAACTCTTTTATCCGCAGTTTAGCCAGGACTCGTTTTATCCCATGGCGTTCGTGGGAACCATCATCGTGCTGATGGGGCTTTACGATGACGTCAGCGACATGTCGAGCCTAAAAAAACTGATTCTTGAACTGGCGCTGGGGGTGGTGTTGTTCTTTTGGGGTTTCAAGACGATGGAAATGGCGCATCCGCTGGGGGGCACGTGGCATGTGGGCTGGCTGGCAATCGTGGTGACCCCCTTGTGGATTGCAGGGATTATCAATGCGGTGAATTTCTCCGATGGGATGGATGGCTTGGCCGGCGGGTTGGTTTTTATTTGTGCATTGTCCATTTTCATCATATCGCTCAAGTCGAACCAGATCGTTTCATGCATATTGATGGTGTACCTGATGGGTACGACGGCAGGATTCCTGGTATACAACTTTCATCCGGCCTCCGTCTTCATGGGGGATGCCGGGGCGCTGTTTTTAGGATTTATTCTGGGCACATCCACGCTGATCGAACAGCAAAAGGGGGTGGCGGTGATTGCATTGGCGGCCCCGATGGTGGTGATGGCGATTCCCTTCCTGGACACGGCCTTGAGTTTTTACCGCCGGATGCTTCGGGCGCGCGAAGGCAAGTTTTTCATGCCGGACCGCGACCATTTACATCACCGGCTGCTTGATCTGGGCTTGACCCAGCGGCAGGTGGTGCTTTCGATGTATTATGTATCAGCCTTTATGGGCCTGATGGCCTTTATCGTGTCCGGCGTGCCCGGAACCTATGCTTTCCTCGCATTGGTGCTGGCGGCGATGGCGATCCTGTTCGGCGTCGTGGTACTGCGGTTCATCGAAGGCCTGGCCAATCACCACGACTGATTTTGGGGGAAATTTTCATCAATCCCACAAAAAAGAGTATATAGTCGCATGCAACGCACCCCAAAAATATGCATCCGCCCAAAATCCGTTGGATTCACATTGGTGGAATTGCTTGTCGTGATTGCGATCATTGGCATGTTGGCGGCATTGTTATTGCCCGCATTATCCCGCGCGCGGGAAGGGGCCAAACGCAGTTCGTGCGCGAATAACCTCAAACAACTCTTCATCGCGTTTGAATTGTACGTCCAGGAGCATAATGAGACCTATCCTGCCTGGCAGGATCAACCAACGAGTCAACCCCCAGGCTATTGGTTGTGGATGGGGCGGGGCTTCCGCACATTGATTCGGGAGTATGTGCCGGGGGACAAAGAAAAACCAGGAGTGTTCTATTGTCTCTCAGACACTCGCGCCAAGAGCGAGACCGTATATGAACGCACATCGTATGCCTATTCAATGGCGTTTTATCACTCTCCGGAACAGATTGATTCCATCAAGACCACTTCAGGTTGCTATTCCAATCCCCTTCCAACCATTCCGCAACGAAAACCGAGTGTAACCACGCCTTCACGGAAAATACTGCTGGGGGAGTGGTATTCCAATCATTTGGCGTGGGCGAATGACAAGGGATGGTTCGGGGATGGGGGAAAACGCCTGTTTCTCTTCGCCGACGGGCATGTGGAATACCTCGATTGGACCCAGTTGCGCCCAGGCAACGACAGCCTCCCAAATCCCAATCTTACACTACACGGCATCCGCGGAACGGATGTACGATAAGATCAGCGGTCAGCGGTCAGACATCAGCAGCCGTTGTGAAAAAGCACCGAACGAGTTGGCCTGAGTTGCGGGAAACCAGGGGGAACGCTTTGGAGTGCGGCAGCTTGCTGTCGCTTTGTGCTGGCGATATCTCTCGAAAAAGCGGCAGCAAGCTACCGCTTGTTCGTTCGGCGCGGGTGTGTTTTGTCAGTATCCATTAAGGGGCGCGCTTAGAGTATACTGGTGTGCGGAAGAGGTGGATCGATGTTGTTGTTCAGTTGTCCGCATTGTGATGAAATATTAAAAGTGCCCGAGGAATATCTCGGACGAAAGGGCCGTTGCAATAAATGCGGAGGGCGTATAGCGCTGATTGGCCATGCAAAGGTGAAAGGGGTACAGGCCGCCAGCAAGGTTGCGGAGAAATTGGAACGCGGAAGCGATCCGCCGGCTCCGGCAACGGAAAAACAATTGCAATATTTACGGACATTGGGGGCTCCTGCCCAAGCGCTTGAGGGCATAGACCGGGAACAGGCCTCGGAATGGATTGACAAGCTGCGGGCGCAACGGCACGGCGCCGAACCGCCCACGGACAAACAAATGGCCTATCTGAACCGCCTGGGCGCGCCGGAAAAACTGGTTCAGCAGGTGCGGAGCAAGGCGGATGCCAGCCAACTTATCGAAGACATGCACCTCTCCCCCACTCCGGAGCAAATGACCCGTTTGCAGAAACTCGGCGCCACCGGGGCACAACTGGCCTTACTCAAGACAAAAGCAGGTGCGGCATCGCTTATGGCGGAGTTATCAGAAAAGGCGCATTAGTCTTTTGATTTTCCACAAAGTTCCTATGGTACAGTGTGTTGATAGTGCTATTTTCTAAGGGAGGAATGATGACTCCAACATACGGGTATTATAAAAATGCTTTCCAGGGCTATCCCATGCCCTTTGCGTTTGTGGATGTGGATCTATTTGATCAAAACGTTCAGGCTATTCTGGGCCGCGCAAACGGAAAAAATATTTGTATTGCGTCCAAATCTCTACGATGTGTATCGTTGATCAAGCGCATTCTGGCTGCATCTCCCTCGTTCCATTCCATCATGTCGTACAGCACACGTGAGGCGGTCTTTTTGGCGGAACAAGGATTGGACAATATTTTAATTGCCTATCCCGTGTTGGGTGAAGCAGGGGTTTCGAATGTTTGTGAAACGCTGAAAGCGGGTAAACGGATCACGTTGATGGTGGATTGCCAGGAGCATGTTGACCTCCTTGAACAGTTGGGCGCGGAAAATAGCGTTACCATTCCCATTTGCATGGACATTGACATGTCCGGGCGATATCCAGGGATTTTCTTTGGGGTGCGGAGATCGAGCATCACCACACCAGAGCAGGCGCTGGAGCTATGGGAAACCATACGCCGGTGTCCGCATGTGCGCCTCGACGGGATTATGGGGTATGAAGCGCAAATCGCCAGCTTGCCAGACCAGCCCCCTCGTCAAGTTGTTAGAAATATCTTCGTGCGGGCATTGAAGCGGCGCTCTCGGCGTGAAGTTATAACGAGGCGCGCCGAAGTTGTGAACGCTCTTCGCAAGGCGGGCGCTGAACTCCGCTTTGTAAATGGCGGCGGAACGGGCAGTATGGAAAGCACGATCAAGGAAGATGTAGTTACGGAAGTGACCGTAGGTTCGGGATTCTACTCCCCCACGCTCTTTGATCATTTCGCACGATTCAAGCATCATCCCGCAGCGGCGTATGCCATTGAGATTGTGCGGCGTCCCACAGTGAATATTTATACCTGCCAGGGCGGCGGGTATGTAGCCTCGGGGGCGGCAGGGCCCGACAAATTGCCCAGTCCTTATCTGCCTGAAGGTGCGCGGCTGATTGACCAGGAAGGGGCAGGGGAAGTGCAAACCCCCATCGTGTATGACGGGCCCGAAACCTTGTCATTGGGGGATCCAATTTTTATGCGGCATGCCAAGGCGGGTGAATTATGCGAACGTTTTAATTCTTTGTTGCTGCTGTCCAACGGGAGAGTTGTGGAGGAAACATTGACCTATCGTGGCCAGGAGAAGTGTTTCTTGTGAATGCTTATCCCATTAATTGCGGGTTTGGCTTTGCAGCGCGGAATCCGTATGATTCAGTCCAAGCGGAGTTTGTGCTGTGCATGAACATCAAGGCGATTGAAGAAGATGGATATTCAAATACGCGAATACCGGGAAGAAGATAAAGAAGAGTGGATGCGGGTCCACGCAATCATTCTGAGCATTTCTCACGCCTGGAATTATACGATACAGGAACGCCCGGCCTATGAAGGGCATTCCTCAACCCGGCTTGTGGCCCTCGCGGAAGGGAAAATCGCAGGCCTCACCGATGTCCAGTATGAGAACACACCGGGCGAATTCTGTTTTCTGAAAGACAGTCTGGCGGGGTATGTGCTGGAATTCGGGCGTCTCCCAGAGTATTCGGGACATCAGGTCGGCAAGAAACTAATCGACGCTACGATCGAAGATGCCAAGAAAAAAGGTTTTAACCGGCTGGAATATTGGACTCAGGATCGGAATGCGCAGCGTTATTACCGGCGTGTGGATATGAAAGAGATCGGAAGACATTACCGCTTTCGCATTCGGCCCAAACAGGATGTCGTTGACCTGCTGCATAAGGACTATGTAGGGGTGGAGTATCTTTATTGCGCCTGTGTTCCCGAAGAATGGCCGCTCATCAAGCAGAAATACGAAGTTATCGAAAAACACCCGCTGGAACCCCATCTTTGCATTGGATTTGAGATACGTTTTTGATCCTAACGTGTTATTAGGAGGGAATGTTGGACGAGGAGAAGCTTTTCGCCTAATCCACTTCCGGGTAGCTGTTGATGAGGTATTTTGCGGCGACGGCCTGGAACGTACAAATGGAAGATTTGCCTTGCAGGACTTCGAGATCGGAGGTCCAGATGATTTCTCCGGGGGCGATCAAGCAGGTGCTTCCAGGCACATAGGAGGTGAAGAGCTGGCCGTCTTTGAAGTAAAAATGTTCCTGGCTCACTTCGATTGGATAGAGGCGCATGAGGGGCGGTATATCGACGGGCCGGAACCACAGCTTGATTTCGCGTTCGGCTTCCGGGGCCGTGGCGGAGGCGTGGATAAGATTGTCCAAACGATCCCCCAAGGTATTTCCGGCGTTATCTTTTACCGGGACCACTGTGCCGAGAGCACGAATACATCCGGGGCGTGTGTCGCGCGCAACATGGGGATTAGTGGGGCCGGCAATATTGCGAATCTTCTGGATGGCGCCGGGGCCGTGATAAACCAACGCAATCACGCGCCGCTTGGAGGGATCATTCGGGTAATGAACTTGTCCCCGGATATATTCCAGCAACGAGAAGAAGAAAGGCTTGCCCTTGTGTTCGGAATAATGCTCTTCCGCCAGCATCCGGCTGACATGCACAATTTTCGCTGCGGCAAAACGCAGTCCGCTGTGAAATTCTGAAAACTGGGACAACACGTATCCGGTCAGTGAATTAATCAATGCATCCGGTTTAATCAGGACCAGCGTCTGCTCGCGATTCTCTTGAGTCATGAAAACTTCCTTATGTTAGGTTTTGGGGAAACATTAGTATAGCACCTTCCTTCATTCCGGTTCAGCTTTGCCTTGCGCAAGCATTAGTGGGGTAAACGGAACAGGCTAGTTTTTTATCTTTGCCCGGATGTCGAGGATTTGACGTATCGCGCGCAGCAGATCGTTTCGGCTGTAGGGTTTCTTGACAAGCTGAAGCCCTTCCTGAACGACAAAATCCGTATGGATCGCATCTTCGCTGTATCCACTGGTAAAGAGGAACTGTGTGTCAGGATACTTGTCCAGGATTTTATCCATTACCTGCCGTCCGCTCAGGCCGGGCATCATAACATCTAGAATTACCAGATCAATCACATCCGCATTTTCCTCAAAGAGCCGCAGTGCCAACGTTCCATTGGGCGCGGTCAATGCGGTGTAACCGGCGGTTTTCAGGATCATCGCCACCATTTTCAGAACGGCAGGATCGTCTTCGGCGATGAGAATGGTTTCCGCACCGCCGGCGACCGGCATCTTCACTTCCCCACTCGGGCGTTGCACGGGACGATCCACGGCAGGAAGGTAGATTTTGAACACGGTTCCCGTTCCCGGAGTGCTTTCGACACAAACCAGCCCATGATGCTGCTTAACGATACCATACACCATGGCCAATCCAAGACCAGTTCCTTTTCCTACCTCTTTGGTTGTAAAGAATGGTTCAAAAATATGTTCCAAGGTCTCGGCATCAATTCCACACCCGGCATCCGTCACACACAAAAGCACATAGCGGCCTTCCACCGCCCACGGCTGAGACCGGCAGAAGGAAGCATCCAGCGTTATATTTTTCGTCTCGATGGTCAGGGTTCCCCCATGCGCCATGGCGTCGCGGGCATTCACACACAGGTTCATTAAGACCTGCTCCATCTGGCCTTTATCCACAAATGTTGTATCAAGATTAACGCCTGGACTGAAGCAGAGCTCGATGTGCTCTCCGATCACGCGCCAGATCATTTTCAACAATCCCTGGACGAGATCATTCAGATCGAGGTTGACCGGCTGGATGCTTTGCCGGCGGCTAAACGCCAGCAAATGACTTGTCAGGTCGGCGGCGCGCTGGGCGGCTTTTCTGACATCTTCCGCGGCTTCCCAAACCTTTGTTCCCGGCCCGTGCGCATCTCCAATCAGTTCCAGATTCACGAGGATCACTTGCAGCAGATTATTGAAGTCATGCGCAACTCCGCCTGCAAGCTGACCTATTGCCTCCATCTTTTGGGCTTGGCGTAATTGTTCTTCCAGCAGAAGTTCATTGGTTATATCCCGTGAAACGGACACATGGCTTATCACATTGCCGTGGCTATCCCGGATGGGGGAAATGGTTGTCTCCATGGTCAAGGATGTCCCGTTTTTCCTTTGGACGACTACCTGTCCCTTCCATACATCCCCTCGATCCACGGTATCATCGATATCCCGTTTCATCGTCTCGCTGAAAAATTCCTTATTCAGCAAGTTGTTGATATCCTGGCCGATAGCTTCATCCCGGGCATATCCTAATGTGCGTTCAAAAGCAGGATTGACATACTGGATCGTGTCTTTTGCGTCCCAGATCACGACACTTTCGGCAATTTGGTCAATAGCCATGGCAAGCCGGTCCCGTTCCGCCTCGACCCGCTTGCGTTCCGTGATATCGGAGTGTGTTCCCACGGCACGCAGGGGCCGGCCGGTGTCATCCCATGTCACGGCTTTCCCTCTGGTCAGCACCCAGCACCATTCGCCATCCTTCTTACGGACTCTAAACTCGCACGCAAATCCCTCATCCCGGGCAATGGCGGCGGCAATCGTGGATTCCAGATTTTCGACATCCTCCGGATGAATCAGGCTTCGCTGAAAATCATAGCCTTGAGCGAATTCATCCGCGGTGTATCCAAGCACCGTGAAGTAATCCGAAACGAATTTTAATTCACGTGTGACGAGATTCCAGTCCCACACGCCTTCCTTCACGGCGGCGAGCGTCAGTTTCAGCCGTTCTTCGGATTCCCGTAGTGCTTCTTCCGTCTGTTTCCGGTCGGTAATATTGGTGAACAGGGCGAAAGATCCCTTAAATCGGCCTTTATCATCTGTAAGCGGCGAGGCGGATACAAGCGCCCACACACACGAACCGTCTTTGGCGCGCAGTTTCAGTTCATAACGTTCATTTCCCCGCTGTTCCCGCAATTGCATGCGCCCGGCAAGCAGGGCAATATCCTCCGGAAAAATGAACGAATTAATGGGCTTCCCCAACATTTCTTCCACGGTATAACCAATGGCCTGTGCGGCTTGTGCATTGATAAAATTAATGAGGAAGCTGGCATCGGTAACGACCAGACCTTCCGTGGCGGTCTCCACAATACGCCGGTATTTTTCCTCGCTTTCCCGCAACGCCTCCTCTGCGCGTTTGCGTTCGGTGATATCCCGGAAGTTTGCAACAATCACTTCCACGTTAGGTTCGTTGAGCAAGTTGCGAATGGTGCAATCAAGAACGCGCCAGGAACCGTTTTTATGCTGGAACCTGAAAACAGTGGAAACGGCGGCGCCCGGCGTGGATCTCATTTCCTGCACACGTTCCTGAAGTCTTGGAAGGTCCTCGGGGTGTGTCAGATCCGAAATGTCCAGGGCCAGAAACTCCTCCGGCGTATATCCCAGCATTTCCGTAACCGACGGGGTGACATGAAGGCTGTCGGAATCCTCATTGGCGACAAAAATCACATCGGTGGATTTCTCCACCAGCGTTCTGAATCGTTCCTCACATTGACGGATCTGATCCTCGATTTGCCTTGATTCGAGTTCCGCAACGCGTTTACGCAGTGTTTGCAGTTCTGCGATCAAATCCGCACTGGTTTTGGGAAAATCGTGCACAATACTGCCCTTCCCAGCGTAAGTGGCAAACATTTTTAACAATAATACCCTTTTTCGCACCCGGATTTACAACTGGCATCTCAAAAACAGGGTAGGAATCAATATTTCCCGAAGGAACCGAATTCGTATAGTGAAAAATCGTGTATCCGGGGATGATGACAGGGCTATCGCATTAAAATTCCCCGCAAAATCGCCTTTGTCATTGGGTTGATTCAAACAAACGCTGGCAAATCCCTTGCGAAGGAGAGGCTCGGTTCTTGAGAAATGCCAATGTATCAGCTTTTTTAATGCGATAGCCCCGGGGATGATGATGATTATTGCATTGTGCTTTCCAAGCGCATATACTGAGTATTTTCAACGGGGAATAGGATTATGCAAGCAGAAGACCGGATAATTCACTTTTCAGCGGAACTGATACACCCGCCGGTGCAGCACAAGAAGGATGTATTGCAGCGGTTGTATTTTGATCTGTCGCAGACACGCACGGCGAATTACGACAGCACGGATTTCAGCAATCCGATGCAACCGCGGTTTTATTCACGCCGTGGTAAAAAGACGCAATCGGTAGCCCTATTTCTTCCGGACCGAGCGGTGTTGTTGGAAGAATGGGCGGATATCTCTCTGTCCGACTTTCTAGAACGGGTCCGCGAAGTGGCAACCAAAACGTTGTCTGCGCGGGGGATTCCGCGGTATCTGGCGCATACGGCCACGATCCGGTCGACATTTGCACTCACCCATTTTGAGGACGCACGGGTTTTTCTATTGGATCATGCCTGTGCGCAACGAGAGCGGATTGCGCCGTTTTTCATGCGGCCAGTATCCACGGGAGGGCTTCGTTTCGTGCTTCCGGAGACGAATGAAGATCCGGGGATGCTTTATGTAACGATAGAGTCGTTCCGGCACAGTCAAAACGAGGTGTTTGTCGAAGTGAAGGGGATTTTCGGACGGCAGCAGGTGGATGCGGAGAATATCAGTGTTATTCTAGACAATATCAGGTTGGTGCGCGCATTTATCACCAACCGCGTGGGGCCATATCTTGATCAATATGATGAAACGCAGGAACCGTTGTTATGAGCGGCGCGCAAATCCGGCTTTGGCCCGAGTTGCCCAAAGCCCGGATTCATCCGAATATCTATGGTCATTTCGCCGAGCATTTGGGGCGCTGCATTTATGAAGGCCTATGGGCAGGTCCGAAATCGCGCATTCCGAATGAACAAGGCATCCGCCTGGACGTGCTTGCGGCGTTAAAGCATCTGCGCATCCCGGTGTTGAGGTGGCCGGGGGGCTGCTTTGCCGATGATTACCATTGGCGTAATGGCATAGGTTCGAATCGTCCGGGGACGGTGAATATCTGGTGGCAGCAGGGCGAACCGAATGAATTTGGCACGGATGAGTTTATGCGTTTTTGCCAGGTTTCGGGCTGTGCGCCGTATATCTGCTGCAATGTGGGTTCGGGCACGCCACAGGAGGCCCGGGAATGGCTGGAATACTGCAATTTCGGTGGAGACACCACACTCACGCAGCAACGCGCGGCAAATGGCAATCCGGCGCCCTACGAGGTGAAATACTGGGGTGTGGGGAACGAAAATTGGGGTTGCGGCGGCCGGTTTCGCCCGCAGGATTACGCCAAAGAATATGTCCGGTTTGCGGCCTATCTGAAGGCGCTGGATTCTCGAATTGAACTGGCCGCCTGCGGAACGCATTTCGGGGATTATAAGAATCCGGTTCTCAATGCATGGAATCATGATTTTTGCCAGGAAATGGTCCATGCGGATTTGATAGATCATATTGCGTTGCACCGCTACTTCAACCGGGGCAAGGGCACTACGTTCTCAGATGGGGAGTTTCAGGCGCTCTTCGCGGATGTGGTGACGCTTGAAAAAGATTTGGAACTCACCGAAGCAGTGCTGACGTATTTTTATCCGGACAAGTTCGTGGGCATTATCGTGGATGAATGGGGAATGTGGCATCCGGAGGCCACGGTGGATAATGGTTTGGAGCAGGACCACACCCTGCGCGATGCCTTGCTTGCAGGGGCGGTATTGAATTGCTTTAACCGCTGGGCACACCGCGTAACCATGGCCAACATCGCACAAACTATCAATGTGCTTCAATGCATGGCAATGACGGATGGGGCGAAAATGTTCCTCACGCCCACCTACCATGTGTTCGAGATGATGCGCCCGCATATGGGCGCGGAACTGTTGACACAGGCGGTGGAGTGCCCCTCTTTTGAGGCGCATCCCATCGGTTTGAATAACAAACACACTGTGCCCCTTCTCAGTGTCAGCGCTTCCCGAACAGGCGGCAAAATTCTGTTAAGCGTGGTAAATCAATCCTTGACGAACGATATTGAGACATCGATCCGGCTGAGTGAAGGAAAAATCGAAACGGCTTCCGGACGCATCCTCACCGCCAAAGACCCGCGCGAACATAATACGTTTAAAAATCCAAAAGCGGTGGAACCAAGGCGCATCAAGACGGAACCGGTCAAGGGCGAGTTAACACATGTTTTCCCACGACATTCGCTCACCGTACTTTCACTCAATTTAGAGTAAAGAGAACACGCCTATGGCTTCTCCCATTGTCTCCGTCATACTTCCTTTCTTCAACGCGGAAGCGACTCTGGCCAAGGCTATACTGTCCATCCGGCAACAAACCCTTCCGGATTGGGAATTGATTGCATTTGACGATGGATCCATAGATGCCTCCCGCACCATCGCGGAAAGGTTTGCCCGTGAAGATTCGCGCATTCGCGTCCTTGGGGAAAGGCATGTGGGTATCGTGGAGGCGTTGCGCCGGGGCTGTGACGCCGCACATTCCCCTTATCTCGCGCGAATGGACGCCGATGACATTGCCGCGCCGGAGCGCTTGGAAAAGCAGCTTGCCTTACTGGAAAGCGACCCCGAAATGGCCGTTTGCGGGACCCTGGTGCGGATTGTTGGTGAAATGATGGGTTCCGGACGCCGCCGGTATGAAAAGTGGATTAATTCTTTGTTCAACCCGGAAGATATTGTGCGGGAGTTGTTTGTTGAATGTCCTCTCCCCCACCCCACATTTTTCATACGCCGCAGCGCATATGATCATATTGGCGGATATCAGGGTCAGGATTGGCCCGAAGATCATGATCTATTAATGCGCATTTGGCTGGCAGGTTACCAGATAGGGAAAGTGCCTGAAATCCTGCTTGACTGGACAGACGCCTCCACACGCTTATCCATGAGCGATCCCCGCTATAGTGAAGCTGCTTTTCGCGCAATCAAGCGGTATTATCTATTTGAAAGCTATTTAAAGAATCGTCCAATTTTTCATCAATGGGGCGCAGGTGAGGTGGGCAAGCGCTGGCTCCGTGAATGGAATGATAGGCGGCCCTTCGCGGTGGTGGATATTCATCCGCGCAAGATTGGACGGAAAATCCATGGCTGCCGCATCATCCCACCGGATCATCTTCCACCTCCGGGGTCAACCTTTATTGTTATTGCCGTGGGCAGCCCAGGCGCGCGTGAGGATATCCGGGCATGGCTTAATCCCAAGGGATATATCGAAACAAAAGACTATCTTTTTCTCGCCTAAGATATACGGACAAAAAATATTTTGCCTCATTGAATCTTCCCGTGTCCTCATCAAACCCCAAGCAAGAAATTACCTCCCAAAATCCTGTACCATACCCTCTCATCACATGGAAGGAACTTTATATGATCTCCTTGACTCGCCGCACATTCCTAGGAAGCGCCATGGGATTTGGATTAGGAATGGCCTTCGGGAAAAACATCCTCGCACAAAATATTGACCTCTCCGCCAACGGTAAAATGCTCACTCGCATCGACTGCACCCAGGAATTTTCCCCGGAACACTATTTCTCCTTTGGCGAAGTAAAAGTAGTGGAATCCACGGCAGGCCGGTACCGCGAAACGGAAGGAAAGCCCCTCTCCCGGCTCGGATACAGATTCACCATAGAAAATATTGGCAAACCCCATGTTGCCGTCATTCGATATCCCGACGACAAGCGCCGTTTCATGTGCATCATGGATGGAACCACCTATGACCTCACGACGGGCCTCTTTACCGGTTGGGAACAACCCCTTACCGGACACATGCAGGAACTTCGCCAAGTTTTCTGGCCGCGCTGGAAGGATTGCAGCATTGTGTTCATGACTTGGAGCGAAGGCGAGCCCGCCGCCGTTTCTTCCATCGAGATTTGGGAACTGGATGGCCTTCCTGCCCTCGATATTCCCGGCGACCCCTGCGATGGTTCCCGTCGTGAGATCGGTATCCAATACGAAGATCCATGCGGTTGTTGCGCCGCCGAAGGAGCATTAACCCGTGAGGAATGGGTCGATCATCTGGCCGCCTATGCACGCCATAGCGGACAGGGTCTGCTCGCCTATCCCATGGCGTGGTATCACGGGCCACAATTTCCCTCGGAGCGCGAACCCGCGGACGGCTTCGGCATGGCCGTCACGCCGGACCGCCTTCAATACTCCCGGTGGACCACCCACCCGGAAGATTGGTATGCCACGCTCCTGGAACGTTTCGCGCAAGAAGGACTGGCCTTCCAGGGTGCACTCACACTTCTGCGCTTGGGAAGTCTCATGCAGAAAATGAACATCGATCTTGACGCCATCAAAAATGGCGCTGAAACCTTCAATAACATGCTGAACAACGATCAAGTCCAATCGAGCACCAATGACTGGACGCCCATCTACAACGCAAGGAACTTCACGCGCATGGCTGAAGCCATCAAAGGCAAACCGCCCATGGAGCCATGGAGTCTCCTGCCTGAATGGGCATATGGCGAGCGCCATACGCCCGGCACACATACCGGGCCTATGTTCAACCCGCTTCATCCCACGGTCCAGGAAGCCATCATCGGTTTCGCACGCGAAATTGGCCAACGCTATGCAAAATTCCCTGCATTCCGAGGCATCTCCTTCAACATGTTCGCCTCGGCCATGCCCTGGTTCGGCTCTATCGATTCCGGCTATGACGACTATTCCGTCGCCCTTTTTTGCAAGGAAACCGGCATTGAAGTTCCCATTGATCCCAAGGCTCATGACCGATTCTCAAAACGCTACAAATTCTTAACCACCTCCCACCGCGAAGAATGGGTGAGTTGGCGGTGTAAGAAAATACGGGCGCTCTTCTCGCAAATCCGCCGCGCACTTACCGAGTCCCGGGCAAACCTCCGGGTTACCATCACGCTCTGGGACGAAACCACGGTCACCAACGTCCTGGGCATGGGCGCCCCCAATCTCCAACTTTATGAACGACCCAGCATGCGCGAATTCTACCGGGAAGCCGGCATTGACATCTCCCTCTACGGCGATGAACCTGGCCTCGAAGTAGACCGCGGCATGGGCAACTCCCGTGATCGGGGCGGCCATGGTTCCAATCCCTGTGGCGGAACCTCTTTGCCCATCGAAGCACAGACCATGTATCGCGACTTCGACTACCTGGACCAGGAAGCGCTCGACGCCTTCCACGATCACGATTGCCCCGGCGCGTTCATTTTCAATTGCTGGGTCGAAGCATGGGGCAAGCATGTCTGGTTCGAGCCTGAAGCAGGCGACCCCAATCTCCCCCAAATGTCTTTCCTTGATGGAAAAACCGCCGAGGGTGTTCTCCGCATCAATTCAGAGTACCCCGATGACGGATTCTGGTGGAATTCCCAATTACGCATCACGCCGGGCTTCCCAACGCCTCTCCATTTCCTCGAACCCTACGCACATGCCCTCGCCGAAATGGACGTATGCCGTATCACGCGGGGCGGCCTCTTCTTGGACAAGGCCCACACGGACCAGCTTCGTGCCTTCACCCGTGCGTATCGCGCTCTGCCGAGGCGCAAATTCGACACCATCGGCAAGACCGATCCCGTAGCCTTGCGTACACTCCTCTACGAGAACCAGCGCTATTTCTATGCGGTCAATCGCGATTACTACCCCGTGGACATCCGCATCGAATTCTCCGGCATACCCAAAAACCTCCGCGACCTCGCAACAGGAAAATCTCTCACCACCGATGCTGTAACCGCCTTCCAGCTTGGTCCCTACGAACTCCGCGTCTTCTCCATGGCCCCCGAAACCGGCATTTCCGGCTTCACCGCCACCCCCCCCGCCGATATATGGGAAACCCTCCAGAAAAACGTACAACAAGCCTTCGACGCCTTTGACAAGCTCAGCGCCGCCGGCCACGGCATCCCCGGTATGGAACCCATGCGTGCGCGCATGGAATTAGCCCTCAAACAACAACGCACCGCCTGGCTCCGCCGCGCCCTTACCTCACGCATCGTCCGAAGAGCCTTGGCGGAATAATAACCAAACATTATGGCTTTTCCTTTGTGGCCTCTATGGTGGTCTCTGTGGTCTTTGCGGTTAATTCTACATTTCTTTTTCGCATACCCCATCGCCTCCGAAAATACCCACCCGCCATCACTCCTAAATAGGAGATGCCCCACCATCCCAACGCCGCAGCCATCATAAATGAAAAGAAACTCTCTACGGTCCCGTACAACACTGTTGGAATGATGAAAATTAATGATGGCT
>Ga0116156_10001605_pt1 | contig 21683 bp, 16 predicted proteins | sample AD_UKC045_MetaG_FD_89891 | JGI IMG/M metagenome (GOLD analysis project Ga0116156, IMG submission 89891) | Active sludge microbial communities of municipal wastewater-treating anaerobic digesters from USA - AD_UKC045_MetaG | ecosystem: Engineered > Bioreactor > Anaerobic > Digestate | place: USA... | reverse complement strand
CACCATTGCCATTATTTACAAATTAAAGTTGCCAGTAATCGATAGATTGCAGGCAACGCTACTTAACCAGACGGCACTTATAATCGGCGGTAAACTTTCCCTTGGAAATTGCGCTTAACTTTGACCTCAGCAGCTGCTTGCGGATAGGCGAAAGGCGATCGGTAAAGAGGATTCCCTCCAGGTGGTCATACTCGTGCTGGACAATGCGAGCAGCAAAGCCTTCAAAAACTTCGTTGTGAGCGGTAAAATTTTCGTCCAGATAGCTAATCCGAACTTTCTCCTCACGCTCTACCTCTTCATGGATATTCGGAATGCTGAGGCATCCCTCGCTGTAAATCACCTTTTCTCCAAAACGTTCCTCAATGTATGGGTTGATAATCACCTTTCTAAAATCCTTTAGGGAGGGGTCATCTTTAGCTAGCGGAGTACCATCAATTACTATCAACCTTATAGATAGGCCAACTTGAGGTGCTGCCAGGCCAATTCCGTCGGACTGGCTCATGGTTTCAAACATATCGTCAATCAACCTTTTCAGGTTAGGGTAGCCAGGGCTTATGTCCTGAGCCACCTTTCTAAGAATTGACGAGCCGTAAACGTAAATAGGAAGAATCATAGCAAATAAATAAAGCTGTACATCATTTTTTAACAAGCCTATTTCAAAAAAGTTTAACCTAAGCCCTCCTAACGATTAAACGAAAGGCTTTCGAGATACGACTGAAGAATAATTGTTGCGCTAATGGTGTCAACCATAGCTTTGTTGCGGCGATCCATTTTTTTCATGCCCCCATCAATCATGGCCTGCTTTGCCATTTTAGAGGTAAAGCGCTCATCAATAAACTGAATAGGCATACCAGGAAAAGTCTTTCTAATCCCGCGCACAATTGGATCGATAAACTTCATAGCCTCAGATGAAGAGTTATCCATCTGTTTAGGGCTACCAACTACCAGAAGTTCAACACTTTCCTTACTAAAGTAATCGGCTAAAAAACCGAGTACCGTATGGGAGGGTATGGTAGTCAACCCGTTGGCAATTATCTTCAAAGGATCTGTTACCGCAATTCCCGTTCGTTTTTGCCCAATATCGAGTGCTAAAATTCGTCCCACTACTCTTTCCCCAATTTAATATATTTTTCCAGGCACCTCTCCAGGCCTGCTTTTAACCCGACATCTACAGCTAACAGTGTTCCATTGTCCAGCTCCAGGTTATCGCTTGCCCTATTGGCAATTCGTCTGATGTGGTCCACGTTAACCAGCTGCTTTGAATTAATTCGATAAAAATGACGGTCGCCTAGTATTTCTTCAAAGTAGCTTAGCTGGTTTTCAACCCTCATGGTGTTACCACCGGTAAAGGTTATTCGGGTCATTTTATCGTCGTCTTCCAGGAAGCACACGTCGTTTAGGTTGATATACTCGCATACCTGGTTGGCTGTAACAACCAGCTTTGAAGGGATTACCGAGCGTAAATTTTCAAACAGGGCGTAGTACTTGTTGTGCCCGTCGAAGTTTGCATAGCGACGTTTAATTGCACGCTCAACGGCAGCTCTTAGCTCATCAACATCAATCGGTTTAAGGAGGTAATCTATAGCGCTGTACCGAAATGCCCTAATGGCATAGCGGTTGTAGGCTGTAATAAAAATTACCTCAAATTTTCTCGCTGCGCATCTTTCAAGAAAATCAAACCCATCGCCACCCGGCATTTCGATGTCCAGAAAAACCAGGTCGGGGCTTATCCTCTCCACCTTGTCAAGAGCCTCAGCAGCAGAACGCGCAATATCAACAATCTGAACATTGCTGATAAACTGCCCCACAAGCACTTCAAGGGTGCGAAACGATGCAATTTCGTCATCAACAATTAGGGCTTTAAGCATGAGGGCTTGCTTTTTGCAAAGTTAAAAAAAATTGGGCAACCACTAAGCAAAACAAACGCATGGAAGAGAAAACGAGAATCTGGTTTACCCACAGCTATGGAAGTGGCTAACATGCAGCTCACTTATTATAACATGCCGTTTGCAACAATGCTGCTCTTCAAAAAAAGACAGCAGCTACTGATGGGTCGCTAAACTACATCCAGGTTTTTAGGAATGGAAATACTTACCAATGTCCCACTGGCATTGCCCATGTCGTCGAAGAGGTCGATAAACTTTATGCTAAACTTTTCGCCGTAAAGGGTATTAAGCAATTCGATTCGCTGCTTGGTTATTTGAAATCCTCTTGAGGAGTATTCCTTACCAGTTTGCTCTTGAATTCGCTGGGCTTCGGTCCGGCCAACACCATCATCCCGGATGGTGCAAACAATCCTGCTGCCCTCATCAGCTATTTTCACCCACACATGTCCGCTCTTTTCCTTTTTAAGCATTATACCATGCCAAATTGCGTTTTCCACAAAAGGCTGAATCATCAGGGTGGGAATTTTATTGTTAAGTATCGACTCGTCGTCGTTGTAGTCAATGGAGTAGGTAAACTTACCTTCGAGCCGTAGGGCTTCCAAATCGAGGTAAAGCCTAAGGGCTTCTAGCTCATCTCTTAGCGAAACAGTTGGCGAAAGAGAGTTGTCGAGTGTTAAGCGCATGAGACGGGCAAATTTTGTAAGGTACTTGTGCGAGCTAACTGTATCCCTCTCGAGTATAAAGTACTGTATAGAGTTAAGGGTGTTGAAAATGAAATGGGGGTTCATTTGCTGTCGGAGCGATTGCTGCTTGTAGAGGTTGATGCTGTTGATAAGCTCGTTACGTCGCTTAATTTCGCTGATTCTCAGCGAGTAAACAGCATAAACCGTTCCGGCAAGGATCGTGGCGGCAAGAATTATGAACCAAAACCTCTCCCAGAAAGGCGGCCTTATAATCAGGTCAATGGATGCACTTCTTGAACTCCATATACCGTTAGAATTCTGAGCCTGAACCTGAAAGGTGTAGCTTCCGGGTTTCAAGTTGCTGAATATGCAGCTGGTGCTACGGGTAAATACCCATGTAGAGTCTAACCCCATTAAGCGGTACCGGTATAATATATTACCCATATTCCTATAGGCCAGCCCGATATAAGAGAAGTTAACAACATTACTTGAGTAGTTTATCTGAACTGCTCCATTTACAGGTGCTACAGGACGTCCATCAACAAAAACGCCTAATACTTCGATTTTTGGTGGGGTATGATTGAATCCCAAGTTACTATAGTTAAGAATAGCCAGCCCTTTGTTGGTCCCGATGTAAGCTATTCCGTCCATTACAAATACTGTGGTTACCTCGTTGCTGGGAAGACCATCCAGCACGGTAAGGTTCTGGATATTATAGGTGGTATCGTTAACAAGTGTAAGAATGGACAATCCCTGGCGGGTTGCAGCCCAAATCCTATTCCCTTCGGGAAAAAGGTAGTGTATGGAGTTGGAAACCAGACCATCAGCAGCAGATATTTGGGAAACCTTGCCATCTTTTCCATATATGACTATACCAGCACCGTTAGTTCCAATCCATAGCGATGAGTCGCGGTGTGAGAAGAACATGCTGTGGCCAATTTTTGCCAACAGCTGATTTTCTGACCCCATAAAGAGCAAGTTGCTGTCGGAATACCTCCAAAGACCATTTACTGTGTTGAACCACAGATCACCCTTGTAGTCCTCGGCCATGCTGAACACCATTCCGTTAAAGCCATCGCTCCTTGAATCGTAGGCAATTCTATTGTTCTCAATTTTATAAAACCCCTTGGCAGTAGCCAGCCAGTAGCCACCTCCCCTACTGCCAATTATCCGACGGGTATTCAGGTTAAAACTATCCGGAATAAGTTTTTTAAGCTTATTGTTTTCAAAGTAGGCTACGTGCCCAAATGCAGCTACCAGCACCCTGCCGGTTAGTGTATCACCATATATATCCCTGACATAGGTTATCCCTATGTTTTCTTTGCTGCTAAGCTTGTAGTGGGTGATTTGTCCGTTCTCAATCACATCAACAAATCCCATCTCAAACCCAACGTAGATTTTACCGTCCTTTTCATATACAGCATTAACCCGGTTGTCCGATAAGCCATTTTCCTTCGAGAAAACCGCAATCTGGTGGTCGGGAACATAAAAAACACCATCGTTAAGGGTGGAGAACCAGTAGGACCCCTCATCATCCCTGAGCACTGAGGTAACCTGATAGTCTTTAAGGAAGCATAGCCGTTCCGGCGATTCCAAATCGCAATTGGGAAACATGTAAACCCCTCCTTCAAAGGCAGATACCCACAGGTTGTTATCAGCGTCAATGCTAATCCATATTACCGATTGCGTAATGGAATGATTATGGCTTACAACCCTGCCATCCTTTATCCTAAAAATATTACCGTCGATGGTGATAAAAGCCGAGCCATCCTTTGCTTGCTGTGCATAGAAGTAAATCGGCTTAAACGGCTTAATGCCCAGCTCGCTTAAAGTAAACCTGTATGACTGCCTTCCATCAAAGTAGAATAGGCCATACTTCCGAGGTTCATGTGAATCGGAAACTAAAAATTTTCCCGACCCTACGCTTCTGACAACAACTTGGGCATCGGTGTTGCTATCGTCGATATGCTTGTAAATCCCCTCCTGGTCTATTGAAATGATTCCGAAGTCCTTTAGACCAAAAGAAACATTGTCCAAGCTGTCCACAAAAAATGACAGCTTAGAAGGGCCCCTGCTGTTGGGAAGATGCTCAACAATTTTGGAGTTGTACCTATAGCTCTTTATTTCTCCGTTTTCATAGTATGAGAGGGAACCTGAGAACGGTATAAACCATATTCTGTGCTTATAATCCTCGTAGATTTCAAAAACCGTATTATCAGGCAACCCCGATACCAAGTCGAAGTTCTCGAACTCATAGCCGTTAAAACGGCTAACGCCGTTGTTAGTCCCAAACCAGATATATCCTCGGGAATCCTGAAAAACATGGTAAACTTCGCTGGCGGCAAGGCCCTCATCAACTGTAATATGACGTGTTACAGGCTGGGACACGATTTGGCTATGCCCACCGCTTATGCCTATCAACATAAACCCTATGGCACTTCCTCCTGCTTTAAGATAGCGGGCAAAAGGAAAGTAGGGAATATGCAACTTTGCTAAATAATTTTTTATCTTAGACAGCATGCCACAGGTTTTTTGTTGAGTAACTTTATAATCCTCCCAGGTTGATATCTTTTTGCGAATCGCAAAAAATTCCTATCGGCTTATAAAAGTAAATAAACATTGCATGAAAAAAAATTTGCCCATCTAAATATGGCAAATTTCATAATCACTTTTGCAAGTTATTTTAAACGTAAAAAGGCTTCCCTGCAATCAGGAAAGCCTTTTACAAATGGTCTATAAGAAAATGTGATCAGCTAAAATACCTTCTACACAATCAAATTAAGGCTTCTCAACCACGCCAGCAAGTTTTTTATAGGAGTTGTACCTCCACTTAGCATTCTCCTCGGCAGCTTTAAACAGCTCGTTGGCTTGATCGGGGAAGGAAAGTTGAAGGGAGGTGTACCTCACTTCGCCCTTCAGGAAATCCTGGAACATACCCCAATCGGGCTCTTTTGAATCGAGCTGGAATGGGTTTTGTCCCTGAGCCTCAAGTAGGGGGTTGTAGCGGTACAGGTGCCAGTAACCCGACTTAACAGCCTGTTTCGCCTCACTTTGAGTTGAACCCATTCCCTTGCGAATACCGTGGTTTATACACGGCGAATAGGCAATTATAAGCGATGGTCCGGGATATGCCTCGGCTTCCTTAATAGCCTTAAGGTACTGGTTGTGATCGGCGCCCATAGCCACCTGCGCAACGTAAACATATCCATAAGACATGGCCATCATGCCGAGATCTTTTTTACGTACACGTTTACCCGAAGCGGCAAACTTGGCAACAGCAGCGGCTGGAGTTGATTTGGAAGCCTGCCCTCCTGTGTTGGAGTAAACCTCAGTATCGAGAACCAGCACATTGACATCCTCACCCGTAGAGAGCACATGGTCTAGACCCCCGTAACCTATATCGTAAGCCCATCCGTCACCACCGAAAATCCAGATTGATTTTTTCTCGAAGTATTGTTTTAAGCTGAGCAGCTCTTTTGCCAACGGGTTGCTTTCCTTGGAAAGTTCGGCAATCAGCTTGGCTGAAGCGGCTTTTGAAAGGAAAGCATTATCCTTACCGGCAATCCATTCCTTCATAGCCTCCTTCGTAGTGCTGGTAAAATTACCTTCTAGTGCTTCCTGAAGTTTAAGAGCTATGCGTTGACGGAGCTTGGCCACTCCGGTTGCAATTCCAAAACCATACTCGGCATTGTCCTCAAACAATGAGTTTGACCAAGCCACACCTCTGCCATCAGGCCCGGCAGAGTATGGGGTAGATGGAGCTGAGCCACCGTAAATGGAGGAACAACCTGTAGCATTTGCCACAATCATGCGGTCGCCATAGAGCTGGGTAATAGCCTTTATGTAAGGAGTTTCGCCACAACCAGCGCAAGCTCCGCTAAACTCGAATAATGGCTGGGCAAATTGGCTGTTCTTTACCGATTTTTCTTTACCAAGAATATCCTTGTAGCCCACCTTTTCGTGCATGTAATCGAACCTGGCTGCCTCGGCCATTTGTGATTCAATTGGTCGCATAACCAGCGACTTTTCCTTGGAGGGGCAAACCTCAACACAGTTGCCGCAGCCGGTGCAGTCGAGAACGCTCACCTGTACCCTGAAGTTGAAATCCTTAATTCCGCCATTTCCCCTAACAGTTTTGGTTCCTGCAGGTGCGTTTTTCAACTCTTCCTCGGTTAAAAGGAAGGGACGAATGGCTGCATGGGGGCAAACATAAGCGCACTGGTTGCACTGGGTGCAGTTTTCCGAAATCCACTCAGGAACATTAACTGCAATTCCCCTCTTTTCGTAACGGGTTGTCCCGGCAGGGAAAGTTCCATCCTCACGACCAACAAATGCGCTCACGGGCAAATCATCACCCATTTGAAGGTTTATTGGGAGCACCACCTTATTGATAAACTCAGGGGCACCCTCAATTTCAAGTTTATTCTCAGGCTGAAGTTTTGCCCATTCCATAGGCACTACAACCTGAATAGCATCTCCCCCACGATCAACGGCGGCAAAATTCATCCTCAAAACCTCTTCTCCCTTACGTCCGTATGATTTCTCAATGGCCTTTTTCATCTCCTTAACAGCCACATCGTAGGGGATTACACCCGAAATTTTAAAAAATGCGCTCTGCATTATGGTGTTGGTGCGGTTACCCAAACCAATCTCCTCGGCAATCTGAGTAGCATTAATTATGTAGAACTTAATACTATTTTCAGCCATGTAACGCTTAATAGAGTTTGGTAGCTTTTCGTTCAGCTCATCCTTACTCCAGATAGTGTTTAGCAGGAATGTTCCACCGGGCTGCAAACCCTTAAGCACATCATACTTACCAAGGTATGATTGAACGTGGCAGGCAACAAAATCGGGAGTAATTACCAGGTAAGGCGAACGGATTGGCTGATCGCCAAAACGCAGGTGGGAAACGGTGATGCCTCCAGACTTCTTTGAATCGTAGGCAAAGTATGCCTGACAGTACTTTGGGGTATTATCACCAATTATTTTAATGGAGTTCTTGTTAGCCCCAACGGTTCCATCCGACCCAAGTCCGAAAAATTTGGCCTGAAAGGTTCCTTTAGGTGCAAGGTTCACCTCTTTACCGGTTGGTAACGACTTAAAGGTAACATCATCAATGATGCCAATGGTAAATTGATTTTTAGGCTCGCTAAGCTTGAGGTTATCAAAAACTGCAATGATTTGGGCTGGTGTAGTATCCTTTGAGCTGAGCCCGTAACGGCCACCCACAACTATCGGAGCTTTCTCCCTCCCATAGAAGAGCTCTTTTACATCGAGGTATAACGGATCGCCGTTGGCCCCGGGTTCCTTGGTTCTATCAAGCACTGCTATGCGTTTCACAGCTGAAGGCAGCACCTTAAAGAAGTATTTCGCAGAGAAAGGTCTGTACAAATGAACGCTTATCATCCCAACCTTTTCACCTTTAGCCATGAGGTAGTCAATAGTTTCACGAATGGTGTCGGTAACCGAACCCATGGCAATAATGATATTTTCGGCATTAGGATCGCCATAGAATGAAAATGGGTGGTACTCCCGCCCGGTAAGTTTGGTAATCTCCTGCATGTAGCCCTCAACGATATCGGGAACATCCATGTAAAATTTGTTGGAAGCCTCCCTGGCCTGAAAGTATATATCGGGGTTTTGAGCCGTGCCGCGGGTTACGGGATGTTCGGGGTTCAATGCCCTGTCGCGAAACTCCTGAAGTGATTTTTGGTCGAGCAATGGAGCTAGGTCATCGTTCTCCAGCACCTCGATTTTCTGAATTTCATGGGAGGTTCTAAACCCATCGAAGAAATGCAGGAATGGAATTCTCGACTTGATTGCCGAGAGATGGGCTACTCCGGCCAGGTCCATTACCTCCTGAACGCTGCTGGTGGCCAACATGGCAAACCCACACTGACGGGTGCTCATAACATCGCTATGGTCTCCGAAAATTGAAAGGGCGTGTGCTGCAATGCTGCGGGCAGAAACGTGAAATACCCCTGGAAGCAGCTCTCCCGAAATCTTATACATGTTGGGTATCATCAAAAGAAGCCCCTGGGATGCCGTAAATGTCGAAGTTAATGCTCCGGACTGAAGCGATCCGTGAACAGCACCAGCAGCTCCAGCTTCGCTTTGCATCTCAACAACCCTAACCGTATCACCAAAAATGTTTTTCCTCCCGAAGGCGGCCCATTCATCAACGTACTCGGCCATGGTAGATGAAGGAGTAATGGGATAAATGGCGGCAACCTCGCTAAACATGTAGGCTATATGGGCTGCAGCGTAGTTCCCATCGCATGTAATAAATTTCTTTGATTTTGCCATTTTATTTAAGGTATTAAGAAAATTAGTGCTTTTCTGAAATTTTTTGCAAAGGTAATACAATTAAAAAACTATAACCAGGTTTTATAACACACCTTAAATATGATGCCCGTTGAAAGTCAGCATTACCAACAAACTCCGTTTCATATAAAGTAAAATTTAAAATCGAATAGCACGATTACCTTACACTTGTTTACAGAACGAGAAATACTTCAGAATTTAGTAAGCTATTATTGGAAATTTAATTACAGTTTGTTAGATTCGCAGGTTCATGATTTTTTTAACATTTTTTCACCTTAAATCAAATGCTATGGTTCAACGATATAAAATAGGTATTGTAAGAGAAACCAAAACGCCACCTGACAGAAGAGTAGCGCTGCCACCAAATCAGGCCAGGGAGCTTACCACCAGGTACTCAGCCCTTGAAATTGCTATCCAACCAAGTAGCATAAGGTGCTTCTCCGATGAGGAGTATGCCAGGATAGGCATAAAACTTCAGGAAGATTTATCGGACTGCGACCTGCTGATTGGGATAAAAGAGACAAAAATACCCACCATTATTCCGGGTAAAACCTACATGGAGTTTGCCCATGTAGCCAAAAAGCAGCCCCATAACCGCCCGTTAATCCAAGCGTTTGCCGATCAGGGCAATACACTAATTGACTATGAGTATTTAACCGATGATAAGGGAAACAGGCTTATTGCGTTTGGGCACTGGGCCGGTATTGTTGGAGCCTATAACGCCATTAGAGCGCTCTACATTAAAGAAGATCTCCCGGAACTAAAGCCAGCCCACCAGATGCACGACTACAAGGAGATGCAAGAAGTGCTGAAGGGGTTGAAGGTTATCCCCAAAAGATTTGTCATAACCGGCGGGGGGCGAGTTGCTGGCGGCGCTATGGAGGTACTGGCACAAGCCGGGGTAAAAGAAGTTACCCCCGATGAATTTCTGAAGGGTCAGTTCGACTACCCTGTTTACTGTCGGTTAGACCCATGGCACTATGCAAAACGTAAGGATGGAAAGCCTTTCGACTGGAGCTACTGGTTGAGTAACCCGGCCGACCATGACACGGCTTTTATACCCTTTACAAGTGCAACCGACATATTGATTGCCTGCCACTACTGGGACTACCGTTCTCCCCATTTTTTTTCGCGTGAGGATATGCTAAACAATAGCTTTCGCATTTCGATTATCGCCGATGTAAGCTGCGATATTCCCGGGCCGATCCCATCAACCATTAAAGCCTCAACAATTGCCGATCCCTTTTTTGATTACAACCCTAAAACCGACATGGAGGAGCCTCCCTTCTCGTCCAAAGGCAATGTAACGGTTATGTCGATCGACAACCTTCCCGGAGAGCTACCCAGGGATGCCAGCGAATTTTTCGGGAATATCCTGATAGAAAAAATTATTCCACATATCGTTACCGGTGACAAGGAAGGAATAATAGAACGTGCTACCATTCTTAAAAATGGAAAACTAACCGGAAAATTTTCCTACCTATCCGATTACCTGAAAGGAGAATAACCTCTAAAAAAGGGTACTCAAAGCTGTTGGACAGCTTATCCTTATTAAGACAGGACATATTCGGGCTTTTGGGCCAAGGAATGGTAGTTCGGTGTGGGGTGTTACTTAGAGCTAAACTAGCATAATTGAACAACACTAAGCCTAAAATAAACTTTTGGCAGGCTGAGCTGTTAAATTTAAACCTCAAGTTGGATAGTTTTTCCTATGCTTCGTATTGCTGAGCTTATATGTTTGTTTGTGCTGGTCCCACTGGCATTCTACTTCGATTTTATCCCACTGCCAAAATTTGTTCCCCTGCTGGTAGTCTTTATTTATGCTCTAGTATTCCTGCTTAGGTCTAAAACCTTCAGCCGAAAGGAGTTTGGGCTTAATGGGTACCGTAGCTGGCCTGGGTTGATACTGCGTGTTGTGGCAGCAACCATTGTAATCGTTGTATTCAGCTACTACCTGTTGCCCGACAAATTCCTCATAATGCCGCGTGAGCAGCCTCTAATGTGGGCTATGATTATGATTTTTTACCCTGTTTGGTCTGCTTTTACCCAGGAGGTGATTTACAGAACATACTTTTTTCACCGGTACGGGGCAGCTATACCAAATGAAAAAGTTCTGGCGTTGGTGAATGGGTTGCTATTCGGTTTTCTTCATATCATTTTCCGAAACTGGGTGGCAGTAATCGGAGCTACGCTTATGGGGCTGCTGTGGGCTTTCAGCTACCTGAAGCATCGCTCGTTACTTGTTGTTTCTATTGAGCATTCAATAGTTGGCGATATGCTCTACACCTTCGGACTTGGATATTTCTTCTATGTTCCCGATTTCTGAAAGCCTCTCTCCAAAATAAAAAAAATGGAAAGTATAACAAAGACTTCTGGAGTAAGGGTATATTCTTGAAATAAAAAAAGCGCTCCAAATTATAACATTTGAGCGCTTTGGGCCATCATACGGGCATGCTGGTGGAGCTGGAGGGAATCGAACCCTCGTCCAAACAAGGAACCAGCTTGTTTTCTACATGCTTAGCCTTTCTTGGTTGTCGGGACTAGCCAGGCGAAAGGCAACCGAACCAATCCTTAACCTTTATTATTTTACCCAAGCTTAAAGGTGTCGCTTGAGCTATCCCGGTTTTGTCGGTGCCCCGTATGCCGGAAACAATCGGGCGGAATTTCCGGCGGGACATCTCGTCCCCACACACCTAGGCGTAGGGATTAAGCCATTTTGCTTTGCAAAATTAAGCAGCGAGAGCGTAATTTGATTCGCCGTTTATTTGGTTGTGACCTGTGATTATCGAGCCAGCATCACGACGCTCGGCATGCTTACAAACCCATTCTACTTGCTGTCAAAACCACGTCAGCCCCAATGGGGTTTTAGCAACGGCAAAGATACAATAAAAAACCGCCGGATATCAACATTCGGCGGTTAAAGTTTGCAAAAATGAAGTTATATATCGCTATTCATCGACCAGAGGAACTCCTCGTTGGTGGCTGTTTTAACCAGCCTGTCCCTGAGAAACTCCATGGCTTCCACCGAGTTCATGTCGGTGAGGTAGTTGCGAAGAATCCAAATTTTTTGGAGAACCTCCTTACTTAACAGCAGGTCTTCGCGGCGGGTGCTGGATGCCGTAATGTCAACCGAGGGGAATATTCGCTTGTTGGATAGCTTGCGGTCGAGCTGGAGCTCCATGTTGCCGGTTCCCTTAAACTCCTCAAAAATTACATCATCCATCTTGCTGCCGGTATCGGTAAGAGCAGTGGCCAAAATGGTAAGCGAACCGCCGTTTTCAATGTTTCGAGCTGCGCCGAAGAAACGCTTTGGTTTCTGCAGGGCATTGGCATCAACACCACCCGAGAGCACCTTGCCCGATGCGGGCTGAACGGTGTTGAACGCGCGTGCCAGGCGGGTAATCGAGTCGAGCAGGATTACTACATCGTGACCGCACTCCACTAGCCTTTTAGCCTTTTCAAGAACTATGTTGGCCACCCTTACGTGCCGTTCGGCAGGCTCGTCGAAGGTTGATGAAATTACCTCGGCGTTGACGCTACGCGCCATATCGGTTACCTCCTCGGGTCGTTCGTCAATCAGCAGCACAATCATGTAAACCTCCGGATGGTTGGCGGCAATGGAGTTGGCAATATCCTTCAACAGGATAGTTTTACCGGTTTTGGGCTGGGCAACAATAAGCCCCCGCTGACCCTTGCCAATAGGGGCAAACATGTCAACTATACGCGCCGAAAGCAGGTTCATCCCGTTTCCTATAAGCGTAAACTTCTCGTTGGGAAAGAGCGGGGTTAGGTAGTCGAAGGGTACCCTGTCGCGTATGAATTCGGGGTTACGCCCGTTGATTTCCATCACCTTGATAAGGGGAAAGTACTTTTCGCCCTCTTTTGGAGGACGAACGGTACCCGTTACCGTATCGCCAGTCTTGAGCCCAAACAGCTTAATTTGCGACTGTGAAACGTAAATGTCGTCGGGAGAGCTAAGATAGTTGTAGTCCGATGAGCGAAGAAACCCATACCCATCGGGCATTATTTCAAGCACCCCTGTACTGTTGATTATACCATCAAAGTCGAATCTTTCATTGTTTCTTTTTTCAACATTCTTATGCCCCGAATGCTCACGGGGGTGATGCTTGCCATCACCGGCAGGTTCGGGTAGCTGGTTGCTAACAGCCGATTCCTGCGGGTTAAGAGGAAAATTTTCTTCCTCGATCTTGATATTAGGAGTGCTGTCGGATTGGCTCACTTCAGCTTCAGGTATTCCTTGCGTGTCGTCAGCAAGTACATCGGCAAAAACCTCATCTTCCTTTTTTTCTCTTTGGGTTTGAGGCTCCAGGTCAACTTCAGGAAGAAAAACTTCTTTACTTGAGGGAAAATTGGATTGCTCGGTTCTTATAGATAATTCATTCGCATCAGGCTGTTTTGAAAATTTGGACACCTTCTCTCCTCTTGCCGGAGTAGAAGAGTACTCTTTTTTTACTTCTGCGCTTTTGTTACGGGTAAACCGCACTCGTTTCCCCGCGCTATCCCTGCTGTCTGATCTTTCCTGCTGTAGTGGGGCTTCAGCATTCTGCTCCTTGTTCACTACTTCGGTAGGCTGGAGCTTTACAGCCGGTCGGGAAGTGCTTGGGCGCTCCTTTTCCTTGCCCTTCCCTGGCATTGAAGCATTGATAGCCTGCTGATCCAAAATTTTATAAATCAAGTCTTGCTTTTTCAGGCTTTCAAGCTTTTTGATATTTAGCTGCTTGGCAATTTCCCGCAGTTCGGGAAGGAGCTTCTTGTTGAGTTCGAGAATATCGTACATAAAAATAGTTTAGTTGTAAAATGAAGGTTTTAGAGTAGTTAAAGAAAAATTGGAAAAAATACTTTGCATAGGCTTGTAAAATGGTAATCAATGGGCAAGCCTTTTGCTTACATCCTAGTGTAATGCTTAATATAAATACGTTAACATATTGTAAAACTGTCAGGTAAATAACTTTAGATGAAATTACTCAGTGATGAAATAGTTGTTGAAGTGAAATTGAAGAAAGAGGGTTGGAGTTCTCTTCCCGGTTATTTTTTGCAAAGGTATGAAATATTATTTTTCACCTGCAAGAATTTTATGATGATTTTTTGTTGAATATAAAATAAAAACCATTATAGAACATGGCATTGACTATTAAAAAAATGGCATTAGATGGAAACCGCCACCAAAAGGTTTAAAAAAAATTACATAAAAAAATCGAAGCATTAACAAAATTTAATAATTGTAATTATATTCACCCCCAAACAAAGCATCGTTATTGGAATGAGGCAGCTAAAAATAATCAAGCAGGTTACCAACCGTGAAACGGTATCGCTCGATAAGTATCTGCACGAAATTGGCAAGGTGGATTTGCTTAGTACAGACGATGAGGTGGCACTTGCCCGAAAAATTAAAGAGGGTGATCCTGAAGCGTTATCCAAGCTGGTAAAAGCCAACCTCAGATTTGTAGTATCGGTTGCCAAGCAGTACCAGAACCAGGGTTTAAGCCTACCCGACCTGATAAACGAGGGTAATCTGGGACTTATTAAAGCAGCTCAGCGCTTTGACGAAACGAGGGGATTTAAATTTATATCCTACGCCGTTTGGTGGATTAGGCAGTCTATTCTGCAGGCGCTGGCCGAGCAGGCAAGAATTATAAAGCTACCTTTGAACAAAATTGGCTCAATTAATAAGGTGAATAGGGCGCTGGTTGAGCTGGAGCAAAAGTTTGAACGGGAACCCACCATTAATGAGCTGTCCGAGGTGCTAATGCTTGCCCCCGAGGATATCAAGGAGGCCCTGCGGAGCAGCGGCCGTCCTATTTCCATGGATGCTCCACTGACGCAGGATGAAGATAGTAGCATGTACGATGTTATCCTTTCGCCCGATTCTCCCCAACCCGACAGGGGATTACTTAATGAAAGTTTAAGACGAGAAATAGAACGTGCCCTATCAACCCTCACGCCTCGTGAGTCCAGTATCATAAGAATGTACTTCGGTCTAAACGGAAAGCAACCCTTAACCCTCGAGGAAATTGGCGAGGAGCTCGACCTTACCCGCGAACGGGTACGCCAGATTAAGGAGAAAGCGCTTCGAAGGCTCAAGCAAACCACTCGTAGCAAAATTCTCAAGTCATACCTGGGTTAGCCCCGCTTAGCCCTTCCGTTTTTCTCACCAACATGCCTTAAAGCATTCGGGGCAACACCTAGTATTTTAAATTGCTACCTTTGCAAAAACCGATTGCTTATGACCCATCTTGTTGCTCCATCGCTGCTCTCGGCAGATTTTGCAAATCTTTCTGCTGATATTGAAATGGTTAACAATAGCCTGGCAGATTGGTTTCACCTGGATATCATGGATGGCAGGTTTGTGCCAAATATATCATTTGGATTTCCGGTAGTAGAGCGAATCAGGGATAAAGCCAGTAAACCCCTGGATGTCCACCTGATGATTGTTGACCCCGACAGGTACCTGGAGCGATTCCATGATGCCGGTGCCAGCTGGCTTACCGTACACTACGAGGCTTGCACTCATTTAAACCGGACCCTTGACCAGATTCGAAAATTGGGCATGAAGGCCGGAGTTGCTCTCAACCCCCACACTCCTGTTGAGCTGCTGATAGACATCCTGGATTACACCGATTTGGTGCTGATAATGTCGGTAAATCCGGGGTTCGGTGGACAAAAGTTCATAGATAGCTCCCTAGGCAGGATTGAGCGACTGAGAGCAATGATAGATAAGCGGGGGCTAAGCACCCTGATTGAGGTTGATGGAGGCGTTGATACTAACAATGCATCGGCTCTATACAGAGCCGGAGCCAACGTGCTGGTGGCCGGGAATGCTGTGTTTAAAGCCAATAAACCCCTGGATGTAATTGCTCAGCTCAGGAAGGCTTAGTCCGCCACCTCCAACCTTTCCCGAAGGGCTACAAGCTTTTGAACTTTTAAGAAGAGACGGTGGCTTTCTTCAAAATTCAGTGTTTGCTGCCCATCGGATAGCGCTCTTTCGGGTGTTTGATGAACTTCAAGTAGTAGCCCATCCGCCCCTGCCATCACTGCTGCCAACGACATAGGCTCTACATATTCCCTAACCCCTACCCCATGCGATGGATCGCAGAAAACCGGAAGGTGGCTTTTATCCTTTAAGTAGGGTATAGCGTTGAGATCTAGGGTATTCCGGTATTCCTTCTCGAAAGTTCTTATCCCCCTTTCACAAAGAATTATCTTTTCGTTTCCACTCGAAAAGATATACTCGGCAGATGATAGGAACTCGGGTAAAGTAGCCGACATACCCCGTTTCAGCAAAACAGGCTTGTCAATTTTCCCAAGCGCATCCAGCAAGTTAAAATTTTGCATGTTGCGCGTCCCCACCTGAAAAATATCTACGTACGGGTACATCTGCTCAAGCTGCGAAACCTGCATAACCTCTGTTACTATTTTTATTCCATTTTGATGGCAGTGCTTTGAAAAAAACTTTAGGGCATCAATCCCCAGGCCGCGAAAGGCGTATGGAGAACTCCTTGGTTTGAATACTCCGCCCCGCATAAGCCTGATGTTATGCTGCTTGAGGAATTCTACTGTTTTTACAACCTGATTCTCATCCTCTATGGCGCAAGGCCCAGCTGCTATGTAGAAGTTGTTTCTTGAAATTACAACCCCATCGTCTAAGTCAATCTCTGTGTTAGCTACTCTCCACTGCCTTGAAACCAAAGGATTCGGATCGGTTATGATATGAACATCACTCACCCCAGAAAGACGGCCAATTATTCTGATGTCAACCTCGGCATTGCCCATACACACCAGGTAGTACCGGTTGAATGTTTTAACTGGAGTAGGATGGTAGCCCATTTTTTTAACTGCTTCTAGAATGAAATTTAACTCGGAGGTGCTGCAGTTTTTATTAAGCTGAATTAGCATGGCAATAAATTTAGCTTGATACTCTAACCTTACGAATAAATTGCGATGTTACGTCTTCGAAATCAACACATGAAGCAATGCTTTTTAAAAAAGCACTTCCAATAATTGCTCCATCGCAAAAACTTGTGGCAAATTCAAATGTTTCGGCATTGTGTATTCCAAAGCCAACCAGTATGGGATTGCTGAGATTTAAGTTTTTCAAATGCTTCAGATATTCAGCTTGAGGACTGCCAAATACAGCTTCTTTTCCGGTTGTTGACGATGTGCTAACCGCATAGATGAAGCCATCGGAGAGCTTGTCTATCAGCCTCATTCGTTCATCTGAAGTGGATGGACAAACAAGGGAAATGAACGGCAGCGAATAGCGCTGAAAAGTTCTCTGGTAGCTGGCTTGATATTCCTCCAGGGGCAGATCGGGAATTATAAGTCCGCTAATACCAACCCTGCTGGCGTGTAGGCAGAATTTTTCCACTCCGTACTGCAGGATGGGGTTAAGGTATCCCATAAGCACTAATGGGATTCTCACCTGCCTGCCAATTCTTTGAAGCTGCTCAAAAAGTATGGCAATACTCATGCCGTTGGCAAGCGCTACGCTGCTGGTGTTCTGAATTACGGGCCCATCGGCCAACGGATCGGAATAGGGTATTCCAACCTCAACCAAATCGGCACCAGCATCCTGCAGGGCCAAAATAAGCTTGTTGGTTGAATCGAGCTGGGGGTAACCAGCCGTAATGAAAATGGATAGAATTTTTTTTCTTCCTGGCTGCAACAATTCCCTTAAGCTACTCATAGGTTAACGAATTTGGAGTATGTTTTCTATAATTCTCACTGTAGGTTTCCATGTCTTTATCGCCGCGACCCGAAAGGTTAACCACAACGATATCGTTTGGCTTAAAACTTAACATCGACAAGGCAGCAAGGGCATGTGCCGATTCCAGAGCAGGTATAATGCCTTCAGCTTGCGCCAACTCGAAAGAGGCGTTTAAGGCCTGTTCGTTTGTTACTGCAAGGTATCTGGCACGTTTGGTTTTATTAAGGTAGGCATGAAGAGGCCCAACCCCCGGGTAATCAAGTCCGGCCGATAAGGAGTGAGCCTCCAATATTTGGCCATCATCATTTTGAAGGAGTAGGGTTTTACAGCCGTGAATTATACCCTCAGAACCTTTCGAAATGGTTGCGGCGGTTTTGAACGTATTAACGCCCTCGCCTGCTGCCTCAACTCCAAACAGCTCTACTTCCTTGTCCTGAATAAAATGGTAGAATGCGCCGGCGGCATTGCTACCCCCGCCAACGCAGGCAATAACACAACTTGGTTTTTCAACACCCTCCTGTTCAAGCAGCTGGGTTCTAATCTCACTACTTATAACCGATTGAAATCTTGCCACCATATCGGGATATGGATGGGGTCCAATGGTTGAACCTATAAGGTAATGGGTGTTGTGAGGGTTGTCAATCCAAAACCGAATTGCCTCATTTGTAGCATCCTTAAGGGTTTGACTTCCAGTTGTGGCAGGAATAACAGTGGCACCAAGCATTTTCATCCTCAAAACATTTGGTTGTTGACGCTCAATATCCTTTACCCCCATAAAGACAGTGCATTTCAGCTTCATCAAAGCGCACATGGTGGCAGCTGCAACTCCATGCTGACCGGCTCCTGTTTCGGCAACTATGTGGTTTTTGCCAAGGCGTTTTGCAATCAGCATTTGCCCAACCACATTATTCAGCTTGTGAGCACCGGTATGGCATAAATCCTCACGCTTAAGATAAATTCTTGCTCCTTTCACTAGCGAAAGATTCCGGGCAAGGTAAAGTGGTGTTGGTCTCCCGACATAGCTGGTAAGCAACTCGTTGAACTCCTTCCTAAAATCTTCGGAGCCGATAATGTTAAGGTAGTTTTGCTGCAGCTCATGGATGTTGGCATACAGCATTTCGGGGACATATGCCCCGCCGTAGCTACCGTAATAACCTCTGGAATCTGGGTGGTTTGTCATTTTCTACTCAATTTATTAACAAATGTGTTCAGTAGCTTTATATTTTTTGAACCGGTTTCATCTTCAAATCTGCTGTTGATGTCAACTGCATGTAGCTGCGGGTAGCTAAGCCTATTCAGGTAGCTGGCATCTCCGGGTGCAATGCCCCCGCTAAGGAAAAATGGTGTATGCAAATAGTAGCTTGAAAGCAAACTATGGTTAAACTGCCGACCGTTACCCCCAGCATGCCTTCCCCTTGTATCGAATAAAAAAAACGCACAGCAATCCTGGTACTGCTCAAGATTTAAGGGCAATGCATCGTTAATCATAAATGCTTTTATTACTGGAACATATCTTTGAATTTCCCTACACTGCTGTGGATTTTCGCTTCCGTGGAGCTGAGCATGGGTAAAGCCGTACTTCTCAACCAGGCTTATCACTGTCCGGGTGGGCTCATCAACAAAAACGGCAACCCTACCTATATGCTTGGGAATAAGGTTAAAGGAAATTTGAGCAACCCGCTTGGAAATGTCTCGTGGAGAGGCTGGATGAAATATAAACCCCAGGTAGTCCGGGTTTAGCTGTACGATTGCAGGAATGTCGCACTTTTCAGTAATGCCACAAATCTTCAGCTTCATGCCATTGAATCTTTAACATTATGCCACAATTCCGTTTAAAGTCAAAGTATTTAACCTGTTGATAAATGCCTGGCAAGCCTTACCGGGGTTAGCTTCCCTCATAAATTTTTCGCCAATCAAAAAGCCGTTAAAACCCACATTCTTCATTGAAAGCAGCATTTCGGGCGAGGTAATCCCGCTCTCTACCACTTTAGCTACATCACCGGGAAGGTCTGAAATAAGAGAAGCTGCATGGTTAATGCTCACATGAAAGGTGTTAAGGTTCCGGTTGTTGACGCCAACAATTGATGCCTGCGGGGGAAGCTTATCAATACTTTTGCGGGAATGAACTTCATGGAGAACTTCGAGTCCAAGCGATGAGGCTATGGCCGAAAGTGCAACCAGCTCTTTCTTTGTCAAAATTTCAGCAATTAGCAGGATGGCATCGGCACCGATACTTTTTGATTCGACTACCTGGTACTCGTCAATAACAAAATCCTTACGAAGAATTGGGCAGTAGTTAAATTTTCGAGCGGCAATAAGGTCGTCGGAAGTGCCCCCAAAGAACTCCCTATCGGTCAGGACCGAAAGGGCTGATGCCCCGGCCTGCATGTAGTGCAGGCAAACCTGTTCGGGTTTGGCAAACTCGTTGATGGTTCCTTTTGATGGCGATTTTCGCTTAAACTCGGCTATTATCCCGTTCAAGTCAGGGCGCATGATGTAGGTTTTTAGCGAAAGGGGTGGAGTGTTGAAGTAAATGCTTCTTTCGAGCAACTTCATTGGATATAGCTCCTTTTTTTCGGCTACCTCACGTTTTTTACATGCTACAATTTCGTCTAGTCTGTTCATGGTTCACTGCATTGCCAGTAATCGTTTTAACTGCTCCATTGCTCTACCCGACTCTATTGATTCCTGTGCCTGATGGGCTGCCTCGGTAATTGAAATCCCCTTAAAACAGCTAATGGCTAGAGCCGAGTTGGCAATGATTATGCTAATTTTACCCTTATCGGCTTGGTTTCCCAGCACCGAAAGGAATATGCCGGCCGATTCCTCCACAGTGGCTCCTCCAGCAGCACACGAAGGGCTTAGCCTGCTAAACCCAATACTTTCGGGCGAAAAACACTCATCGCCCATCTTAGAAAACACTTTCACATCGCTGGTGAGGGATATTTCGTCGTACCCGTCGAGACTATACACCACCCTGTAGTCGGTCAGGCATCGGTTGAAAAGGTAGCTGAACATCCTGCCGACCTCGGCATTAAACACTCCGCTAAGCTGGTATTTAGGACGAGCGGGGTTTATTAATGGCCCAAGCATGTTAAAAAAGGTTTTCACGCCAAGCTGCCGCCTGACAGGGCCAATAGCCTTAAGCGCAGGATGAAACAGGGGGGCATGCAGGAAGCAAACATTGGTTTGCTCAATTTCGCGCTTCAGCTTATCAGGGTTGCTGCTAAAACTATAGCCGAGGTATTCCATTATATTGGACGATCCGGTTATTGACGAAGCGCTATAGTTGCCATGCTTGGCAACAGGAACGTTGGCTCCGGCTACAACAAAAGTTGATGCAGTGGAAATGTTGAAAGTGTTTTTCCCATCACCACCAGTGCCGCAAAGGTCAATTACCTCCCCGTTAAGTAGCTTTACCTCCTGCGAAAGCTCAAGCAGCGCCTCCCGGAAGCCTATAAGTTCATCCAGGCTAATGCTCCGCATAACATACGCCGTAAGCACAGCTGACATTTGCGCCTCATTCACCGCGCCACCGGCAATGCCATGCATAAGGTCTCTTGCCTCTAAATGGCTCAATCGTTGCGACTCCAGCAACTTGTTAAGAATACTTTTCAACTCCATAAATCTGATACTTTTCTGTTTAGCTGCGCTTTAAAAAGCTGAAACAATAATTTTCAGAGCACCCTTGGCTGCCTATTTTAAAACTGACCTAGCCAGTTGAACACTACCTGCTTACCCATGGGGGTAAGAATGGACTCGGGGTGAAACTGAACGCCACAAACATCAAAATTCTTAGAGCTTAGCGCCATGATTTGGTTGCTGCTGTCGGTTGCCTCTATCTTGAGACCGTCAGGAAGAGTTTCCCTGTCAACAATCCACGAATGGTAGCGCCCACCCTCGAATGGACTGGGAATGCCCTGAAAAATGTAGTGGGGTGGGGAGCAAATGTTGATTGGGGTTGCCACACCGTGGTAAACGGTTCGGGTGTTTAGCAGCCTACCTCCAAAAGCCTCGGCAATGGCCTGCATGCCAAGGCAAACTCCAAAAATTCGCTTCGACTTT
>Ga0116156_10001603_pt1 | contig 21697 bp, 19 predicted proteins | sample AD_UKC045_MetaG_FD_89891 | JGI IMG/M metagenome (GOLD analysis project Ga0116156, IMG submission 89891) | Active sludge microbial communities of municipal wastewater-treating anaerobic digesters from USA - AD_UKC045_MetaG | ecosystem: Engineered > Bioreactor > Anaerobic > Digestate | place: USA... | reverse complement strand
TCATTCTCAGAGTCGGTCAGATGGTAAAAATGAGAAAACTGGGACTGGAATTTGCCTGAATATAAGTTTAACCTTATTTTGTTAAGAACTAACTCTGAAAATGTCTTCACTGCAACACCCTGCGCGGCGGATAGCGTTTAAGAGCTGATTTTCGCTTAGAATACTCCCTTGCAGCTTAAAAATTTTAGAAATTTATGCCTGAGTAAAATATTCTTCATTCACTGCAACACCCTGTGTAGGCGGATTCCGTTTTCCTCCGACTGCATCGGATTCCAACCTTCAACCCGGGACCTACGGCAATTCACATGTAAATTTATACTCTGCTGTGGTGGAAAATACTCAAACCCTTTTCACGTATTAAACGTAACAAACGATTTAATCACACCTAATAACTTAAGTCCCTTTTTTTCATTTCCACTTTTCTAACTATATTTTAAAAATTCTTTTTTAAAATTATTAATATTGAAACAGCTTTGGCTATCTTAATTTTTATTTTCCGTATCAGGCTCTCAAATAATGAAAAAACCAGTTGCTCAAAGTAATTTGCTCAAGCAAAAAGAGATAGTTACCGTTAACCTTCTAATAGACGTTATTACAGCTCTTCCGGTTATAATAATCGCCATTCTCTCTAACTCACTCGCTTTGGCAACTGATATTTTTGACTACACATTTACCATAACCTCATCTTCCATTTCCCTTATTATACTAAAAAGATGTATAAAAAATGAGAGGGGAAATTTCGATTTCGGACTCGGAAAGTTCGAAAGCCTCAGCGCCCTCTTTACCTCTGTCCTGATGCTAAGTGGCATCATTTTTTTATCATATAAAGCTATCGTAAGGGTTGTGGATACCGTCCAGCTGGAAACCACTTTTGTTATTATTGGAATGATTATTCAGACCATTGGATTTTTTATTAACCTCTCACTATGGTCCCACTCCCTCAAACAATCCAAAACTGCAGTATCTCCTATAATGGAAGCACAGTGGCGGGTTAACCGTATCAACGCTTTTGGAAATTTAATCGTTATTCTCTCTTTATCCCTCGGGCTTATTTTCCGGGAATACACATGGGCTCATAAGATCGATCCTGCAGCCGCTATTATCCTTATTTTCATTACCGCCAAATCCTTTATTGGTTTAATCCGGAACTCGCTGAATGACTTGCTTGATCATACCCTGGATGAAGATTTACAACTCAAAATACTTAAAAGACTTGCAGAGTTTGAAGATTCTTATGAAAGGTTCTATGACTTTCGCTCCAGAAAATCCGGCAGCAAAATCTTTATAGATATTTCGTTAGGCTTCGATCCTGTCCGTAATGTTGGTGATTGCCTCGATTTTTCCGGCAGAATTAAAGAACGCCTTGAAACTGACATCCCTAATAGCGAGGTGAACATAATAATCCGCTTTTTTGAAGACTTCGATGAAACACTTATAAACGTTGACCTCCCAGGAGAAGTTCTTCCTCTTTCCGAAGAGCATCTTGACGAATGCCTCGATATAGCCGCAGTTGCATTCCCAAATGATGACATCGAACTTATTAAGCTTGAACTAAACGCCTCAATTCATCCTACCCGGTATAAAAAGGAACTTCAAAAACTCGGTATTCAAAAACCGCGCTATTGGGTCGGGATACTTGACGGCAAAATTGCCGGTTTTGTTGGAATGAATTATCACATCGGTGAACCCGATATTGTCTGGGGAGGATGGATGGCTGCAAGGGCTCCAAACACAAAATCCGACATGAAAATCAGAATGTTGTTCATGTGGAAACTCACTTTTGAAGCACGCCAAACCGGAAGAACATTCGGGAGACTCTATACATCCACTCACCCTAATGAAAAAGCGGCTAATCGTCTCTATGATAACGTGGGAATGCGTGTTTACAAATCCGTTCCCAAGGATGACTACGATCTTCTTTACCGCGAGGTGGTTATTCAGGATGCTTATGAAAGAGTAAGACCCGGAAAAAAACGCCATTATAAAAGCCACAAACCCCTTAATTAAAAATTCGCCTGCATATTTGCAGTAATCCCCAGCTTCGTTGGTATCATTGAAATCGCTCCGTTTGGACATATAAAACTGCAAAGCGAACATCCAATACATTTTTTGTTATCAGCTATCACCCCCTCTTCCCCAACATATAATGCACCATTCCCTGACTCACTGCATATCTCAATACAATTTTCACATTTACCGCATCTGGAATAATCAATTTGCGGGTGAACAATATAACCCCGATTAAGTGCCTGATGAGTTATAAGCTTATTTAAGGCAACTCCGCAAATCTCCCCGACTGAGGCAAATCCTTTTCTCTCCAGATACCCGGCAAGCCCTCTTTTCAGTCCATCTATAATCAAGCTTCCGGATAGCATAACCTCAGTGCAGATTTGTACAATCCTTGCCCCGACAGCCATATATTCAACGGCATCCTCCCAGCAGGAAATCCCTCCTGCCCCATATATAGGGACTACTGTCTCATTTGCTATCTCCGCCACACAACGCAGACCAATCGGCTTAATACACCTCCCCGAGAGACCACCATAAGTCGAATATCCGTCAACATCCGGCAAAGGTGTCATCGTTTCAATATCTATTCCCGAAAGGACCGAGACCGTGTTTATTGCACAAATTCCGTCAGCTCCCCCTTTTACGGCTCCTCTTGCCGCCCCGGCAATGCTGGTTACGTTTGGAGTTAATTTGACAATCACCGGAATTCTGCAAACCTCTTTTACTGCTTTTGTGATTACCTCAATTGCTTTTGTATTCTGTCCAATCGCCAGCCCCAGGCCCTGGGCAGTTACCCCGTTTGGACAACTGAAATTCAATTCCAGAGCATCAGCTCCCGCCTCCATAACCCTGCGGGCTATTTTCTTCCAGGACTCAGTTCCCTGAGCCCCCATAATACTTCCTATCAATATTTTCCCCGGGAATTCTTTCTTGATATCAGCTATCGCCTCAAGCCAGTAGCCTATCGGTTTATCCGATATCATCTCTATATTTTCCAGGCCAATAACTGATCTCCTGTCCTTAATCGCGCTCAGCCTTGGGGATACATTAGAATTAAGCACATCCTCATCCCTGATAGTCTTGGTTACAGCACCTGCCCATCCCTTTTTGAATGCATTTTTTATCAGCTGAGCCGAGGCTGTTGGCGGTGCAGAAGCAAGAATAAATGGATTCTCAAACCTTAATCCGTTTGAATAAACTTCTAAACAACCATTCATAAATTATTTCCCTTCCAGATTATCTTCATTCATCCATCCCCATTTCCCCAGAACATGAAATAAAACGGATAAAAACATCCCGGCTACTGCGGCAAATGCCATCCCTTTCAATTGAACAGAACCAATGTTTACACCTGCCCCGCTTACACCCATTACAAATGTCACAGCTCCCAGTACCATATTCCTGTTATTGCCGAAATCAACTTTCTGATCCACAAATATCCTGAATCCCTGCACAGCTATCACCCCGTATAAAAGCATGGTAATTCCCCCCATTACAGGAATTGGGATTGTTGATATGACTGCTGAAATTTTACCAACACTTGAAAATAAAATTGCCATTAAAGCCGCTCCCCGGATTACCCATACAGAATATACCCTGGTAATTGCCATCACCCCAATATTTTCGCCGTATGTTGTGTTCGGAGTTGATCCCGTGAATCCAGAAATAACATTACTAACCCCGTCGCCGAACAAAGATCTGTGAAGACCGGGATCTTTCATCAGATCAGCATCAGTGATTTTGGCTGTTACGATTAAATGACTTATATGTTCAGCGAGTACGACGAGGCAGGCAGGGATAATTATGATAATTGCATTCATATCAAAAACCGGTGTACTGAATTTCGGGAGGGTAAACCATGCCGCATTGCTGATTGCTTCCGTATTAACCATTCCCAATGCCAGCGACATAAAATACCCCGAGACTGCTGCAAATAATATAGGAATGATTTGTAAGAATCCACGGAATGCAACAGATCCTACTATCCCCACAGCCAGGGTAAAGAGCGAGACGGTTACCACCCGGGGATCAATTGAAAAGACTTCAACAATTTTTCCTGTTTCAGTTGGCAATGGGGCTAAACCTGCCTGCTGTGCTGCTACCGGTGCCAGTTCAAGCCCGATAATTGCCACAACACTCCCCATTATTGCAGGAGGCATAACAATATTTATCCACTTTATCCCATAATTCTTTACGATAAATGAAACAAAAATAAAAAACAGTCCAAAGAAGATAAATCCGGACTGTGCATTTGCAAAACTCCCGTATACCGAAACGATCAGTAAAGTCGGAGCAATAAAAGCAAAACTGGAGCCCAGGTAAGCAGGAATTCCCCCCCTGGTAAAATATGTGTAAATCAGAGTTCCTATTCCATTCATGAGTAATGCAATCGCTGGATCAATCCCAACCAGAACCGGCACTAAAATTGTCGCTCCGAACATCGCCGTCAAATGCTGAAAACTGAGGGGCAAAGTTTCCATAACCGGCAATTTTTCCCTGATGCCAATAATTCTTTTTCTCATACAAAACTCACTGTTTCATTACAATAATATTTCAAAAAACCTATCAAATATACACAAAACCCTCTCGGAATACCAACTCCCCTTCGCTAACTCTAACTTAATCCTGCTTTTATCCGTGAAATCCGTGTTCTATTAAACAATCAATGACAGCGCAGCCTACTTGCCCCGGCCCGTCGGGGATGACAACCTAATGACGGCGATCCGCCGCGTCCGTTAGCTAACGGATTGCAGAAAAAAATATCAATCACAACATTTGTTCTTCTTTGCATTCCTTTGCGAAGAACTCCGCGTTACTTTGCGTTTAAGAGCTAAAATTCGACTTGGATAACCTTTTGAAAATGCGATATCTGGATATTTTCTTAGATTGTTTTTATTTTCTTGAGTTCTACAACACCCTGCGCGGCGGACTAATGACAATTAATGACATTCCTTAACCCGTTATGAACGTTGCAAACGTTATAAACGTCGATAATGACATTTCTAAAGAGTTATCACACACTTTTCTTGTTAGTAATACAAAAATTCTGTAATTTTGATTTTAATTTAAATAAACATCCGAAAGTGATGAAAAAAAATCTCAATACCCTTTTAAAAGAGATTAAAACTCTGTTCCCCTACCTGACAGAAAAATATTCTGTGCAGTCAATAGAAGTATTCGGTTCTTATGTAAGAAATGAGCAGAATGAAAATAGTGACTTAGACCTGCTCGTAACTTTTTCACAAGTACCCGGGCTTATTAAATTTATTGCCTTAAAAAACTTTCTGTCAGACTCGCTTGAAGTAAATGTTGATCTGGTGATGAAAAATTCATTGAAGCCAAGAATAAGTGGGTTTATACTAAATGAAGCTATCCCGGTATGAGAGACATGCTCATTCATGAATATTTTGGAATAGATCTGGAAGTAGTCTGGCATACCGCACAGCAAGATCTTCCCAACCTGAAAAATAAAATATCTGAATTAATAAAAAACTTAGACTAAACACGTCCCTCCTTTGCGTTCCGCCGTTTACTCCGATCCATCGGAGCGCCGAACTTTGCGTGACCTTGCGGTTAAATAATCCGTGAAAATCCATATCATCCGTGATATCCGTGTTGCATTAAACAATCAATGACAATTAATGACGGCGAAGCCTAATGACAACCTAATGACTATTAATGACTCTCCCACTCCACAAACAAATGCTTAGCCACAACAACGTACCGCCTCTCATTAAAACCCCCTTTATCCGTTGAAACCACAAATACACAAAAATCCTCTTTGCTCACTCCGGATGCCTGCCTCACCTGCTCCTCCAATGCCCCATCCGCAACCTCGAACCTCGGATGATGAAAATAATTCACCAGATTGCTAAACCTCACTTTCTTAAAAAACATCTCCACAATGTGATAATAAATCAGGTCAGTACTCCCCGCAATATGAATCTCCCCCTTCCCCTCTGTTTTATCCTCATTAATAAACTGGAAATCCCATATATGCCTCTCATTAATTTCCCCCAGCTTCCTTCTCAGCATCTCTTTTTTTTCATTCTCCTCCGACTGTGTCGGATTTTTCTTTTCTCCTTTTTCTTTCCTCTTTTCTCTTTCCTCTTTTTTCTTTCCTCCTTCCTCTCCCCTACTTACCCCCTCAGCGTTGACTTCAATCTCCTCACTCCCTCGGTTCACAATAAAAAATCCCTCATTATCGGCAGTAACCGAAAACAGCGAGTCTGAAAACACATCCTTCCTCTCAATCAAAAAACTCTCCCCCCTTAAATACAAAACCGAAAACGGCTCCGGGTATCTGTAATGCACTAAACTCATCTCCTCCCCCTGAACCTTGATCCTAAACCCAAGCCCCTCCGTTATACCCATAACACTTTCCGACTTGAATGGCAACCACTCAATTTCCCCTCCTTTTATACTTCTCAGCTTTTTCTCTTCAAGAGCTGGCCAATTACCATTTTTCAGAAAATTGAGAATACACCACTCCATCTCCGCATCGCTTCTGTTATCTCCTCTTGCTGCGTAGAGTCTTGAGTTACACTTCGGGCACATGGCTGTTTCATACTCTGCCTCCTCAGCAAATAAATCTCCCTTCCTCCCCAGGCATTCCTTGCAGACCGGTCCCTGGCACTCCGGGCAATAGAAAAAGAACTTCACCCCGATCTGGTCATTTCTCGTTCCGTATCTCCTGAACACGAAAAGATCGTAAACTTCCCCCTCACCCGAATCACACGATACACATTTAATACTCATCACAAATCCTTAAAAATAAACTCTGTCTAAAATAAAAATTATTTGCTTTAATTCTCCGTATAATCATAAGGTTCTCTTGTTCTGCCTTCGCGTTACATAGCAATTAAATAATCCGTGAAAATCTGTGCTTAATCTGTGAAAATCGGTGGTTAAACTTCTCTTAACAAATCAACAAATCGACAAAAATCCTAATTCCCCAATATTCCATCATTCCAATATTCCAGCACGTCATTATTCCTTTTGCAAATATTCGTTTTTTTACTATTATTACCGTTGGAAAAATATCCCCTTTCCTCTTTCTGATTTATATTCACTTCCTCAAATATAATCATACCCGGATATTTTCCCCCGTTATTGCTCTGATTTTTTTTGTGTAAACAAGTTATTGGTGGCATATGACAACTCAGAAACATTTATTAGACAACACCGCTGAAATCTTTAATTACTACGGATCGAAATCCTCTGCTGATATTCACCCTCGGATCCCAAAAAAATCCCCATCCCCGAGAGCTGAAGCGGAGCGTCAGTTGTATTTTGAAGCAAGCTCATCCGCCTCTGTTGAGTTCCCTTACTGGTACACCCGCAGATGGGATGAACTCGAAGGCGAAGTCCCCATAATCAGACGAGCCGAAGCCCTTAAATCAGGTTTCGCTCATCTGAGTCCGTCCGTTTTCCCCGGAGAATTATTGACTATCCGGAAAGCCTCCTACCTCCGTGGCTCTTATCCTATGCCCTGGCTTTCCGAATCTTTTTTCCTCGCTAAAGAGGACGAGTTTTTCCGCCAGGCTCAGAAAGCCGGAAAACTCAGTGCCGATGAAGTCACCACAATCGGACACGGCGGCGGCAATGTAACTGAGAGCGCCGGGAATGTTATCTCCATCGCCGGAAAATTCGGCTTGCGTAAAGAGGAGATGCCCATCCTCCTTAAAACTGCAAAGAAATGGTTTAATAAATCCGTCGAGGACGTCGGACATAAATACGAACAGCTCGTCCCCGGTTATCATACTAAAGAGGAGATCATGCGGGCGGTTATCTGCATGTTCGACTCCGGCTATACTCTCCCTCAGGGACGCGAAGTTATAAATTATTATTATCCCCTTCAGAATGGCATCGAAGGTATTAAAAAAATCTGCTCCGATGGCATTGCGGATTCAGCCGGCTCTCCCGATATGGACAGACTCTACTTCTATAAATCTGTCTTTATCATGCTCGAAGGCTTGCAATCCTGGATTCTGAATTATGCAAAGGAAGCTTCGTTTATGGCTTCCCTCGAATCGGATGAAACTCAAAAGTCTAAATATCTGGATATTTCTGAAAGACTTACCTGGCTTTCCCAAAATCCCCCCCGCTCTTTTCACGATGCGCTTCAGTTGGTCTGGATCTTCCACGTCGCCGTTCTTAATGAAGATGCCATCTCAGGCTTATCTCCCGGACGCCTCGGACAAGTCTTGTATCCTTTCTGGAATCGGGATATTCAAAATGGAACTCTCACCCGCGAACGCACTATTGAACTTCTCGAATGTATGCGCATGAAATTCACTGAACTCGATTGCTTCGCTTCAATGGGTGTGGTTGGTGGTGTTCTTAGCGGAAACACCTTTAATAACCTCTGTATTGGCGGCTTGGACAAAGACGGTAACAGTGCTGCTAATGAACTCGAAGTTTTAATTCTTGAATCTGCTATCTCTTGCGACTCCCCCCAGCCTACCTTAAGCATGCTCTACGACGAAAAATTGCCTGTCGACTTTTTGCTCAAGGGAGTCGAATGCACAAAAATCGGAACCGGCTATCCGGCCTGGATGAATAACCGCGTTGCAATGGAGTTCCTTCTGAAAAATTATCATGAGGAAGGAATGGGCATCGAAGAAGCCCGCGCCTGGTCCATCGGCGGATGCCTTGAAACCTCCCCTGGATCCTGGATGCCTCTTGAACTTAACGGACAAACTCACTATATCCCCGGTGGCTCAGCTCCTGCCACAAGTGTCGGCGTCCACTTTATTTCCCTCCCCAAAGTCCTTGAAGCGGTTTTATTTGATGGGATTGACAAAAGAACCGGTCAAAGGGTTTACCCTCCCCATGGTTCAAAACTAGAATCCTACGACGAAATCTGGACTCACTTTAAAAAGTATTTCAGCCTGACAGTCGAGGTTCTTACTTTAACAAATAATATCCAGCATGATATCTGGGGTAAAGTCTCCCCTTCTATTATTAACAGCATGCTAAAACCCGATTGCCTTAAAGTCGGAAAAGATATCAGCCGCATGGGTTGCCGTTATAACACAACCTTTAACGTTGAAGTCTGCGGCGGAGTAAATCTTGTTAACTCATTAGCTTCAATCAGAAAAAATGTTTTCGATGATAAAAACTTCTCCCTTGATGAATTAAAAACTGCTCTCCTTGCAAATTTTGGTTACGTCTCCGCACTCGAAACCAAATCCTATAGTCTCTTTGATCAGGTCCGGACTCCGAACTATATGGACTGGCTTAAAATTCACAAACAATGCCTCGACGCCCCTAAGTACGGAAACGACAACCCTTATGTTGACGGCATTTTCAAGGAATGGCAGTCCTGGTTCAGCAAAATGTGCGAACAGTTCGTATCAATATTTAATAAACCCCTTTATTCATGCCAGATTTCCGTCTCCACGCACGCTCCAATGGGTGCGGTTACTCTTGCAACTCCCGATGGTCGTCTCTGCGGAACTACTTTCGCCGATGGCTCCGTCTCCGCCTATCCCGGCACCGATAAACACGGACCCTATGCACTCTTCAACTCCGCCACCTGCTACGACCACTCATCCTCACAGAATTCTCAGCTCAACATGAAAATCCATCCTTCTGTAGTTGAAGGAAGGGAGGGCTCCGTAAAGTTTCTCGAAATGATAAGAGCCTATCTCCGCAAAGGCGCCTTCCATGTTCAGTTTAATATTGTCGACTCCAGAATGCTCAAAGATGCTCAGTTGCATCCCGAAAATTACAGAGGTTTGATGGTGCGTGTTGCCGGTTTCACTCAGTATTGGGTCGAACTCGGCAAGCAGATTCAGGACGAAGTTATTGCCAGAACAGAATATCAACAAATTGGATAAGTACGATGACACACTATGATTGCAAATATTATCTCGCTGTGGATGTCTTCAAAGGAATCTGTAAAAGAGATAAAAATAAAATCAATGCCGATGACAACTCATGTGAAAACTTCAGTCAGGCATCTAAATGTAAGAACTGTTCCAATTTTACTCCTGCTGAAAACAATTTGGGACTCTGCATGAACCTGTATGACGCTTATCCGGAAATGAATGCATCAACGTGCATACATTACAGTAGAGGAATAGCGTGAGGAAAAATCTGTGAGAATTGGGTGTTTTAATAATCTGTGGGAATCTGTGGTTAGATGTTTTTGCTGCAGATTACCACAAAAAAAGTGACCTGTTAATGCCGGAGAACACAGAAAACATAAAAGCACACATATTCGACATTCAGGGCTTATCAATGCACGATGGTCCCGGATGCCGCACACTCGTCTTCTTCAGCGGCTGCACACTAAACTGTTTCTGGTGCTCAAATCCCGAAGGCATTCCCGCCAAACCTCCTCTCCTCTATTATCACCCCAACTGCATTCTATGCGGCAATTGTGCCAAAGGCTGCCCTCATGATGCAATTGTAATCGACCGCGACAGAATCAAGATTTCGCGTGAGAAATGTTTTTTATGCGCGCATACAGTCTGCGCCGAACATTGCCTCACAAACGCACTAAGGCTCGGCGGTTATGAAATCACCCTCCCGGAATTATTCAGAATTATCATGAGGGATAGCAACTATTGGGGAAGCAACGGTGGAGTTACTCTCACGGGGGGTGAGCCACTTCTGCAGATTGACTTCGTGTTAGAATTCCTTAAAAAGTGCTATGACTCATATATCCACACTGCAATTGAGACTTGTGGCAATCTCCCCTGGAGCTATTTCAAAAGAGTCATCCCCTTTCTTGACTGGATCTTCTTTGACCTCAAACACCTTGACCCTCACGAACACGAGAGAGGGACAACAGCAAACAATAAATTTATCCTGGACAATGCCCGCAAACTCGCCGCTGAATATCCGGGCAGACTTATATTCCGGCTCCCATACATTCCCGGTTTCAACGATTCCGAATCCGGCATACTCACCACAATCTCATTCCTCAAAGAAATAGGAAAAAACGAAATAAACATCCTTCCCCTTCATCATCTCGGAAGGGAAAAATACAAAATGCTCGACAGGGATTATTATATTGAAACTCACTCTCTCCCCACCACTGACAACCTTTCCACCGCACAAAAAATCTTCAATAATGCCGGCATCACCTGTTACCTCGGCAGCCAAACCCCCTTCTAATTTTTTCCAACTAAATTTGTATAATACTATTTGAGAGTGTGGAAATAATCAACAGTTTCCGGAGACCGGATTTTAGGGTATTTATTAGTGCCCTTTAAGGCATGGATGATCGAAGTTAGACCGAAGGAGGAGCGAGGGTGTGATCTAAGGAAACAGGGTAAAAATCTTGGTATCTTTTGGATTTTTGGAGGTTTAGCAGGAACCGGGTGTTGAAAAAATCAACAGTTGTTTTTATGTGTTTTTTAGAAAGAGATTCAGAAGATTTAATCGATTAAATTACTAAAAAAACAGGTCTTAAGTTGACGCCTAAGTGATCCATCGGGGCGGTTAAGCAATCCTTGCAAAGCCATGCTCTATCAACGATGAATGACGGCGAAGCCTAATGACAACATAAAGACTTCCCTTTGACTGTGTTTGACTTCCTCCATGTCACATAGTCTCTGTTATGTTAATAAGCAAGTGAAAAAAATTATATCCTTCTCCTTTGTCTTTAAGAAGAGTATGAAAAATGTTCTTCCCCTTAAATCATCATTTACGCTAAATATTTAATAATCTAAGGTAAGATCAGGAACGGAATTGCTTCCTAATTGTACTCATTATTCATTCTGCTCAAGTCTTTTTTCTACCCCTTCTTTGGAGTTCGTTTATACTTTGAGTCAGGTTCTCGAAAAAGTTCAAACTGTCCTTCTGAGTCAATATAGGGTCTAATAAGATTGAACTTCTCAACAATATGTTCAGGAATCGGAAGTCTATTAAGATTACTCGGTTCAACTTTTAATGAACCAGATCCATAACTTTTGCCTACAAGTTTTAAGTTTTCCAAAGTATCATGATGATTTAATGCTTCCCATAAATTATCAATATATTCTTGATCATTATAAATAGGATAGACACAAAGAAAACATGTTAATGGCAAGACTTGAGCTTCATTTTTAATAAATCTTATTTTGCGTCTTCCAAGGTAGGCGAACAATAAGGGTGGCACTTTTCGTTTTTCCATCTTATACCATGGTTTTCTCTTCTGAAGAAGTGAAAGTTTTGGCAAGCCTTTATTTTCTCCAATCTTTAAGTAGTTTGTCACAGCCTTTGGAAAACTTTCTTGTCCATTAATAGATAATAAGTATGTCGGGCGATTTTCTTTTTCCAAATTTTCTAAATCCTCTAGAGTAAGAACATTTCCTGATACATCCTTTGTTCTGCCAATTGCTCTTTTTAAGAATTTTTGGGGAACACCAATTTGTTTAATCTGATCTTTGGTCAAAAAGAAAAAATCATTTGCCCCCGTTGCAATTCCTCTCATAACATTTGCATAATCGAACAAATGATACTTAAAGTTAATTTGCTTCATTGGTTGTCGAGAAAGCCCCGTAGTAATTGCCTCCTCTAATTTCCTTTTGCAAATTTCTATGGTTGAAAAGTTACGAGCGGTAAAATTTGACGAAATAAAATTAAATAAATCGGAACTGTATGCCTTGTTAGCTTTAACCCAGAACAATGATTTTTGGGGTTCCGAATTTCTTATTAGAAACACCAATGCATTTGTGTCAACATTTGGGAAAGGGGTTGCCTTTTCATTAAATGTGATAACGCTTTCGATGAAAAAATTTTTAGAAATCCATGCCCATAAGTTCCTTGCAAATTTACCCTCACAAGTATCTGCAGGCATTATGAAAGCTAGTTTTCCATCCTTGTCTAAAAGATTTAATGCTTGAATTAAAAAATATATGTGATAACCAGCTCTACCATCAATTTGATTTCCAGTAATGTTGATAGCTATTTTTTTTAATAGTATTTTTGTTTCTTCATTAATTCTATGGTGCCTAATATAGGGCGGATTTGCAACAATTGCTTTGAACTTTTTATTGGGAGGATTTTTTATGAAATCTCTATTTTCAACCAAACATTTATCCTTTCGATAAATATCGAGTAACAAAACATCTTTGTCTATATCTGTTCCCCAAAACGAGATTTCTTTTTTATTAAGCCTTAATAAGGCTTCATAAAACGCACCTGCCCCTGTTGCGGGATCAAAAACTAAATCCGTATCACTTGCCACATAAGCCACCATAGCTTCAGCTACCCAACTTGGTGTCCAAAACTGTCCCTTTTCTCTTAAGATTTCTCTTTCATTCCAATCAGCAGGAAGCTTTTGATGTGATTTAATCTTTTCCATTAGAGTTTGCTTAATAAGCTTAAAGCGTCCCTACTAATAGTTAAAGTACCACCATCAAACTTAACATAGGGTAAAATGTGACCGTTTTTATCTTCAATAAATTCTGGAATTAACTTGGGTTTTTCGCCAGATATGCCTAATGGATACGCATAATGGTAGTAATATTTGTAAATGGTTTTTTTTGTAGTTGCACCACCAGGTGCTTGAAAAACTTGTTCAGTTGGCAGAATAAATTTTTTACGTACCAATCTTTGTGCTTCATTAAATGAGAGTCCGTAGGCTCTATCAAAAAATACATGCCAAACGTGAATTGGGATTTTATTTTTTTTCTGCCATATACTTAAAGGAATAAGGTCTTCTTCTTTGATTATAACTGTTGGGAGAACTGAAGTTTTCGATAATCCCAACTTGCCCCCAAGTCTTTTCTGAGGAGTCATGGGTGTTTTGTAATTGGGCATTTTTTCAGCAATCCACAGTGAGTTCTCGCACTCCACTGCAATAATTGCTTTTTGAATTAAAGGCTGGAGTTTATCTTCGGTAATAAATGGCAATTCTTCTACTCCACCAACGCTCTTAAGAAATTTAGTAACAGAAGCTTTGTCTTTTTTATTAAAAACCAATAAATCGGGACGTTTAATTTTTCCAAGTCCCGTAGCGTCTAGTCGTTCAAAGTACAATTCAAATGCTCTTACATCGTTTGTTGGGGCTGTCCCGCTTGGCCCGTAAGCTATCGCAAAAAATTTTCTAGTTTTATTAACAGCATCAAGTAATCGTTTTTCGCTCCAAACTCCCTGCGACCATCTCATTAAAAAGTCGCTACCTCTCAGTCTCCTCGGATTTAACCAAAAATCCGCCCATGCTATTTCCTTAATCCCCCTTAATTCAAACTCAATCTCCTCCGTTGATACTGATAGTCCTCTTTCAAAGGATCGCATTTCATTTCTCATAACAATCTCCGATAAAACTCTGTGTTATATGTTTATATTTTTATTTTGTGCAATTTTTTTATACATCATTTCGTTAATTCTAAAAAGTGAAATCCTTCCGAAATAAAATATCTTCACTTATTAATATAGTAAAGATAGAAAAAACGAAAATTAAAGTATCCAATAATAGTAAAAGATATTCACATTAGCGTCATTAATTGTATACATTTGACTAAGTATTTTTAGAAATCCTATTTTGGTTTTCTTATTGCACAGATTTGCAATTTTACCTAAATATACCTTCCTTTACCAATTTGTTTTAATGTTAGACGATATGATAAAATGTCAAATCATGTCGCAGTAAAAAAATCTCTAAACATGGGAAAGTGGCATAACATTACTACATCAAATAGTAAAACCTTGAATCTAACCGGAATCGCCATTTTCACCTCGGAATGCACCATTATGAAAAATTACTGTAGACTCTCACAATTCTCACAATACCTACAGCACAGAAACCCCACTATCTTAACCGCAAAATCCTAACATCTTATCATTCCACTTTTCCACTTTCTCCTAATTAGTTCCCTTTTTCATCAAATCGAATACCCTGCGCGACAACTCCTTCATTATCGGTAGCGCTTTCTCCTCCTCTATCGGCAGAAAACAAGCAATAACATACTTTACCTCTCCGTCCGCCACTATCCCGACATCATGCGTCCAGTAACTAAACCACCCCGTCTTATGATAATACATCGCACTCCCCGGCAGCCCTTGTGCCAGTTTCGATTTATCCAGTTGTCTTCCCAGCAACGTCATCATCTGTCGGCTCACCCACTCATTAATAAGCTCATTATTATAAATCTTATACAAAAAATCCGCCGCATGCAGTCCGCAGGTCATTGTACTCGGAACCTCAGTGTATCCCGGATCCTCAAGCTTCCTCTTCAAAAACTTCCTCGTCACTTCGCTCCCCTCCCATCCGTAGATTTTAATCAGCTTATTTATTCCGGGGCGGGTAGCGACATCTATCAGACAATTCGCTGCGGAATTATCGCTTCTTGTAATCATCAGATCCAGCAAATAACCAATTGTGACAGTATCTCCGCCTGCTAATAATGGTCTTGGATCCCATTTGATTTCTCTGGTTCTGTCAACCGCATTATGCTCTTTTACGATATGAGAAGTTTCAAGCCTGTACATCCCTTCACTAATCTGCCAGAGTATCGTTGCAGCCACATACATTTTATAGACGCTCGCCGGATAAATTAAATTTTCGGGTTTGAAGCCGCCAAGAACGGGCTTATCCCCCGTCAAATCGACTACTGCAAATGATATTTGCTCGATTCCATCCTCCCCCACGTTAAAATCCTTATCCAGTTCAAGTTTCCGGATAATGGAACCTAACTCCTTATCAAAACGATCATCTGTTTCAAAACCGAACTGCAAATCCTTCCCTTGTCCATTTAACCCTGTTATCATAACGAAGCAAAACAAAAGAATACATTTTCTCACTTTACACCTAACTAAATTAATTTAACCTCCTAAAATTAGCAATTTAATTCAAAATAAACTTATTTTTACTGCTGACTTTTATATCTTTTTGGAGGCGTCATGAAAATGCTCTGTTTTTTGGTTTTGTTTCTGATTACTTTAACTATTGTCCATGCGCAGTCGTTTAATCTTGCGAAGATGGATTCTCTTTTTGCACTCATTGATAAAAACGACAAGGGAATGGGTTCACTATCCCTTTTTCAGGATGGCAAGGAAGTTTATCAAAAAACCATCGGTTATTCGGATTTTGAGAATAATATCTTATCAACTGCAACAACAAAGTACCGGATTGGCTCAGTTTCCAAAACTTTTACTTCAGTAATTATACAGCAGATGGCAGAAGAAAACAAAATAACCCTTAATACTCTTCTCTCTGTTTTCTTTCCTCAAATAGTTAATTCAAATAAAATTACAATTGAACACCTTTTGCGTCACCGCAGCGGCATCCACAACTTCACAGATGATCCGGAATATACCACCTATATGACTAACCCGAAAACCAAAGAGGAATTACTTGAACTGTTTACCGCATTGCCAAGTGACTTTAATCCGGATGAAAAGTTTTCTTATTCAAACACGGGTTACGTATTATTAACAATGATAGCCGAGAAAGTGGACAAAAAATCCTTCGGGAAAATCCTTGAGGAGCGGATAGTTTCGCCGCTCAAGCTTAAAAACACTTACTATGGAAGCAAAATAAATCCCGCCAACAAAGAGGCATTTTCTTACAACAAACTCGAATTCTGGGAAAAATCTCCGGAAACCGATTTGTCAATCCCGATGGGTGCGGGAGCGATTGTCTCAACACCGACTGACTTAAATATTTTCTTCAACTCTCTCTTTTCCGGCAAACTTATTTCCTCTTCCTCCCTGGAAACGATGACGTCCCTGAAGGATGGTTTTGGACTTGGTATTTTCTCTATCCCCTTTTATGAGAAAAAAGCTTTTGGACACACTGGAGGCATCGACGCATTCAGAACAACCGCGGCTTTCTTTCCGGACGATAATTTTTCCGTTGCTTATATATCCAACGGAGCAGTGATGATCCCTAATGAAATTCTTTTAGGGGTTCTCAATATCTACTATGGGCGGGATTATGCGCTCCCTGATTTTAAGACACTCATCCTCAGTTCTGAAGATCTGAATAAATTCCTCGGCACTTATGGGAGCCCTACCTTTCCGCTAAAAATAACAATATCCAAAAAAGAAAATGTTTTAATTGCCCAGGCAACCGGCCAGCCTTCATTTCCTCTTGATGCTTATGAAGAAAATAAATTCAAGTTTGATGGAGCGGGTATTAAAATTGAATTCATTCCCGACAAACAACAGATGATCCTCAAGCAATCCGGAATGACATTCACTCTTGAGCGGGAAAAGTAACAGGCAAATAAATGTGGGTTATTCTTGCGCTACTTAATCCGGTTTCGGAATCCTTCAGGAATGTTTTCAGTAAGAAGGCTTCCCTGCAGGGGGCGGATCCATATCTTGTTTCATGGTTTAACAACTTTATACCGGTATTAGTATATACTCCCCTTCTGTTGTTTATCGATCTCCGTTTCACAGAAGAGTTTATAACGGTTACGGTTATTTCAGGATTTATAAATATAGTTGCGGTACTGCTCTATCATCGGGCAATTGCGGAAGGGAATATTTCCGAAGTAGTTCCAATGCTTAGTTTCACCCCATTATTTTTATTAGCCGCATCACCGCTTATTATAAATGAATTCCCTGACTGGCACGGAGTTACAGGACTGCTGCTGATAGTTCTGGGTTCTTATATGCTGAATATCAACCTTGCCAGATCAGGATTCCTTTCGCCGTTCAAGAGTCTTCTGCGAGCCAAGGGAACCCGGTATATGTTCATAGTCGCATTTATCTGGGCACTTTCGTCCAACTATGATAAAATAGGGATTCAGCAGTCTTCCCCATTGCAATATATAATATTTCTTAATCTGTTCGTATTTGTTGGGATCACAATAGTTCTGCTTTTTCTAAAGCGTCTTTCAATTCCGGCGATAATTCACACTAATAAGAATGTGGTTATTGTGGGAATATTCACCGCATTCGGTTTTTTCCTGCAAATGACTGCACTCTCCCTTACTCTTGTTGCTTATGTAATTGCGCTCAAACGAATGTCCGGAATGATCACGGTTATATGGGGATACTACTTCTTCAATGAAAGAAATATTCACGAAAAGCTTGTCGGTTCGGTAATCATGTTTGTTGGTGTCCTTTTAATTCTTTTACCTTTTTAGTATATTGAATTATGAATTTCAATAGTGTAAAAAAGGATATCCGGAATCTGATTGAAGCAATCCGCTCGCTTGAGAAAAAGCCATTGATAATCCTGCTTTCGGTGGCAATACTTCAGACAGTTTCGTGGTATTATTCCTCGCGAGCCTTTTTCAGGATAAATATATGGCCCGGGTATTCCACTTATGAGCATATATATTTAGTTGAGTACCTTTATTGGTTCCTTGCGGACTTTTTCACCCTGGGGATCATCCCGGTTTTGCTTATTATTTTCCTGTTAAAGGAAAAACCCAAAGATTACGGAATAACTTTCGGAGATTACAAAAGCGGTTTCCTTTATTCCGGAATTTTTCTTGCTTTCATGATCGTAATACTTTGGTTTGTCTCTGCACAGGAGGAATTTGCACAGGTGTATCCGCATTATCCTTATGCAAGGAACAACTGGAATGTTTTCTTTGTTTTTGAAGCAGGGATGCTCTTTTACATGATTGGGTGGGAATTTATATGGAGGGGTTTCACATTATTCGGGCTTTTTGAGAAATTCGGTTATTATGCCGTTCTCATACAAATGATACCGTTTGTAATCCTTCATAACGGGAAACCACCACTGGAGACTTTCAGCTCTATAATCGGCGGTATTGCTCTTGGCATACTTGCACTTAAAACACGTTCTTTTTTGTATTGCGTAATAATCCATTTTGGTATTATGTTTACAATTGACTTCTTCTCCGTAATGCGGTATCGCACTGCGGACTATGGAGTTTCTTTTAACTCTTTGATTAACCTGATAAAAAATTTATTCTGAGGATATTATGAAATTTTCGTTAAACGTAGATCATATAGCAACAATCCGCAATGCGCGGGGTGAAAGCCAGCCTGATCCGGTAAGTTATGCTCTAATGGCTGAACAATTTGGTGTTGATGGAATTGTAGTTCACTTGAGAGAAGACAGAAGGCACATTAATGACCGTGACCTCCGTCTGTTAAGAGAACTCCTGACCACAAAGCTTGACCTGGAAATGGCTGCAACACCGGAAATTATAAAAATTGCCTGTGAAACACTGCCCGAACTAGTAACGCTGGTTCCTGAAAAACGACAGGAACTGACTACCGAGGGGGGGATCAACGTTATAGATAATGTTGAACTGCTGAGAAATACCATTGAAGAGCTTCACAATTATGATATTCCCGTTTCTTTATTTATTGAACCGGAAATTGAGCATATTGATGCAGCCAAGGAAATTGAAACCGACTTCATAGAAATTCACACCGGGGTTTTCGCAAATGCACTAACTGAAGAAGCACAGCTTGATGAACTCGATAAAATCCGTTTAGCCGCGAAGCATGCAAAAAAGCTTGGTCTTGGAGTAAACGCCGGGCATGGACTTAACTATAACAATATAAAACTTTTCAGAGAAATAACCGATGTTGATGAGGTTAGCATCGGGCATGCGGTAATCGCCCGTTCAGTATTCTCAGGGCTCAAAGAAGCGGTAAGAGATATGATAAAGTTATTAAACAACCTGCAATAAAGAAAGGGAATAAAGATGAATATTAACAGTTTCGCAGCTCAGAAGCCAAAAAGTGAATTAACCCCATTTATTTATGCGCCGGATTCGTTAAAAGCTCATGAAGTGATTGTTAAAATAACACACTGTGGAATTTGTCATAGCGATATTCATCTGATAGATAATGACTGGATGGTTTCAAAATATCCACTGGTTCCGGGGCATGAGATAGTCGGGCTGGTGACTGATACCGGAAGCGATGTAAAACATTTAAAAGCAGGAGACAGGGTGGGAATTGGCTGGCAATCGGGAAGCTGTCATAACTGTGACTATTGCAACACCGGACAAGAAAATCTTTGCAAGCAGGGACAGCCTACCTGCAATGGTCATTACGGCGGTTTTGCAGAGTATGTGGTTACTGACAGCAAATTCGCCTTCCCGATACCGGAAGAACTGGAGTCAGTTAATGCAGCTCCGCTATTGTGCGCCGGAATCACCGTATATTCTCCGATGAGAATTTACGGAATAGAACCGCATCATAAAGTAGGCGTGGTTGGAATAGGGGGACTTGGACACATAGCCCTGCAGTTTGCGAAAGCATTCGGGTGCGAGGTTACGGCATTTTCCTCATCACCAAATAAAAAAGAAGAAGCTCTCTCCTTTGGTGCAAAGTATTTTGTAAACAGCACTGACACAAAGGCAATGCAGAGTATTTTCGGAACACTCGATTACATAATTACAACTGCGACAGCACCGCTCGACTGGGCTTCATATATCAAGGTACTAAGACCCAACGGAAGATTAAACTTCGTGGGAGGCACCGTAGGGAATCTTAATATCCCTGTTTCGCTGATACTTGGACATCAGAAATCAGTAAGCGGAAGTGCAATAGGCGGACGTCCGATGATGACTGATATGCTGAGATTCGCAGCCAGACACAATATCGTTGCCAAGACAGAAGTAATGCCGCTAAAAGAAGTGAACACAGCATTAGCCAAAGTACGCGATAACAAGGCACGATACAGAATGGTACTTGAAGTTTAAGCAGTTTTTCAATGAAGATATTGCTGGTTGATAATTTTGACTCCTTCACCTACAATATTTTTCAGATCATTCAAGCTTCAGGACATGAGATTTCAATAATAAGGAATAATCTCGCTCGCAAGAGTTTAATAAAGCGACTTAATCCTGACAGAATTATAATCTCTCCGGGACCGGGTTCTCCGGATGAGTGTATTAATTCACTTAATGTTGTAAAAGATTTTCATTCCAAAATCCCAATCCTTGGCATCTGCCTGGGGCATCAGATAATTGCCAGTTTCTTTGGATGTAAAGTAATTCAAAGTCACAATCCAAAACACGGAAAAACCACACATATTAAGCACGATGGCAGCGTGATATTCAAACGGATACCGCAGAATACCGAAGTGGGACTTTACAATTCGCTCATTGTTGAAAATAAGAACCTGCCGGAAGAAATTACTGTTACGGCTGTGTCGGATGAGAAGCAAATTATGGGAATACGTCATCGTAAATTTCCTGTTGAAGGAGTTCAATTCCATCCCGATTCCATTCTAACCCCCTCAGGGGCTAAAATGTTTAAAAACTGGTGCGATCATGAATATAGTTGAACTAGTCAATAAAGTATCAGCAAATCCGCACTCGGCCTTATATTTTGAGCCGCCGGTTTATCGCGGATGTCAAACAAGATTCTTTGATTCTCCGGAACAAATTATAACAATCAATAATAAGAGTGAATCAGGGGGAATTCTCAGGAAGATTGAGAAGCTTAGCCAGACCAGAATAATTTTAGCACTTATGAACTATGAGTTCGGATATTTAACCGAGGACAAATTCAGCTCCATGATTAATTCCTCCTCCGTTGAACCATTTGCGCTGTTTTATGTCTTCCCTAAAAGAAATGTTATAACTTTTAATACTAACGAACTGGATTTTTCAGCCCTCCCGTGTTTGATAAAAGATAATCAAAAACTGATAAAAAATTTCAGATTAAACACTACGAGGACTGAATATATCAGAGCGATTAAAAGGATACGGGAGTACATTGAAAAAGGGGAAACTTACCAGACTAATTATACAGTAAAAGGGAAATTTGAAACCATCCCGGACCCTGCAATTTTATT
>Ga0116156_10001602_pt1 | contig 21700 bp, 24 predicted proteins | sample AD_UKC045_MetaG_FD_89891 | JGI IMG/M metagenome (GOLD analysis project Ga0116156, IMG submission 89891) | Active sludge microbial communities of municipal wastewater-treating anaerobic digesters from USA - AD_UKC045_MetaG | ecosystem: Engineered > Bioreactor > Anaerobic > Digestate | place: USA... | reverse complement strand
TATTTCTTTGACAGGGTCTTGCCTGACGCTACGTCACATCTCGCAAAGGTAAAGACAGGTGCTACGCCTGTGATGGCGCTGCCAGCCGACGCATTCTGACGGTCGTTCTTCCATCGGCGACCGCCCCTTTTTTAGCCCCGCCTGCGGGGTGGAAATTCAAGAGGAGGCCGCCATGGCCGAAGCCTACATCTATGACGCCGTCCGCACACCGCGCGGCAAAGGCAAGAACACGGGCTCGTTGCACGAGATCACCTCGCTGCAACTCGCCACGCAGGCTCTGCGCGCCATCAAGGAGCGCAACGGCCTCAAGGACACGTCGAAGATCGACGATGTCGTCTTCGGCTGCGTGACGCCGATCGGCGAGCAGGGCTCGGACATCGCTCGCATCGCCGTGCTCAACGCGGATTATTCGGAAACCACCGCGGGCGTGCAGGTCGACCGCTTCTGCGCTTCGGGCCTCGAAGCCTGCAACATGGCGGCTGCCAAAGTCATGACCGGCGAAGCTGACATGGCTATCGGCGGCGGCGTTGAAGCCATGAGCCGCGTGCCGATGGGCTCGAACGGAGGCGCCTGGGCGTCGAACCCCGAGATCGCAATGAAGTCCTACTTCGCTCCGCAAGGCATCGGCGCGGACCTGATCGCCACCAAGTACGGCTTCTCGCGCGACGACGTCGACGCTTATGCCGTCGAGAGCCAGAAGCGCGCTGCGCGCGCCTGGAAGGAAGGCCGCTTCAAGAACTCGGTGATCCCGGTCAAGGACCAGCTCGGCGTGACGATCCTTGCGCATGACGAAACTGTCCGTGGCGACACCACTATGCAGACGCTGGCCGCGCTGAACCCGTCCTTCGAGCAGATGGGCGTGATGGCGTTCGACGACGTCGTGAAGCAGCGCTACCCGGAGATCGAGAAAATCAACCACGTCCACCACGCTGGCAACTCGTCCGGCATCGTGGATGGTGCGTCCGCCGTTCTCATTGGCAACAAGGAAACCGGCGAAGCGCTCGGCCTCAAGCCGCGTGCCCGCATCAAGGGCTTTGCCTCGATCGGTTCCGAACCGTCGATCATGCTCACAGGTCCGTCGCTGGTCGCCCAGAAGCTTCTCAAGAAGCTCGGCATGGAAGCCAAGGACATCGATCTCTACGAGCTCAACGAAGCCTTCGCGTCGGTCGTGCTGCGCATGATGCAGCATCTCGACATCTCGCATGAGAAGATGAACGTGAACGGCGGCGCCATCGCCATGGGCCACCCGCTCGGCGCCACCGGCGGCATGATCCTCGGCACGATGCTCGACGAGCTTGAGCGGTCGGACAAGGAAACCGGCCTGATCACGCTCTGCGTCGGCGCAGGCATGGGCACGGCAACGGTGATCGAGCGCGTGTGATGCAGATCGGCGAGGCGAAAATCAGCGCTCTCGCCGTGTCGGCGCTTACGGGTGCCGGCCTGACTCTCATGCTTTCGCAGGCGCTGCGCGACATTGGCTATGCACTGTCGATCTCGATCCCGATCACACTCGTGATGGGCGGCGTGCTGTTCCTGTTCGCCAACGACAATATCAAGACGGGCGGCTCAGAGCCGTCGTCAGACAAACCTTCCAAAGGCAACTGACATGAAACTCGAAACCTTCAGCCTCGACGTTGATGCAGACGGCATCGCAGTCGCAACCTTCGACGTGCCGGGCCGTTCGATGAACACGCTCACCGCACGCGCTATTCAGGATCTCAGCGCCATCGCTGACGAAGTCGGCTCCAACGCAGCGATCAAGGGGCTGGTCATCACCTCGGGCAAGACCAGCGGCTTCTGCGCCGGCGCCGATCTCGGCGAACTCGGCGGCGGTTCGGGCTCCGGCGAGGACAAGAATGATCCGGAAGCGCAACTCAAGGCTGCGTTCGATCGCTCGTTCCAGATGAACAAGATCCTGCGCAATCTCGAGACCTGCAAGAAGCCGGTCGCGGCAGCGATCAATGGCCTTGCGCTAGGCGGCGGTCTCGAAGTCACGCTGGCCTGCCACTACCGCATCGCGGCCAACGACAATCCGCGCCTGCAACTCGGCCTGCCGGAAGCCAAGGTCGGTCTGATGCCGGGTGGCGGCGGCACGCAGCGCCTGCCGCGCCTCATCGGCGCCCAACAGGCTGCTCCGTTCCTGCTGCAGGGCGAGAGCATGTCGGCTGAACAAGCCAAGAGCCTGGGCGTCATCCACGAGCTTGCGCCGACGGCTCAACTGGTCGGTCGCGCCAAGGAATGGGTGAAGGCGAACCCGAACGCGAAAGCGCCGTGGGACGACGCCAAGTTCAAACTGCCGGGCGGCCTGCCGAATTCGCAACAGGGCAGCACCGTGTTCACCTTCGGCTCGGCCATGCTGGCCAAGCAGACCTGGGGCAACTATCCGGCACAGAAGCATATCCTCTCGGCCGTCTATGAAGGTCTGTCGGTTCCGATCGACGCCGGCCTGCGCATCGAGAGCCGCTATTTCGTCAAGACGCTGATGACCCCCGAAGCGAAGGGCATGATCCGCTCGCTCTTCCTGTCCATGCAGGACCTGTCGAAAGGCGCCTCGCGTCCCGCTGGCTACCCGACCTTCGAGATCAAGAAAGCCGTGGTTGTTGGTGCGGGCCTCATGGGCGCGGGCATTGCCTATGTGCAAGCGAAGGCCGGCATCCCGACCATTCTGCTCGATGTCAGCCAGGAGTCTGCGGACAAGGGCAAAGCCTACTCGCAACGCATCGTCGACAAGGACGTGTCGCGCGGCAAGTTGAGCAAGGAAAAGGGCGAAGCGCTGCTCGCTCTCATCACCCCGTCGAACGACTACTCGCTCGTCAAAGGCGCCGACATCGTCGTCGAAGCCGTGTTCGAGAATGTCGAGCTGAAAGCCAAGGTCACAGCCCAGATCGAAGAGCACCTCGGCGATACAGCCGTCATGGGCACCAACACCTCTACGCTGCCGATCACCGGCCTCGCCAAGGCATCGAAGCGTCCGGCCAATTTCATCGGCATCCACTTCTTCTCGCCGGTTGAGCGCATGGGCCTTGTCGAGATCATCATGGGCAAGGAAACGACCCAGGAAACGCTCGCGAAGACGATGGACTACGTGCTGAAGATCAAGAAGACGCCGGTCGCCGTGAACGATTTCCGTGGCTTCTACACCTCGCGCGTGTTCGGCACGTACCCGGAAGAAGGCATGACCATGCTGGCCGAGGGCGTCGCTCCGGCCATCATCGAGAATATTGGTCGTATGGCCGGCATGCCGATGGGGCCGCTCGAGGTCTCGGACTCAGTCGGAATCGACACGATGCTGAAGATCGGCCGCGAGAGCGCCAAGGCCGCTGGCAAATCCTACGAGCAGAACCCGGTGGGCGATCTGGTGGCTTGGATCGTCGACAGCCAGAACCGCGTCGGCCGCAAGGCTGGCAAGGGCTTCTACGACTACAACGAAGCCGGCAAGCCTGCGCGTCTCTTCCCGGATCTCAGCAAGAAGGTCGAGGTGAAGGTCAAGGAATGCCCGCCGGAGTTGAAGGTCGAGCTGACCAAGCGGATGCTCTATCGTCAGTGCGTTGAGGTTGCCCGCTGCTTCGAAGAAGGCGTCATCACTGACGCACGCGACGCTGATATCGGCTCGATCCTCGCCTGGGGCTTTGCGCCTTACACCGGCGGCGTCTGTTCGTTCATGGACCTGAAGGTCGGCATCAAGACCTTCGTCGCTGAGTGCGATCGTCTTGCTGAGCAATACGGCGAACGCTTCCGCCCGAACGCGCTGCTGCGCGACATGGCGTCGAAAGGGCAGACGTTCTACTCACGCTTCCCGCCGAAAGATCAGAAGGCCGCTGCGTAGGCAGCTTACAAAAGCACAGCGAAAGGCCGGGCGGTGGCAACCGCCCGGCCTTTTCTATTGTCCGATATGCGCTTTCAAAAACGCGGCCAGCTCGGTCAGCGCAAGTCTCCGGCTATCGTTCTCGACCAGGCTGTGATCGTCCCCGGCCACGCGTACGAACCGAACTGTCTTTTTCGCAGCGCGCAGCGCATTGTTCATCATGTCGCTTTGCTTGATGGGAACAACCGTGTCGGCTTCGCCATGTATAAGCAGGACAGGTGCGGAGAACTTTTCCGCTAGGCGAGAGGGCGAGACCGCGTCGATGGCGTCGCGATCCTTGTCGAGGTCGCCGATCAGCTGCTGCCAATAAGTGAAACTTGCGCTGCGAAAGCCATAGCGGTTGCGTGTGTCCGTCAACATGTCGCGCAGGTTCGAGACACCGGCTATCGATGCTACGCATTTGTACATATCAGGCGTCAAAGCGCCTCCGGCCAGCGCGGCATAGCCCCCATAGCTCCAGCCTACGATGCAGACACGCTCGGGATTGGCCCAACCCATCATCGACAACGCCTTGGCTCCGTCGGTGATGTCGTCCTGCATCTTGCGGCCCCATTGGCCATAACCCGCCATCGCGAACACTTGGCCAAAGCCGGCAGAACCCCGGAAGTTGGGCTGCAGCACCGCATAACCTTCATTGGCCAGGAACTGCGCCATCCAGTCAAACCCGACGCTGTCGTAAGCTTGGGGTCCGCCATGTGGCATGACCACGAGCGGCAGGTTCTTCCGCTCTGCTGCCGGCACGCCCGCGGGCCAGGTCAGCAGGCCTGGAATTTTCAGTCCGTCGCGGGCCTTGTATTCAATGACGGCCACCTCTCCGACGTCCCCCTCCTTGATCTGTGAGCGCGCAGAGGCGATGCGCGTTAGCCTTTGTGTGGCGCGATCATAGACAAGGTATTGCTCCGCTTGCTTTCCTCCTTCCACGAAGAACAGCATTTTCGACCAGTCATCAGTCCAAGAGTCGAGATAAACGGCTGATCCTGCGAGTGCGCTCTGAACGGACTTGATGGCGGCTTCGATCTCAGGATCGAACATTTCGTAAGTCGGGAACATGCCCGAATACCGCACACCATGTACAACGCGGTTCTTGCCGCTCACGACCCCTGCAACTTCTGCGTCTTCTCGTTGCATCAGAGGAGGGGAGATTTCTCCTGTCTCCATTGACATGCTGTACAACGACATGAACTCGGACTCGCGAGCGTCGACTACGATGAGCGATTTTCCATCTGGCGATATACCCACCAGGTTGATAGCGGGAAGCGGCGCTTTCGTTTCGTAGATGGTCTTCCACTCGGCGCCAGTTGTACGGGTTTTTATTTGGTGCGTGGTGTTTCTTTCGCTGAAATCCTCACGCGCGATTGCCTTGCCGGTATTGTCGACCAGCCAATCGATCGTTGAATTAGACCCTCTAGCGCCCCCTATTTTTGACCCGCGTCCGTTGTTCAGCGGAACGCGCAGCAGATCGTAAGGTGAATCCGATCCGCCGATCATGTAGGCAGGCATCAGGACGTGCTGACCGTCGGGGTCCAGACCTATGATGCGGCCCAGGCCGGATTGCGCCGGATGGATGCCCTCGGTGCCTCGCAGCAATTGTGTGTTTGTTCCGGTCTTCAAATTGAAAGCCAGCGCCGCCGAAAACTCGAAGCGGCCGCTATAGCCAAACGTGCTCGTATCTTTGGATGCGATCAAGACAACATAGTCGTTGCCTATGAACTGTACGTCGCGCGCGCGGATCTCATCCACCTTGGCAAGCGCGGCGGCGGTCTTGGTCACGAAATCATGAATGACAAGCACATCGATGCCGTTTTCGCGAAGTATATAGGCAGCGCGAGATCCATCCGGCGATAGGCTGACCGCCCGGATGCTTGGCATGTCGCCAAATGCTTCCATCGGCGGCTTCGCCTGCGCTACGCCCGTCAGAAGCCCAACGGCTGTGATGGCAATCGCAGCGACGATACGCTTGAACATCAGTGTCCCCCTTGTTGACGCCACATTAGCTGATCCAATGTGTTGGGGAAGTCAGCCGCGTTGTTGGTTTAGGGAGACGAGCGCGATGCGATTTATCCAAGCAATGATGATGTCGACTTTCGCCCTGCTGCTTGTTGGGGCGGCACATGCAGACGTCAAAGCATCTTCGCCAGACGGTCTGATCATTCAGGTGAAAGCGGAGGTCGCGCTGGATCGCGACGATGCGTGGGCGCGTCTTCTCGATGTGTCGTCCTGGTGGAAATCGTCCCACACTTATTCTGGTAGCTCGGACAATCTGAAGATCGACGCGGTCGCCGGCGGATGCTGGTGTGAACTCTGGAGCGGGGGCGAGGTGGAGCACGGCCGCGTTTTGGCGGTGATGCCGAAAGAGATGATCCGCTTTGATGCACCGCTCGGGCCGTTGCAGGAGATGGGCGTCAGCACTGCGCTGACCTTCACGCTGGCTGCGGGGTCTGCGCCCAACAGGACGGCCATCACCGTAGACTTCAAGGTCAGCGGCTCTTCCCTCTCGGGCCTCGACAAGTTGGCGAAGGTGATCGACGGGGTGATAACCGAGCAGGTCGTGAACTACGCTAGCGCCAAGTAGCAGACAGCCAGATCGCCAAACAAAAAAGGGCGCTCCGAGGAGCGCCCTTTCGTATTTAAATGCAGCCAGATCTATTCAACGACCGGACGCAGCGTGATCACGACGCGACGGTTCTGCGAACGTTTGGCTTCCGTGTCATCCGGCACGATGAGGGGTTGGCTCTCGCCGAGGCCGCCGCTGGCCATACGTTGCGGGATAACGCCCGCGCCTTGCAGGTACATGCGAACCGACTCTGCGCGGCGATACGAGAGATCGAGGTTGGCTTGTGCTTCACCCTCGGTCGAGGCGTGGCCGACGATGTCGATCGTCGTTTTCGGGTAGAGGTTCAGCGATTCAGCGACCTTGTTGAGAACCGGCGTGAATTGCGCGTCGAGCGTAGCTGACCCCTTGGCGAAAGTGACGTCGGACGGCATGACGAGCACGACGTTGTCGCCTTGGCGTTGCAGGCCGATGCCGCTGCTTGCAACCTTGCGGCGCATGTCTTCTTCCTGGCCGTCCATATAGCGGCCCACGCCTGCACCCGCGAGTGCACCCACAGCGGCGCCGACAGCAACGTTGCGACCGTCTTTACCGCCAGCGAAAAGACCGCCGACGCCGCCGACGATGGCGCCGATCGCGGCGCCGCGGCCGGTGTTTCCGTAAATTGATTGACCCGTAACAGGGTCAGTTGCGCAAGCGCCCAATGCGAGTGCGGCGCCCATGAAAGCTAGAGTACGCTTCATCGAAATCTCCCTTTAAATCCGAATCGACAAGCAAGCCGGTTCGCGCCGACTACCTCGGCAACGATAACGGCATAAACGCGGCCCAATACAAACAGTTGCCGTATATTTGGTTCATACCGGGTTCATTATAACACGCATGCCGCGAAATGGCTGCGGTACCTGTGGAGCAACAATAAATTCACGGTAACCCAGATTCCCACCCTGCGGCTTTTCAGGCACAATTTGATTCATAGCGGCTCAGGTCGGGCTGGGACGGTAGCCGCTAGGCGGGATGTAGATGGGATATGTTCTCATCGGCACTGAGGTGAGCCAGTTCTCGGGGAAGGCTCGCGCCGCTCTCCGGTGGAAAGGCATAGACTTCAGCGAGACCGTCGCAACGCCCGAAGTTTACCGCGACATCATCGAGCCAAGGGTCGGGTACGGCGTCATACCTGTTCTGCTCACGGATGATGGGCGCGCGATTCAGGACTCGTCCGAGATTATCGATTTCGCCGATGGAGTTGGAAGTGGGCCAACGGCCCATCCAGCAACGCCGGTGCAGGAACTCGTATCCCTTCTGCTCGAACTCTACGCAGACGAATGGTTGATTATCCCCGCAACGCATTATCGCTGGGACTATAGCGGAGACTGGATTGTCGAAGAGCTTGGCCGAACAGCGAGGCCCGATGCGTCTCGCGCCGAGCAGCTCGAAATCGGCCAGGTAATCGCAGCAGCGATGCAAGACGAAGTCCCGCGATTTGGCGTCAGCGATGACACGATCAGCGGTATCGAAGCCCACTATGAAGGCTTCCTCGCAGATTTCTCCGCACACCTGCGCAAGTTGCCTTTCGTTTTGGGCGGCCGCCCGTCGCTGGCGGACTTCGCATTGTTCGGCGCGCTTTACGGACCGCTTTACCGTGATCCGGCGTCGGGCGAACGCATGCGACGCCTTGCGCCTCCGGTCGTGGAGTGGGTCGAGCGCATGCAGAGCGGATCAGCCGGGGGCGGAGCGCTCCTGCCGGACGATCAGGTGCCCGCCACCCTGCTGCCGCTGCTGAAGCGCCAGATGAGCGAGCAGGCGCCGGTGCTAATGGACACGGTGCGCGCATTCCTCGAATGGACCAAAGCCCAGCCCAGCGGCGCTCGCGTGAAGCGCTCCCTTGGAGCCCATGAGTTTGTCATCGGTGGCCGCCGCGGTGAGCGCAGCATCCGAAGCTTCGCCCTATGGCGGCTGCAACGCATCCAGGATTTCTACCGGTCGCTGGACGCGGCGGGGCGCGAACGTGCGGATGGGTTGCTCGATATGGTGGGCGGCGGGGAGCTGGTCCGTAAGACAATGCCGGTCAGGCTTGATCGCCGCGAATACCGGCTTGTGATCGCCTGAGCACCATCCGCGCAGGCCCGTCTCGCCGAAAAGTAATGATATCAAGCTTGTAGGTTCACCGTAGCTGACGCTGCAAAGGGCTCCCCCACCGATGGGGAAATGCTAGAGTCTCCAGACTCAGGCCGGTAGCAATCCGGCCGCTGGAACAATCGGGGTTTCGAGGCGATGTCAGGTTGCGCGAAGCGGAACACTGCGCTGGCGAGCGGGGCTGCGAAAGCGGCGCTGTTCGCATGCCTGATGGGGCTGGCAGCTTGCGGTGGCGATGCGCCTGCTGACGGTGCCACAGCCTCAGCGACCCCGGATCAACAGCAGGCGTCTGGCGCCACCGGCGCGCCTGACACCACGCAAACTGGCGCGCCCGCTGTGACGCAACCCGCACGGCCCACGGAACCGATTGATTCGACGACGTGGGTCCTCCCTCCGCCATTCTATGCAGCAGGCCAGGAGCCGTTCTGGCGTCTTGAAATTGTCGATGGCTGGTTCGCATTCCGCCGCTCAGGTCTGCGAGCGATCGAGGAACCGGTGGTGCAGCCGAAGCGCGAAGATGGCGCAGATATTTTCCAGGCGGGCTCGCTTCAGGTCTCGATCAAGCACGAAGCGTGTCAGACCGAGCAAGGCGCTACTGGCGACTACACCGCCAGGGTGACTTTCGACGGCAGCGACTTTGACGGCTGCGCCTTCGGCGGCGCGGTCGCATCGGTTTCTGCTGAGGCGGCACAAGTCACGGAAGCGCTTGCGCCGATCGATGCTTGCCTCGCGAAACTGGGGCAGCCCGCTCTCGTGACTGCCATCTATCCTCGTCAGGACGGTGAGCAGATCGCCGTTGGCCTCCGCGCCAAGAACGGACAGGTCTACGAGTGCGCCACCGACAATGCAGGGTCAGCGGTGGTCTACCTCGATCCGATCGAGCAAGGCTCGCAGCCGGCCTGGATGTCGCGCATGCGGTTCCTGCGCGATGGTACGCCCACCAAAGCGCCGTGCCCCGATGCAGAAGAAGTGCGCTCCGGCGACAAGGTGCTCGGCCGCCTCCTGACCAAGGCCTGCAAATTCTAGCGCTGGTCTAACCCCACGGTTTGTAGACGTCCTTGCCTGTGGCCTTTACAGGCTCAGGCTTCAATTCCGGTTTTGCGGGTGCGGCCTGCTGAGGCGGCGGTGCTGCCGGAATCGCGCCCATTGCTGGCCGATAGAAATCCTTCGCCGTAGATGGCTCGACCGTTTGCCGGGATTGCACGCTGAAGCCTCGCATAAGGAGACCCGAAGCCGCTTGTACCGCAGGCTGCGGTTTGGGAGCAGGTTGTGGTGTCGGCGGCGTTGGCGTTGGTGTGGACGGTTGCGCGCGTGCGAAGCTATCGATGGCGCCGAACCCAGCCTTCGCTACCGGCGCAGCTGGAGCCGGCGGCGTGGTCTGAACCGGACTAGGCGTTGGCGTAATGGCCTGAACAGGTGGCGGCAGAACGGGAGCAGGTCGTGGAGCGACAACAGCGGGTTGTGCGGGAGCTGGTGCGGTAAGCGCGACAGCCACGGGCTCAGGTTGTGGCTTCGGCTCTTCCTTCGGTTTCTCGATCACCACGGGCGGTTGAACAGCCAACACACGATCGATCGCGGTCTCGGTTTCCGGCGAGATCGCAGGCGTCGCAGCAGCGGCTACCGAATGCGACGCGGGCGGCGGTTCCGCAGCTTTGCGACGCTGGGATTCAAGGTCCGCATTCAATGCTGCGATCGCTGCTGCACTTTCGCTGGCTTGAAGGATGAGCGCAGGCTTTGGGACAGCGGCAAACGTCAGAGCGGCAGGTTCGGGTTCCGGTGCGGCTTGTTTCTTCGGCGGCGCGGAGAGCGACGACAGGATTTTCGCAATCGCTGTTTCCGCGCCACGCGCATAGCGGTTGGCCCGCCGCGCCATGTTGGCGACATTGTCCGCGAACGTGCCTTCATTCTCGCCCCAAGGCGTCGCCAGATCCGCAGCGTCCGCGCTTTCCAGCTCCTGCCCATCGTTGCGGAGCAAGCGCACCGACGGCGGCTCCGGCTGGATTTCCACGACATAGCCCTCGGTCTCGAGCAGCGAGATCTGGCCTTTGCCTTCCTTCCAGTCGATAGCACCCGCATCCGTGAGTTCACAGAGCTTGCGGATCAGTTGCTGCGTTGACGCGTGGAGCATTCTCGACGTCCCAAATCCCGACCCTGCGACCATGGAAGCGGCGGGCAGGGCGGTCAAGCTGAGGGGCGTGCGCCCACCTGACGCTTGATTAGGCGGGACAGCGCAGCGGCATCACGTGTCTGGCATTCCCAGATCACCCGCGGCGTCCAGCCGAGCTTCTTCAGCGCAGCAATGGAAGTCTTGTCGCGCGCCATGTTGCGGCCGATTTTTGCCTGCCAGTAGGCGCGATTGTTCTGCGGCATGCGTGCCCCGCGCGGGCAGTCATGACCATGCCAGAAGCAGCCATGAACAAACATGGCTGTTCGTTTCGCGGGAAAAACAAGGTCGGGTTTTCCAGGCAGGTCGGCGCGGTTTAGCCGGAAGCGCAGGCCCAGCCCGTGCGCGGCGCGCCGTACTTTCATCTCGGGCCCCGTATCCCGCGACTTCACTGCCCGCATGACGGCTGAGCGCTTCTCTGGATCGAAGACGTCAGCCATTCGGCTGCGAGGCCGTGTCCACGTATCCTGTAAACTTGTAGCTCACATGGTGCAGCGGTCCGAAATCCTTCTCGTAGATCTCGATCTTCATCGGCGCACCCACGCGCGCATGTTCGGCGCCCGGAAGGTCAAGCGTGATGGTCGTTCCATTGTCGAGCTTGATCGTATCCTGACGATACTGCTGCCCCTTGCGGGTCGTAATCACGTTGCCTTCCGTGACCAGGTGGCCGATCTGCTCGCCTTCGAACTTCGTTGGCGTGACCGCATACACGGCTCCGAAAGCCAACGTACCCAGTAACGCCACGCCGCCGATCACGGCGAGTCGCAACTCCCAGAGAAGCCGCAGCATCTCTTTCCGTCGCGCCCTGCGGATGCGTTGGTCGATCTCGCGCTGACGCTCGTTCATGGCAGTGCCCGCTATCGCGATACGACCAATGTAGGACTGATCATTTGCCGGTGGAATGCAGGTTGTGTCGAAATGCCTGCGACGTAAGAGTGCATACTTTGGATTCGAAGCATACGTAGGAGTGAAATCAATGGCACGTACAACGCACCGCAGCTCGAAGGGCACGAAGCTCTACGCCGTCCGCGATAAGGATGGTCAGTTCAAGGACATTCAGACCTACAAGCGCGCTCACGCCCAGGACATCAAGCGCACCAGCGCCGCCGAGCGTATGGCTGACGCCAAAGCTGCTACGAAAACGGTAGCGAAGAAGGCCGCGAAGAAAGCTGCTCCGGCCAAGAAGGCAGTGGTCGCCAAGAAGGCGCCGATGAAGGCCGCGAAAAAGGCCGCTCCGGCGAAGACCGCTCGCGCCAAGAAGTAGAACGTCAGGCTGCTGCTTTCGCCGCTGCGCTTCCAGCCAGCGGCGAAAGCAGATGCTGGCCCAGCCAGCGGACGACGGGCACAGAGACGCCGTCGCCGATCACCTTCAGCGCTTTCGTTTCGCCGGTCGGCAGGCGGTAGGCGTCATCCAGACCCATCAGGCGCGCAGCTTCGCGCGCCATCATCGGCCGCAGACGCGCGCGCCCATTTTCCGTGACAAGCAGAAGTTGCTTCGATGAACCGCCTGCAGGCGTGCGCAAGCAGCCGGCCATGCCGTCATAGCGGATCTCGGCGCGTTGAACGCGCCCGCCTTTTTCAAGACGGATGCGGCGGAACACGGCGCCTGCATTCCATTTACGGTCGGCCAGCGCCGCCTCGACGCGCTGGCGGTGCAACGGCGCCATCTGCGCCATCAGCTTTCGTGTGTCGGCGTCGGAGCGCCAGACGTGTTCGGGGGGGGTGCGGTCGAGGAGGGAAGCGAGGTCGGCGTTGCGGTGGGGCGGGAAGGGCAGATGCCACCAGACCCAGGCCATCCGTGTCTGGTCGGGCAGCGTGTCGACGGCGTTGCATAGTGTCGCCGGGTGGAAGACGGCGTTCGGATGATCCGTCGTCAGGTTCGCGGGCAGCTTGCCCTTGTGCGCCACGATGAAGAGGCGCTGGCGCGATTGCGGCGAGAACAGCGCGGCGTCGATCAGCATCGCGCCAACGCGATAGCCTGCATCCGCAAGCTGCGTGACCAGCGTCGTGAAGTCCCGGCCATCGTGCGAGGAAAGCAGGCCGGCGACATTCTCGATGACGATCGTTTTCGGCGCCTTGTCGCGCTGTTTTTCGATGACGTTCCAGAAGCCCCAGAAGGCGCCGGAGCGGGGGGCGTTGAGACCGCGGCGGCTGCCGGCGAGGGAGAGGTCCTGGCAGGGGAAGCTGGCCCAGGCGAGGGGGGCGGGGGGGACCTTCGCGGCGTCGAGGTCCCAGACGTCGCCCTGAACGATCTCGTCGTCAGGATAGTTGGTGCGGTAGGCGGCGCATTTCATCGGGTCGAAGTCGTTGGCGAAGGCGCAATCGAACAGGCCGTCGAGACCCTGCCGCGCCATACCGCCGCCGGCGAAGAATTCCAGAAATGTCGGACGCGCGCGTGCCATGGAGGGAAAGTGCCGCGATTCGCGCTTTGCCGCGCTTGTCCACATGGCGCAGGGCCTGCACGGCCGCTATAGACCGCTGATCAGGTCCCCAAGGAGGGCCAAGACCCATGAAACAATCACCTCTCCGCAGGCTCCGCCGGGATCGTTCGCGCCTCGTGCAGGAACATGCGCTCGCACTTGGCACCGGCGACAAGGACAAAGCCGCCGAGATCGAATTGCAGATCGCGGATCTGGACAAGAAGATCGTCGGGCAGGAAGCCCGGCAGGCCCAGCTCAAGTCCTAGCCCAGCGCCTCAAGACCCAGCGCCTCAAAAGATAAAGCCCAAAAGCAAAAGGCCCGCTCGGTAGAGCGGGCCTTTCTTCGTTTGATCAGTCGAGATCCGAAGATCAGCTGTCCATGGGGCCGCGGTCGAAACCGGCAGCGGCGGCAGCCGCGGCGATCTCTTTTGCGGCTTCCTCGTCAGCAGCTTTATCAGCAGCTTGACCGGCAGCGATGACGTTCTCGCCCTTGGCTTGACGTTCAGCTTCGTCCGGCGAGCGGGCGACGTTGAGCGTGACCTTGAGGGCGACTTCCGGGTGCAGGCGGATCGTGACGTCGTGCATGCCGATCGACTTGATCGGTTGCTGGATTGCCACGTGCTTGCGCTCGATCTTGTGACCGGCAGAGTTGATGGCTTCCGCGATGTCACGAGCAGCGACCGAACCGTACAGCTGGCCGGTTTCGCCGGCCTGACGGATCAGCACATAGGTCGTGCCATCGAGCGACTGACCTTCGTTACGAGCGGCTTCGCGAGCCTTTTCGTTACGGGCTTCAATCGCGGCGCGCTCACGCTCGAAACGAGCCTTGTTCGCGTCGGTGGCCAGCAGGGCCTTGTGTTGCGGGAAGAGGTAGTTACGGGCGAAGCCGTTCTTGACCTTCACCACGTCGCCGATGGCGCCGAGGTTTTCCACGCGTTCGAGGAGGATGATTTCCATAGGATTTTTCCTCCCTTACTTCACGAGGTACGGAAGCAGCGACAGGTGACGCGCGCGTTTGATCGCTTGCGACAGGACGCGTTGCTTCTTGGCGGAGACCGCAGTGATGCGGGCGGGAACGATCTTGCCCTTCTCCGAGATGTAGCGCTGGAGAAGTTTCACGTCCTTGTAGTCGATCGCTGGGGCGTCAGCGCCAGAGAACGGGCAAACCTTGCGCCGGCGGCCGAACGGGCGGCGCGACGGCAGGTTGGCGATATTGATTTTCTGTTGAGCCATTGTGTTCTGCTCCTATCGATCAACGGTCGCCGCGGGGCGGACGGGGCGGACGGTCGCCGAAGTCACGGGGCGGACGATCGCCACGGGGCGGACGGTCGCCGAAGCCACCACCACCAAAGCCGCCGCCGAAGTCGTCACGGTCGCGCTTGCGCTCGTCACGATCCTTGCGGGCGATGACAGGCGAAGGCTCCGACTGCAGTTCTTCGACCTTCACGGTGAGGAAACGCAGCACGTCTTCGTTGATGCGGAGGCGACGCTCGATCTCGTGGATCACCGCGCCGGGGGCGTCGATGTTCAGGAGCGAGTAGTGCGCCTTGCGGGATTTCTTGATCGGGTAGGACAGGTTGCGGAGACCCCAGTACTCGGTCTTTTCGACCTTGCCCTGGCCTTCCGTGACGATCTTGGTGATGTCTTCCACCAGAGCGTCGACCTGTTGCGGGGAAATATCGGGTCGCGTGACGACCACGTGTTCGTAAAGTGCCATTTTTGGTCCCTTCTGCGAGGGGCGGCGCAGCCAGTCCGAAGGGCGGACTGTCCACGATGGTTCCCGTATGGGCGCGATTGCCCGGGGACCGCCTCTCTTTGGAAGGGGGCGTGATACAGGAAAAAGCCTGTGAATCAAGCGCGGATGGCCTTCTGACCGAGGAAAGACAGCAGATTTCCGGTCTCTCGGCGATGCCCGGCCTGATTTACCACGCCAAAGCACCCGCCAGCGCTGTTTTATCGTCAAATGTAGGCGGAACGGCCAGGTCCGCCTGGCCACGAAATACCCCTGTGGTTCAGGTGCGGGCCTCAAGCGACAGCCTCTCCACCTTGCGCCTGAGGGGCCTAGTTCATAGGAAACCTGCACGTTTGATTCTTCGAGGCTTCCATGGCGTTTGCTTTCATCTTCCCCGGCCAGGGCTCTCAGGCCGTCGGCATGGGCAAGGAGCTCGCGGACGCCTTCCCCGCCGCCAAAGCGGTTTTCGATGAAGTCGATGCAGCCCTCGGCGAGAAGCTCTCGGACCTGATCTGGGGTGGCCCGATCGAAACCCTGACGCTGACCGCCAACGCGCAGCCGGCGCTGATGGCCGTCAGCCTCGCCGCCGTCCGCGCGCTGGAAGCCGGCTTCGGCATCAAGGTATCGCAGGCCGCTTACGTCGCCGGCCACTCGCTCGGCGAATACTCCGCGCTCGCCGCCGCTGGATCGCTCAGCATCACAGACGCCGCCAAACTGCTGCGCAAGCGCGGTGAAGCCATGCAGGCCGCTGTTCCGGTCGGGCAGGGCGCAATGGCCGCACTGATCGGCAAGGTCGATCTGGAGACGGCCGAAATCATCGCTCTTGAAGCTTCCGGCTCGGGCACGGTTGGCGTCGCCAACGACAATAACGTCGGCAACGTCGTTATTTCCGGCACGAAAGCTGGCGTTGAAGCCGCGATCGCTGTCGCCAAGACCAAGGGCGTCAAGGCGATCTCGCTGCCGGTTTCCGCGCCCTTCCACTCGCCGCTGATGGCCCCCGCCGCTGTCGAGATGGAGAAGGCGCTTGCCGCCGCAACGCTGCACAAGCCCGTCATTCCGGTGGTTGCCAACGTCACGGCGCGCCCGATCTCCGAGCCTGTCGACATCCGCCGCCTGCTGGTCGAGCAGGTCACCGGCCGTGTGCGCTGGCGCGAATGCGTGCAATGGATGGCGACTGAAGGCGGCGTCACCAAGTTCGTCGAAACCGGTGCAGGCAAGCAGCTCTCCGGCATGGTGAAGCGCAACGCGCCTGATGCGGAAACCGTCGCGCTGAACACGCCCGCCGATCTCGAAGCCTTCGCCCAGTCCTTGTCGTAATTGGCGCTCAGCTAGGAAATCACGATGTTCAACCTCACTGGCCGTCATGCCCTCGTCACCGGCGCTTCGGGCGGCATCGGCTTTTCGATCGCCAAGGCTCTCAGCGACGCCGGCGCGAAGGTCGCCCTGTCGGGAACGCGCGTTGAAGCGCTGGAGAAGACGGCTGCCGAAATCGGCGGCTCGCCGGTGATCCTGCCGTGCAATCTGGCTGACCCGGTCGCTACATCCGCATTGGTCGGCCAGGCCGAAGAGGCCCTTGGCGGCCTCGACATCCTCGTTTCCAACGCCGGCCTCACCAGGGACGGCCTCCTTATGCGGATGAAGGACGAGGACTGGGATACCGTCCTTAACGTCAATCTCGGCGCCTATTTCCGCCTCGCCAAATCGGCCATGCGCGGGATGATGAAGCGCCGTCACGGCCGCATCAACGGAATCACCTCGGTCGTCGGCGTGACCGGAAATGGCGGCCAGACCAACTACGCCGCGTCCAAGGCCGGCATGATCGGATTCTCGAAGTCGCTGGCCCAGGAAGTCGCCAGCCGGAACATCACTGTTAACTGCATCGCGCCCGGTTTCATCGCCACGCCGATGACGGATGTTCTCAAGGACGACCAAAAAGAAGCGCTTCTGAAGGGAATTCCGGCGGGAAGATTGGGCACAGGGGCTGACATTGGCGCTGCTGCCCTCTATCTCGCGTCGGATGAATCCGCTTACGTAACGGGCCAAACCCTGCACGTTAATGGCGGGATGGCGATGATCTAGGCCCGCCCATCCGGGCAGGCTATGGTCAACTAAATTCAGGCGTGTTACCGCGCCGCAACGCAGGTTTCTCCGGGCCTCAGGGCCTTGATACTGGAAGGGAATAAGATGTCCGACGTGATCGAGCGCGTTAAGAAAATCGTGGTCGAGCGCCTGGAAGTGGACGCCGAGAAGGTCAACGAGAAAGCCTCGTTCATCGACGACCTCGGCGCCGACTCGCTCGACCTGGTCGAGCTGGTCATGGCGTTTGAAGAAGAATTCGGCATCGAGATCCCGGACGATGTCCAGGAGCAGATCGGAACGGTCGGCGACGCCGTCCGCTTCATCAAAGAACGCGTCTAACCGGCGTTCGACACGGCCGGGAGCATTCATATGCGGCGCGTTGTCATTACCGGCATGGGACTCGTGACTCCTCTGGCCTATGGCCGAGAGGCGACATGGGAACGTCTCATTGCCGGTCAATCCGGCCTGAAGAAAGTCGACCTGTTCGAAACGGGAGACCTGGCCTGCAAAATCGGCGGTCAGGTCCCGTGGGTTTCTGGACGCGGCGGCGGCTCGAAAGATGATCCCGCCTCGTTCGATCCCGACAAGACGATGTCGGCGAAGGAACAGCGCCGCGTCGACGAGTTCATTCTCTACGCAATTGCTGCTGCTGACGAAGCTATTGCGGATAGCGGCTGGAAGCCTGAATCCTACGACGACAAGATCCGTACCGGCGTCATGATCGGTTCGGGTATCGGCGGTCTGCAAGCCATCGCCAACACGGCGATCGAGCTGCACGAGAAGGGGCCTCGCAAGGTCTCGCCGTTCTTCATTCCGTCGGCCCTGATCAATCTCGCCTCTGGCCAGCTCTCGATCAAGTACGGCTTCAAGGGTCCGAACCACGCTGTGGTGACGGCCTGCGCAACCGGCGCGCATGCGATCGGCGACTCGATGCGCCTGATCCAGTATGGCGACGCTGATGTGATGGTCGCGGGCGGCTCTGAAGCCTCGGTGTGCCGCATCGGTTATGCCGGCTTCATCGCGTGCCGTGCGATGTCGACCTCCTACAATGACACGCCCGAGAAGGCGTCGCGCCCGTACGACAAGGATCGCGATGGCTTCGTGATGGGCGAAGGCGCCGGCATCGTCGTGCTCGAAGAGTATGAGCACGCCAAGAAGCGCGGCGCGAAGATCTATGCCGAAGTCCTGGGCTATGGCCTGACGGGCGACGCATTCCACATCACCTCGCCAGACGAGACGGGCGATGGCGGCGAGCGTGCGATGCGCACGGCGCTGCAGCGCTCTGGCCTCGATGCGTCCGAGATCGATTACGTCAACGCGCACGGCACTTCGACGCCGGCAGGCGACGAGATTGAAGTGCGTGCGGTTGCGCGCGTGCTGGGCAATGCCGCGTCCTCGACGCACCTGTCGTCCACCAAGTCGGCCATCGGCCACCTGCTTGGCGCGGCCGGTTCGGTGGAGGCGATCTTCTGTGCGCTGGCGATCCGTGACGGTGTAATCCCGCCTACGCTGAACCTCGATAATCCGAGCTTCGAGTCGCCGATCAACCTCACGCCTCACAAGGCGGTGAAGAAGAAGATCCGGGCCGCGCTTTCCAACTCGTTCGGCTTCGGCGGCACCAACGCCGCACTTGTGATCAAGGCGGCAGACTGATCCATACTTGCAGGCTAGAATCTCGGAAACGCGAGGGAGTTTAGCTTGGGCAAGTTGATCGGCCTTCTGTTTTCGCTGGTGATCGTCGCGGCGGTTGCTGCTGGCGCCGGGTGGTTCTGGCTCAACAGCAGTTTTACGGCGGATGGTCCGGTCACGGCTGACGGCAAGCCGCGCGTCGTGACGATTGAGCGGGGTTCGAGCACGCCGGCCATCGCCGCCAAGCTGAAAGAAGCGGGCGCCATTGCTGACGACAACCAGTTCCGACTGGCGCTGCGCATGCGTGAAGTGCTCGGCGACAAGACGGTGATGAAAGCTGGCGAGTACGAGATCAAGAGCGGCGCCTCGATGCAGGCCATCGTTGAAGAACTCGCCGCAGGCGCATCGCTGCAATATGCCGTGATCATTCCCGAAGGTTTGACGAGCCAGATGATCCTCAACCTGCTGGTGGAGCGGGAGTGGAAGGCGACGGGTGGGGCGGCGCCGACTTACAAGCTGGCTGGGCCTGTGCCGGCGGTGCCAGCTGAGGGGGTGCTGCTGCCGGGCGATTATGCCGTGACGCGCGGCGATACGATCGAGAGCGTGGTCAATCGCATGATCAAGTCGCAGCAGGATCTCCTGGCCGAGCTGTGGCCGAACCGCCAGCCGGGCCTGCCGATCAAGACGCCGGAGGAGGCGGTGAACCTTGCTTCCATCGTCGAGAACGAAACTGGTGTTCCGCACGAGCGCCCGCAAGTGGCGTCGTTGTTCGTGAACCGCCTCAACAAGCCGATGCGGCTGCAGAGTGATCCGACGATCGTTTATGGCATCACGCGCGGCGTGCCGCTTGGCCATGGTCTGCGCGTCAGCGAGATCGCGCAGAAGACCGAGTGGAACACCTATCAGATCGACGGCCTGCCGAAGACGCCGATCTGCAATCCGGGGCGCGAGTCCATCAAGGCGGTGCTGAACCCGGCGCAGACAAGCTACATCTATTTCGTCGCCGATGGTTCGGGCGGCCATGCCTTTGCCGAGACGCTGGGCGAGCACAATGCCAATGTCTCGAAGTGGCGCGAGATCGAGAAACAGCGCGGTGCGAAGGAACCGGCGGCAGCCGGGACCACGCCCAAGCCATGACTGAACGGGGCGTCGTATGATCAGAGGCATGACCGGCTTTGGCCGGGCGCAGGGGCAGGCGGCCTGGGGCGCCTGGGTGTGGGAGGCGCGGTCGGTCAACGGCAAGTCGGTGGACCTGCGCACGAACTTCCCGCCGGGCTGCGAGGCGGTGGATTTCGAAGCGCGCCGACGCGTCAAAGATCGGTTCGCGCGCGGGAGTTTTCAACTCCAGCTGCGCATCGACTGGACGAAAGATGCGGCGGCGACGGCGATCGATACGCGCGAACTGGCGCGGCTTGCGCGTCTGTCGCGGCTCTGGTCGCGCAATGGGGCGGGCGTGGCGCCAGCGAGCTTTGACGGGCTGCTCAACGCGACCGGCGTGACCAAGGGCGCCTCGCGCACAAGCACTGCTGTCGATGAGGCGACCGCCAAGGAATTGCTGGCGGGGCTGGACCACGCGCTGGATATGCTTGCGGCGGCTCGCCAGCGTGAAGGCGAGGGGCTGTTGCAGCTGTTCCACGCCATGCTGGCGCAGATCGAGCAACTGGTGGCGCAATCGACCGAGTTTGCGGCCAAACAGCCCGAGCTGGTACGGGAGCGCTTCAGGGCGCGGCTCAATGACATTGCCAAGGACGCCTCGATCGATGCCGACCGGATCGCGCAGGAAGTGCTGGTCATGGCGACCCGCGCCGATGTGCGCGAGGAGCTGGACCGGCTGACGGCCCACATAAATTCCGCCCGTGCAATGCTTGCCGCAGGCGAAGCGGCGGGCCGAAAGCTGGACTTTCTCTGTCAGGAGCTTAACCGGGAGGCCAACACGCTTTGCTCCAAGTCGGCCAGCCTCGAGCTGACCAATGCGGGGCTGGCGTTGAAGTCGCTGATCGACCAGTTCCGGGAGCAGGTTCAGAATGTTGAGTGATCGTCCCGACAGCACGCCGCAGCAGCGGGTGCGGCCGCGCCGGGGCATCATGCTCGTGATCTCCAGCCCGTCGGGGGCCGGGAAAACGACGCTGTGCAGCCGGATCATCAGCGAAGTGCCCGGCGTCGAACTGTCGATCTCGGCGACGACGCGCGAGCCGCGCCCGAACGAGCGCGATGGCTCGGACTATCACTTCCGCTCGGTCGAGCAGTTTCAGGACATGATCGAGCGCGACGAGTTCCTTGAATGGGCGCGCGTGTTCAAGAATTTCTACGGCACGCCGCGCAGCGAAGTCGAAGCGCGTCTGGTGCAGGGCATGGACGTGGTGTTCGACGTCGACTGGCAGGGCGCGCGTGCGCTGAAGACGATCCGGCCGGGCGATGTGGTGTCGATCTTCATCCTGCCGCCGTCGCTGGCGCAGCTGAAGCAGCGGCTTGAGGGACGGCCGGGCGCCGATCCGAAGTCGGTGCAGTCGCGCCTTGATGGCGCGGGTCAGGACATCCTGCGCTGGGGCGAGTACGACTACGCGATCGTCAACGACAATCTCGATACGGCCTTCAACGAGATTCGCTCGATCCTGATCACCGAGCGCAACAAGCGCGTGCGGGCTTCGCTGGGGATCATGGTGGATAATCTGCTGAAGGACGCGCACGTCGCGACGAAGACGCAGAGCGGTAGCGCGACGAGCGGGAGTTAGGCGCTACGCGCTTAGCGCTGTTGCGCGGCCCCCTCCGTCTCGCACACTAGAGCGTGCGATCCACCCCCCCCAGTCTTCGACTGGTGGAGGCAACTCCCCTCTGCATCGTCATTCCTGCGAAAGCAGGAACCCAGGGGCGGCATGCGTTGGCGTGTGCAACCCCTGGGTTCCCGCTCTCCGCTTCGCTGCGGCGGGAATGACGAGGTTTGGTTTTCAAACAGCGGATATCGTTCGGACCAGCGCGCGCTGTCCGGGATGCTTGTCGTCTCTACCCCTCAAGAGGGAGCGGGGCGCATGCAGACACGCCGTGGGTCGTCCATTGCCTGCCTCACAGCAGGCGGATGCGCGTTTGCACGCGCCCCTGATCGGGTCCGTTTGTCCCGGCCGGAGATCGC
>Ga0116156_10001590_pt1 | contig 21818 bp, 9 predicted proteins | sample AD_UKC045_MetaG_FD_89891 | JGI IMG/M metagenome (GOLD analysis project Ga0116156, IMG submission 89891) | Active sludge microbial communities of municipal wastewater-treating anaerobic digesters from USA - AD_UKC045_MetaG | ecosystem: Engineered > Bioreactor > Anaerobic > Digestate | place: USA... | reverse complement strand
AATTGAAATACAAATACAAACCTTTCAACCGGAAAAAATCCGTAGTCCTCCCGGCTGAAATTTTTAAAAATGAAAGCCCGTAAAATCAACACTTTGGGAGTATATACCTGCAATCTGGGTTAACATTCTGCCATAACAGGCAGCGGAATGGCTGGAAACCCACGTACCTTCAGCAATGAGCGTACTGATACGCCGTCTCCCGCAGCAAGTCACATCAAAACGTGATCTGATGTTTGGAATACACGAAAGAAGCCGCCCCGGTTAAGAAGCGGCTTCTCTTTCAGAAAACCATTCGCTGCCTGAAAATCAGATTTTGCGGTAGCCCCACCGGGAATCGAACCTGGATTTACGGTTTAGGAAACCGCCGTTCTATCCATTGAACTATGAGGCCATCTTATGCGGGGCAAAAATAGGAAATAATGCTTTTGCCACCAAGGCCCCTTTGAAATATTTCCTGAGGGGCACTATAACCCGGCAATCGGCGGAACCCCTCCCTGATCTTCCCGTCACTTCCTTGTGCCGGTCGTATTGGAAAGAATGGCTTTATAGTAATCCAAATCCTTTATCAGAACGGGCTCATAAATTGTTTTTCTGAACTTCAGCTGATTTACAAATGCCCTCAGATGGTTTTCGGAGCCTGCGAGAATATTGGTGAATACCCGTTTTACAGATGCATTCCCGGCCGATTGAAGCTCATCCTGCAAATCCAGGATGTCAGTCTCCTCCACCAGGGCACCAGCTTTTAAAGCACCGGTAAGCGATTCTTTACCCATTTCCACAAGCTGACTGTAAAGCCGGGCAATCTCAGGGTTAACGAATTCTCCGGGTTTGTCCGTGCCATTGTATTTCAGGCCAAATGCCTTAACCAGGCTTCCTACCGCTTGCATGTGGACATTCTCACTCTTCGAAATGTTTTTAAATACCGGGATCTTGTACATTTTGTAGAATTCAGCATAGAGATCCCGGGCCATTTTCTCCTCATCGTACATGAACAGAATTGCCGCAGCCTCTTCTCCGGTGATCGTTCCGCTCACCGGGCAACCAGCCGCCAGTTCTCCTATTTTCATTTCATTGAGCAATTCATCTGTACCTGTCATTTCTTCAGAGCAGGAAAACCCAAACATCGCGGTTGCCAGCAACGTAAAAACCGTAAAAATAAATCTCGTTTTCATGGTTATCTCAAATTTCTGATTTTTTAACCATTTACTATTTTCTTATTTCTTACCGGTTCCAGCCTCTTCCCCGGCGTCCAAAACCAGCCTGGCCTGCTCCCGGCCGGTAACCTGCCCTTCCATACTGTCCTCTTCCCGGCCGGATCTGCATATTATCGAAAACAGCCTTCTGTTCCTCATTGAGCAAGGCACGGACCTTTCCGCGGTGAGCGGCCACCTTTTCATCTACCAGGTTCTGATAAGCCTCACGGGTTGTATAATTTCCCGATTTCCTGCGTTCCGCCCGCATGGCATCCATATCAGCCCTGTGCGCTTTCTCCAGCGCCGTGATTTCTGTACGTTGCTTTTCAGTCAATCCGGGCAAATTGTCACAACAGAAATAACTTCCTGATCTGTTTCCCCGCTGGGCCAAGGCCTCAACACTGGTCAGCATTATGACGGCTGCAATCAGTGCCGCCATGCTTAAATTTTTCCTTTTCATAGCTTTTCTCTTTAATAATTATTAATTAATATTAGTACATTAAAATTTCCTGATACGGAAAAGTTGGGGCACGATCGTCCACAGATCATGGCCTCCTTAATCCCCCCGTTGTCTGCCCCATCTCATCCGGCGCCCCTGCTGAACGGGTTCGTCTCCCTCACGTTGGACCATTTCCATAAAAATGGCGTTGAGTTTTTCCTTTTGATTCTCATTACATACCTCCCGCATGCGCAGGTAAAATTCAGCAGTCAGCCTTTTAAGTTCCTCATGTCTTTCACCGATGGTCCGGTTGATCCCGTTCAGCCGGAGCGTGTCGGGTTGCGGTCCGGTCATTTCACGGACCATGTCAACCCTCAGAAGATCCAGATCACGGGCAATCCTATTGGTTTTACGGTTGTAGTCCTGGTTGGCTTCCCTGAAGACATTCATCTGTTCATGTGTCAAATCCAGTCTTTCCCGGAAAAAACTGGCGCCCTGTTCCGCTTTCGCAGCTGACTCTGCCACGCCGCTCCCCTCCGCACTCTTCTGTTCTGTTCCGGCAGGTGACACAGCTTTCGTTTTCCGGGCATGGTAAACCAAGGATCCAACGGTGGCCAGGTTCATGGCGAAAAGAATGACCACCAGCCACACCAGTATGCGGTATTTTTTTTCTGTAATCATGGTCTTAATTCATCAGAAAGTTTTCTATCGGTTCTGTTTCCAGTTCATTGATCCAGGGGACGAATCGCTCAGCAGTCAGGCGGTCCCTGCTTCCGGGATTCAGGGTGCTTCCCAGCCTGATGCCGCTATAAATGCCCAGCAAAAGAAGGAGCGAAAAGAAGGTAGGCTGTAATAATACCCTCCAGGAAGAGTTCGCTGTGGTTGCAGTAACGCTTTCCAACCGGGCCTTTACCCTCGTGAAAAAGAAGGGTGCGGGTTCAACCCGGTACTCTTCCGCAGCCAGGAAATAATTGTCGCGCAAAAATTCAGCAAACCCCCGGCACTCCTTGCACTCGTCAAGGTGCCGCTCCACCCCGGCCTGGGCTTCCGGCCCGAGGGTCCCCTCAAGGTAAGCGGTCAAATCTCTGAAACATTTCCGGCATTTCATGGTTTTTCCATTTTTATATGTGACATCAAAAACATAAAAATCCTTCGTTTACAGACACTCCTTTTTGTAACAATTCCACAATTTTTTCTGAAGGTTAACCTTCGCCCGGTGCAGAAGCGATTCCACAGAAGAAATTGTCTGACCCGTCACCTCCGCAATTTCCTGATATGACAATTCCTCAAATTTATTGAGCAGAAAGACGGTTTTCTGCCTTTCAGGCAACGCATCAATGGCCGCATGGAGTTTCTGCATCCGCTGTTTCTTCTCCAAGGCCGCATGCGGCATGCTTTCCCCGGAACCGTACACGGTCTCTTCACTTTTTCCGTTAAAAAGCATTTCAAAAGGTTGCAACCACCGGCTTCTGCTTCTCTTCCGCAAGTGATTGAGTGATTTGTTGATGGCAATGCGGTAGATCCAGGTTGACAGTTTTGAATCGGTCCTGAAGTTCTTCACCGACCGGTAAACTTCCACGAAAACCTCCTGTGCAATGTCTTCCGCGTCTTCGCGGTGATGCAGCATACCCATACAAGTGCGGAAAACCTGCGTCTGATAACGATCGACCACCTCCCTGAAGACCTTTTCATCTCCCGACTGTAACCCCCGTATGATCTCTTCTTCCGTCACTCTGAGAATTTGAACATGTAATTTAATAATAAGACACCGGAAACCCATAAATCCAGCGCAAAAAAACAGATCAGATCTGATGAATTGATCCTCAAAATATTACCAATGGATAAAATAGCTGATGACAATCAGATTCCCGGAACTTTAAATGGTTAATTTTGTAGTTTTATTTTCATGAAATATCCATGCACCATTTATGCACCAACCGGAATGATTAAACCACATGGATATTACATCTGTTTTTGGAATGAACTATAACAACGTAATATTTTAAACAGATGAAAACGATATGACAAAAACGAACGAGAGACTTTTCGCTGATTTTCCGGAAGTTAGCACCCAGCAGTGGGAGGAAAAGATAATGGCCGACCTGAAGGGAAAAGATTATGAAAAAGCACTGGTTTGGCGTACCAATGAGGGATTCTCCGTCAGGCCCTACTACCGGATGGAAGATTTGCGGGACAATGCCTTGACGGACTGCATTCCGGGAAAATTTCCCTTTGTAAGGGGGAACGATACTGTCAATAACTGGCTGATACGCCAGGATATCCAGGTCAGCGGCTTCGCCGAAGCCAACGGGAAAGCCCTGGAGATCCTTGGCAAGGGAGTGAATTCCCTGGGTTTTATTTTTGACTGTTCCGCCCGCCCCACCAAGGAGGAGATGCAAATCCTGCTGAAAGACATCTGTCTGGAAGCTGCGGAAGTCAACTTTGTTTGTTCCTGCCTGAACTGCGATGTGACGGAAACATTTGTGGAATTGGCAGAAAAAGGTCTCTGGAACAGGGAGAATATCAATGCCTCGCTGAACAACGATCCCTTGACTGTACTGATGTTGAAGGGAAGGTTTAAAGAAGGCAACCTGGCAGCCGCCCTTGACCGTTTGAAAGTTACAGCGGAGAAAGGATCGGTTCTTCCCAATTTCAGAACCATCGGAGTGAACGGAAAATATTTCGGCAACAGTGGTTCCTCCATTGTTCAGGAACTCGCCTTTTCACTCAGCATGGGTTCGGAATATCTTTCGCTGCTGATAACTGCGGGAATGGATCCCGGAGCAGTGGCTTCAAAAATCAAGTTTAACTTCGGCATCAGCAACAACTATTTTTTGGAAATCGCGAAATTGCGTGCGGGAAGGATGCTGTGGGCCCTGATTGTGAAAGCATACGGCGTAGTTGACGATGAAGCCCTGAAGATGACCGTTCATTGTGAAACGGGAACTTTCAACAAAAGCGTATATGATCCATATGTGAACCTCTTGCGCACCCAGACGGAAGCGATGTCGGCCGCCCTGGGAGGAGCCCGTTCAATCACCGTGCTTCCCTTCGATGCCATTTTCCGGAGTCCCTCTGATTTTTCGGAAAGAATTGCCCGCAACCAACAGATCCTGTTAAAGGAAGAATCCTACATTGACAAGGTGGCTGACATCCCGGGAGGTTCCTGGTATATCGAAACCCTCACCGCCTCCATCGCAGAGCAGGCGTGGAAACTTTTCCTTGAAACCGAAGATAAAGGCGGATTTCTCGCAGCCCTGAAGGAAGGTTTTGTCCAGAAACAGGTGAAAGATATGGCTGCCAGGCGGGACCAGAACGTGGCTCTTCGCCGTGAAAATCTGTTGGGCGTTAACCAATTCCCCAACTTCACGGAATCTTTGAAAGAGGAGATCCCTGCCGGGGTATTCCTGCCGCAGGATTTCACGCTTGACAATGCTGAGGTTGAAACGCTGAAACCCTATCGTGCCAGCCAATATTTTGAAGCGCTGCGTTACAAAACCGACCAGTATGCCCTGTCCCACAAACGTCCTGCCGCCTTTATGCTTACCATAGGCAACCTGGCCATGCGCAAGGCGAGGGCCCAATTCAGCTGCAACTTCTTCGCCGTTGCAGGTTTTGAAGTGATCGACAACAACGGATTCGATACCGTGGAAGAAGGCCTTGCTGCCGCCCGCCAGGCAGGTGCTGAATTTGTGGTCGTGTGCAGTTCCGATGAGGAATATGCGGAAATCATCCCGAAACTCGTCCCACTGCTGAAAAACGAAATCCTGGTGGTAGCCGGCAACCCCGCCTGCCGCGCCGACCTCGAAGCCCTGGGCGTGAAGCATTTTATCCATATCAGATCAAATCTGCTGGAGGAATTAACGAATTTTCAAAAGGAGATACTTAAATGAGACCTGATTTTAAAAATATTGATATCAAGGAAGTGTTGCCGGCCATGGCAGGCGATATGCCAACCGGTACCTGGATGACCCCGGAACTGATTCCTGTGAAGCCTGTCTATACCAAAGAAGACCTGGAGGGAATGGAGCACCTGAATTTTGCGGCAGGAATTCCCCCTTACCTTCGGGGACCTTATTCCACCATGTATGTGTTGCAGCCCTGGACCATCCGTCAGTATGCCGGGTTCTCCACCGCCGAAGAGTCGAATGCTTTTTACCGCCGGAATTTGGCCGCCGGTCAGAAAGGATTGTCGGTGGCTTTCGACCTGGCCACCCACAGGGGGTACGACTCCGATCACCCCAGGGTGGTGGGGGATGTCGGGAAAGCGGGGGTCGCCATTGACTCGGTGCTCGACATGAAGATCCTCTTTGACCAGATTCCACTCGACAAAATGTCGGTGTCGATGACCATGAACGGCGCCGTATTGCCCGTACTGGCCTTTTACATCGTCACGGCCCTGGAACAGGGAGCCACCATGGAACAACTCACAGGAACCATCCAGAATGACATCCTCAAAGAATTCATGGTGCGCAATACTTATATCTATCCTCCCGGATTCTCGATGCGGATCATCGCCGACATTTTCAGGTTCACCTCGAAAAATATGCCCAAATTCAATTCCATTTCGATTTCAGGATACCACATGCAGGAAGCCGGTGCCACCGCCGACATCGAAATGGCCTACACGCTGTCCGACGGTCTGGAATACCTTCGCACGGGGGTGCAAGCCGGATTGGACATCGACGCTTTCGCGCCGCGGCTCTCTTTCTTCTGGGCAGTGGGGATGAACCACTTCATGGAAATCGCCAAGATGAGAGCTGCCCGGATGATCTGGGCCAAACTGGTAAAACAGTTCAACCCGAAGAATCCGAAATCGCTGGCTTTGCGTACCCATTCCCAGACATCGGGATGGTCACTCACCGAACAGGATCCTTTCAACAATGTAGGGCGTACCGTCATTGAAGCCATGGCCGCCGCCCTGGGCCATACCCAGAGCCTCCATACCAACGCACTCGATGAGGCCATCGCCCTGCCTACCGATTTCTCGGCGCGTATCGCCCGCAACACCCAACTGTATATCCAGCAGGAAACCGAAGTCTGCCGCAGTGTCGACCCCTGGGCGGGTTCTTACTATGTGGAATCCCTTACCCGTGAAATCGCCAGCAAAGCCTGGGCATTGATCGAGGAAGTGGAAAAGCTGGGGGGCATGTCAAAAGCCGTCGAAACCGGAATCCCGAAAATGCGTATCGAAGAAGCGGCAGCCCGTACCCAGGGGAAAATAGACAGCGCAAACCAAACCATTGTCGGGGTGAACAAATACCGCCTCGAAAAGGAAGACCCCATCGACATCCTGGAAATAGACAATACCGCTGTCAGGCTTTCCCAGATTGAAAGACTCAAAAAGCTAAGGGATGAACGGGATGAAGCGGAGGTGCAGGCCTCCCTGGAAGCCATCACCCACTGCGCAGCCACGGGTGAAGGCAACCTCCTGGAACTGGCCATCGACGCCGCCAAAAAGCGGGCTTCCCTGGGTGAGATCTCCGACGCCTGTGAAAAAGTTGCCGGACGTTACAAAGCAGTCATCAGAACCATAGAAGGCGTGTATAAATCAGAAGCATCTAACAAATCAGAATTTCAGGAAGCCCAGGAGCTTGCCCGGAAATTCGCCGACCTCGAAGGGCGTCAGCCTCGTATTATGGTTGCCAAGATGGGCCAGGACGGCCATGACCGCGGCGCCAAAGTGGTTGCCACCGGCTATGCCGACCTGGGATTCGACGTTGACATGGGGCCGCTCTTCCAAACCCCAGAAGAAGCCGCCAAACAAGCCGTTGAAAATGATGTCCATGTCCTCGGCGTTTCTTCCTTGGCTGCCGGACATAAAACACTGGTCCCGGCAGTAATCGGGGAATTGAAGAAACTGGGCCGCGACGACATCATGGTGATCGTGGGCGGGGTCATCCCGCCCCAGGATTACCAGTACCTCTACGATGCAGGCGCCGTGGCCATCTTCGGCCCCGGAACCAGCGTCGCCGCCGCCGGAAAAAAAATCCTCGAAATTCTCCTGGCCTTGCACGAATGACCGCAAAAGGCCAATCCCTGAATGATTTAGGAGGGTGTATCATAAAGGATAACCTTTCTTTCCTCTGCCAATACTGTGAAACTTTTTAACAACCGGGACTAAAGTCAAAAAAAAGATCGGGGAACGGGGAATGAATTTCCTTTTCTTCCTCTATTTTCAAGGTTCCGGATTTTAATTTGTATTCAAAAATGGTACTTTTGGACCCTGGCACTCCCTGTCATTTACAGATCTGGGAAACTCAAATACAAAACTTTTAATACATTATATATTTATACTCATGACAACCACAACACTGGCACAATTGTATGAAAAGCCCATCCTGGCCAACTGGGACAACCTTGCCTTTTCCGATTTCGACGGAGGAGATTACAAATACGGTGAAGTAGCTGAAATCATCAAATCACTGCAGCTTTATTACCAGGTCTCGGGAATTAAGAAGGGGGACAAAGTCGCAATCCTGGGGAGGAATTCCGCCCACTGGGGAATAACTTTTCTTTCCGTTTTAACGTCGGGGGCAATTATCGTTCCCGTTCTTCCCGACTTTAGTGTGGCCGACACCAACCACATCCTGAGCCATTCGGAGTCGAAAATCGTATTCGTCCAAAAATCGCTGCTCAACAAAATCGACCTGCAAAAGGTCACCGGCGTGGAAACGGTGATCATTCTTGATAATTTTACCGTTCACACTTCCAGTGATCCCGATGCAGCCACCAAACTGGCCGATGCCTTTGCCTATTACAAGAAAAATATCGGAGCGGTTAAGGCACTGGGATTCTATCAGTGGGACCGGGAGGATTGTTGCATCATCTCCTATACTTCGGGGACTTCGGGATTCACCAAAGGGGTAATGATCCCGGAACGGAGCCTGGTGTCCAACATAATTTATGCACAGGAGAACATGCCCCTGGAGCCTGATCATAAGATCGTCTCTTTCCTTCCGATGGCTCACGTTTACGGACTGCTCTTTGAATTCCTCTTTCCGGTCACCCTGGGATGTCACATCTCTTTCCTGGCCAAAACACCATCGCCTCAGGTGATCACCCAGGCTTTCGGAAAGGTAAAACCACACCTGATTCTGTCAGTACCCCTCATCATCGAGAAGATATACAAGAAAAGGATCCTACCCACCCTCGAAAAACCGGTCATGAGAGTTGCTTTGGCCATTCCCGGAATTTCAGGAATGATCCTCAAAAAAGTGCGGGAAAAGCTCATGGAAACATTTGGCGGCCGCTTCTTCGAAATTGTTATTGGTGGAGCCCCGCTGAGTGCCGACGTCGAAAAATTCTTCAAGAGGATAAATTTCCCGATTACCGTAGGGTATGGGATGACCGAATGCGGACCGCTGATTAGTTATGCCGCCTGGAACAAAACCATGCCCACATCTGCCGGCCGAATGGTTGACCGTATGGAAATGCGCATTGAATCGGAAGATCCCTGCAAGGTGGTAGGAGAGATTCAGGTGAAGGGCGACAATGTGATGCTGGGATATTTCAAAAATGAACAGGCTACCAAAGAGGCCTTCACGGAAGACGGATGGCTGCGCACCGGAGACCTGGGCATCACCGATGCCAACCAGTTTATTTATATCCGGGGTCGCTCCAAAAATATGATCCTCGGCCCTTCGGGACAGAATATCTATCCCGAAGAGATCGAAGCAAAACTCACCAACCTCCATTATGTGGCCGAATGTGTGGTCGTTGACAGAAATCACAAACTGGTGGCCTTGGTGTATCCCGACTATGAAGCCATGAAAGCCGATAACATCGAAGATGACCAACTGCCCCAACTCATGGAAGAAAACCTGAAAAAACTGAATCACGAGCTTCCCAAATATGAGAATGTGACGGAAATCCAGCTAGTGAAGGAAGAGTTCGAAAAAACACCCAAGAAAAATATCAAGCGGTTCAAATACATGTAGCCCGCTGGAGATCATTTCAGGGGTCGAAAATTAACGGTTAAAAATTGTTAATTCACAGGTGCGCTGAAACAATCTGAGGAGGTTTCCGTAACCTTAGATGATTTTCACCTTTTTAATTAACTTATTAAGGTTGATTGGTTGTTGATGTAAAGGGAAGATCATCAGTTGTTTGTCTTTCAAGAGGGAAGCGGTGGCAAACTGACCACCGCTTTTTTTGTATTACAGGCTCCCGGCATTTCACTTTCGTGGTATCAAGTCACCAGGTTTTTCAGCTTCCCGAGTTTTCAGGCATTCTGAGTCACCGGGCTTCGTTGCTCATCGAGGGTGGCGGTTCTTCCACACCCCATTCCCTGTTAGGTTCGGCCCCCATGGTAAACCGGAGGACGCCCCCCTTCATGATCTCTTCGCGGGGCATCCATGCCCGGGTCACCGCTTTCCCGTTGAAGGAGAGTGCGCTGACATACCTGTTTTCGGGAGCCTTGTTGACCGTTTCTATCACCAGGGTTTTGCCCCCTTCCAGGTCAATGGTGACTTTCCGGAAGAGAGGACTGCTGAATTGAAACGTGGGATGAGCGGAGGCATGGCCCTGAACGTCGAAAATCCCCATGGCCGCCATCACAAACCATGCCCCCAGTTGTCCCTGGTCCTCATCCTGACCGTACCCGTACCCATGGAGGGGGTCGGTACCATAAAACTCATCACAGATGATACGCGTCCACTTCTGGGTCAGCCAGGGTTTCCCCGAATAGTTGAACAACCAGCTCTGGTGAAGGCACGGCTGGTTCCCGTGATTGTAAAGCTTCTCAAGGCCCGAGAAGGAATCGATCTCCTTTCCTCCTCCGAACACCGTTTTCCGGCTTTCCTCAAAGGTCTTTTCCAGTCTTTCGTTGAACAGCTCCCTACCTGTCGCCTCGATCAGGGCGGCCACATCATGGGGCACATACCAGGAATACTGCACGGCATTGCCCTCCTGGAAGCCGCGCCACGCCTGCATAGGGTTGAAATCCTCCACAAAGGTGCCATCCTCGTATTTCGGCCTTATGTACCGGGTTTCGGGATCAAAGAGGTGTTTCCACCCTTGGGCCTGCTGCATCAATTGCCGGTATTCCTTTTCCTTTCCAAGGGCTTTGGCCATTCCGGCCACGGCATAGGAACTGAAACAGTATTCCAGGGTATGGGAGGCCCCGAAGTTAAAGACCCAGCCATTGGAAAGGATGGTGTCTCGGGCGGGGACATAGCCGTTGTGGACCAGGAAGCGGAGGTCATATTTTCCGGAACCGAAGGGTCTTCCGGCATAGCAAGTTTCGTTTTTGTAAGCAGCTTCCCAGGCCTGATCCGGATCAGGCCTGGGAAGCTGCTTACAAAAACGAAACTTGCTATGCCGGAAGACCCTTCGGTTCCGGAAAATATGACCTCCGCTTCCTGGTCCACAACGGCTATGTCCCCGCCCGAGACACCATCCTTTCCAATGGCTGGGTCTTTAACTTCGGGGCCTCCCATACCCTGGAATACTGTTTCAGTTCCTATGCCGTGGCCGGAATGGCCAAAGCCCTTGGAAAGGAAAAGGAATACCGGCAATTGATGCAGCAGGCCCAAGGGTGGAAACACCTCTTTGATCCCGAAACCCGGTACATAAGGCCGAAATACGAGGATGGCACCTTTGTGGAGGATTTCAACCCTATGCAGGCGTGGCGCGGCTTCCAGGAGGGCAATGCCGTGCAGTATTCCTGGTATGTGCCCCATGATGTGGCCGCCCTGATCGAGGCGACAGGTAGGGAGCTGTTCAACGAAAGACTGGAAAAGACCTTTGAGGAAAGCCGGAAAACGGTGTTCGGAGGAGGAAAGGAGATCGATTCCTTCTCGGGCCTTGAGAAGCTTTACAATCACGGGAACCAGCCGTGCCTTCACCAGAGCTGGTTGTTCAACTATTCGGGGAAACCCTGGCTGACCCAGAAGTGGACGCGTATCATCTGTGATGAGTTTTATGGTACCGACCCCCTCCATGGGTACGGGTACGGTCAGGATGAGGACCAGGGACAACTGGGGGCATGGTTTGTGATGGCGGCCATGGGGATTTTCGACGTTCAGGGCCATGCCTCCGCTCATCCCACGTTTCAATTCAGCAGTCCTCTCTTCCGGAAAGTCACCATTGACCTGGAAGGGGGCAAAACCCTGGTGATAGAAACGGTCAACAAGGCTCCCGAAAACAGGTATGTCAGCGCACTCTCCTTCAACGGGAAAGCGGTGACCCGGGCATGGATGCCCCGCGAAGAGATCATGAAGGGGGGCGTCCTCCGGTTTACCATGGGGGCCGAACCTAACAGGGAATGGGGTGTGGAAGAACCGCCACCCTCGATGAGCAACGAAGCCCGGTGACTCAGAATGCCTGAAAACTCGGGAAGCTGAAAAACCTGGTGACTTGATACCACGAAAGTGAAATGCCGGGAGCCTGTAATACAAAAAAAGCGGTGGTCAGTTTGCCACCGCTTCCCTCTTGAAAGACAAACAACTGATGATCTTCCCTTTACATCAACAACCAATCAACCTTAATAAGTTAATTAAAAAGGTGAAAATCATCTAAGGTTACGGAAACCTCCTCAGATTGTTTCAGCGCACCTGTGAATTAACAATTTTTAACCGTTAATTTTCGACCCCTGAAATGATCTCCAGCGGGCTACATGTATTTGAACCGCTTGATATTTTTCTTGGGTGTTTTTTCGAACTCTTCCTTCACTAGCTGGATTTCCGTCACATTCTCATATTTGGGAAGCTCGTGATTCAGTTTTTTCAGGTTTTCTTCCATGAGTTGGGGCAGTTGGTCATCTTCGATGTTATCGGCTTTCATGGCTTCATAGTCGGGATACACCAAGGCCACCAGTTTGTGATTTCTGTCAACGACCACACATTCGGCCACATAATGGAGGTTGGTGAGTTTTGCTTCGATCTCTTCGGGATAGATATTCTGTCCCGAAGGGCCGAGGATCATATTTTTGGAGCGACCCCGGATATAAATAAACTGGTTGGCATCGGTGATGCCCAGGTCTCCGGTGCGCAGCCATCCGTCTTCCGTGAAGGCCTCTTTGGTAGCCTGTTCATTTTTGAAATATCCCAGCATCACATTGTCGCCCTTCACCTGAATCTCTCCTACCACCTTGCAGGGATCTTCCGATTCAATGCGCATTTCCATACGGTCAACCATTCGGCCGGCAGATGTGGGCATGGTTTTGTTCCAGGCGGCATAACTAATCAGCGGTCCGCATTCGGTCATCCCATACCCTACGGTAATCGGGAAATTTATCCTCTTGAAGAATTTTTCGACGTCGGCACTCAGCGGGGCTCCACCAATAACAATTTCGAAGAAGCGGCCGCCAAATGTTTCCATGAGCTTTTCCCGCACTTTTTTGAGGATCATTCCTGAAATTCCGGGAATGGCCAAAGCAACTCTCATGACCGGTTTTTCGAGGGTGGGTAGGATCCTTTTCTTGTATATCTTCTCGATGATGAGGGGTACTGACAGAATCAGGTGTGGTTTTACCTTTCCGAAAGCCTGGGTGATCACCTGAGGCGATGGTGTTTTGGCCAGGAAAGAGATGTGACATCCCAGGGTGACCGGAAAGAGGAATTCAAAGAGCAGTCCGTAAACGTGAGCCATCGGAAGGAAAGAGACGATCTTATGATCAGGCTCCAGGGGCATGTTCTCCTGTGCATAAATTATGTTGGACACCAGGCTCCGTTCCGGGATCATTACCCCTTTGGTGAATCCCGAAGTCCCCGAAGTATAGGAGATGATGCAACAATCCTCCCGGTCCCACTGATAGAATCCCAGTGCCTTAACCGCTCCGATATTTTTCTTGTAATAGGCAAAGGCATCGGCCAGTTTGGTGGCTGCATCGGGATCACTGGAAGTGTGAACGGTAAAATTATCAAGAATGATCACCGTTTCCACGCCGGTGACCTTTTGCAGGTCGATTTTGTTGAGCAGCGATTTTTGGACGAATACGATTTTCGACTCCGAATGGCTCAGGATGTGGTTGGTGTCGGCCACACTAAAGTCGGGAAGAACGGGAACGATAATTGCCCCCGACGTTAAAACGGAAAGAAAAGTTATTCCCCAGTGGGCGGAATTCCTCCCCAGGATTGCGACTTTGTCCCCCTTCTTAATTCCCGAGACCTGGTAATAAAGCTGCAGTGATTTGATGATTTCAGCTACTTCACCGTATTTGTAATCTCCTCCGTCGAAATCGGAAAAGGCAAGGTTGTCCCAGTTGGCCAGGATGGGCTTTTCATACAATTGTGCCAGTGTTGTGGTTGTCATGAGTATAAATATATAATGTATTAAAAGTTTTGTATTTGAGTTTCCCAGATCTGTAAATGACAGGGAGTGCCAGGGTCCAAAAGTACCATTTTTGAATACAAATTAAAATCCGGAACCTTGAAAATAGAGGAAGAAAAGGAAATTCATTCCCCGTTCCCCGATCTTTTTTTTGACTTTAGTCCCGGTTGTTAAAAAGTTTCACAGTATTGGCAGAGGAAAGAAAGGTTATCCTTTATGATACACCCTCCTAAATCATTCAGGGATTGGCCTTTTGCGGTCATTCGTGCAAGGCCAGGAGAATTTCGAGGATTTTTTTTCCGGCGGCGGCGACGCTGGTTCCGGGGCCGAAGATGGCCACGGCGCCTGCATCGTAGAGGTACTGGTAATCCTGGGGCGGGATGACCCCGCCCACGATCACCATGATGTCGTCGCGGCCCAGTTTCTTCAATTCCCCGATTACTGCCGGGACCAGTGTTTTATGTCCGGCAGCCAAGGAAGAAACGCCGAGGACATGGACATCATTTTCAACGGCTTGTTTGGCGGCTTCTTCTGGGGTTTGGAAGAGCGGCCCCATGTCAACGTCGAATCCCAGGTCGGCATAGCCGGTGGCAACCACTTTGGCGCCGCGGTCATGGCCGTCCTGGCCCATCTTGGCAACCATAATACGAGGCTGACGCCCTTCGAGGTCGGCGAATTTCCGGGCAAGCTCCTGGGCTTCCTGAAATTCTGATTTGTTAGATGCTTCTGATTTATACACGCCTTCTATGGTTCTGATGACTGCTTTGTAACGTCCGGCAACTTTTTCACAGGCGTCGGAGATCTCACCCAGGGAAGCCCGCTTTTTGGCGGCGTCGATGGCCAGTTCCAGGAGGTTGCCTTCACCCGTGGCTGCGCAGTGGGTGATGGCTTCCAGGGAGGCCTGCACCTCCGCTTCATCCCGTTCATCCCTTAGCTTTTTGAGTCTTTCAATCTGGGAAAGCCTGACAGCGGTATTGTCTATTTCCAGGATGTCGATGGGGTCTTCCTTTTCGAGGCGGTATTTGTTCACCCCGACAATGGTTTGGTTTGCGCTGTCTATTTTCCCCTGGGTACGGGCTGCCGCTTCTTCGATACGCATTTTCGGGATTCCGGTTTCGACGGCTTTTGACATGCCCCCCAGCTTTTCCACTTCCTCGATCAATGCCCAGGCTTTGCTGGCGATTTCACGGGTAAGGGATTCCACATAGTAAGAACCCGCCCAGGGGTCGACACTGCGGCAGACTTCGGTTTCCTGCTGGATATACAGTTGGGTGTTGCGGGCGATACGCGCCGAGAAATCGGTAGGCAGGGCGATGGCCTCATCGAGTGCGTTGGTATGGAGGCTCTGGGTATGGCCCAGGGCGGCGGCCATGGCTTCAATGACGGTACGCCCTACATTGTTGAAAGGATCCTGTTCGGTGAGTGACCATCCCGATGTCTGGGAATGGGTACGCAAAGCCAGCGATTTCGGATTCTTCGGGTTGAACTGTTTTACCAGTTTGGCCCAGATCATCCGGGCAGCTCTCATCTTGGCGATTTCCATGAAGTGGTTCATCCCCACTGCCCAGAAGAAAGAGAGCCGCGGCGCGAAAGCGTCGATGTCCAATCCGGCTTGCACCCCCGTGCGAAGGTATTCCAGACCGTCGGACAGCGTGTAGGCCATTTCGATGTCGGCGGTGGCACCGGCTTCCTGCATGTGGTATCCTGAAATCGAAATGGAATTGAATTTGGGCATATTTTTCGAGGTGAACCTGAAAATGTCGGCGATGATCCGCATCGAGAATCCGGGAGGATAGATATAAGTATTGCGCACCATGAATTCTTTGAGGATGTCATTCTGGATGGTTCCTGTGAGTTGTTCCATGGTGGCTCCCTGTTCCAGGGCCGTGACGATGTAAAAGGCCAGTACGGGCAATACGGCGCCGTTCATGGTCATCGACACCGACATTTTGTCGAGTGGAATCTGGTCAAAGAGGATCTTCATGTCGAGCACCGAGTCAATGGCGACCCCCGCTTTCCCGACATCCCCCACCACCCTGGGGTGATCGGAGTCGTACCCCCTGTGGGTGGCCAGGTCGAAAGCCACCGACAATCCTTTCTGACCGGCGGCCAAATTCCGGCGGTAAAAAGCATTCGACTCTTCGGCGGTGGAGAACCCGGCATACTGACGGATGGTCCAGGGCTGCAACACATACATGGTGGAATAAGGTCCCCGAAGGTAAGGGGGAATTCCTGCCGCAAAATTCAGGTGCTCCATTCCCTCCAGGTCTTCTTTGGTATAGACAGGCTTCACAGGAATCAGTTCCGGGGTCATCCAGGTACCGGTTGGCATATCGCCTGCCATGGCCGGCAACACTTCCTTGATATCAATATTTTTAAAATCAGGTCTCATTTAAGTATCTCCTTTTGAAAATTCGTTAATTCCTCCAGCAGATTTGATCTGATATGGATAAAATGCTTCACGCCCAGGGCTTCGAGGTCGGCGCGGCAGGCGGGGTTGCCGGCTACCACCAGGATTTCGTTTTTCAGCAGTGGGACGAGTTTCGGGATGATTTCCGCATATTCCTCATCGGAACTGCACACGACCACAAATTCAGCACCTGCCTGGCGGGCGGCAGCAAGGCCTTCTTCCACGGTATCGAATCCGTTGTTGTCGATCACTTCAAAACCTGCAACGGCGAAGAAGTTGCAGCTGAATTGGGCCCTCGCCTTGCGCATGGCCAGGTTGCCTATGGTAAGCATAAAGGCGGCAGGACGTTTGTGGGACAGGGCATACTGGTCGGTTTTGTAACGCAGCGCTTCAAAATATTGGCTGGCACGATAGGGTTTCAGCGTTTCAACCTCAGCATTGTCAAGCGTGAAATCCTGCGGCAGGAATACCCCGGCAGGGATCTCCTCTTTCAAAGATTCCGTGAAGTTGGGGAATTGGTTAACGCCCAACAGATTTTCACGGCGAAGAGCCACGTTCTGGTCCCGCCTGGCAGCCATATCTTTCACCTGTTTCTGGACAAAACCTTCCTTCAGGGCTGCGAGAAATCCGCCTTTATCTTCGGTTTCAAGGAAAAGTTTCCACGCCTGCTCTGCGATGGAGGCGGTGAGGGTTTCGATATACCAGGAACCTCCCGGGATGTCAGCCACCTTGTCAATGTAGGATTCTTCCTTTAACAGGATCTGTTGGTTGCGGGCAATTCTTTCCGAAAAATCAGAGGGACTCCGGAAAATGGCATCGAAGGGAAGCACGGTGATTGAACGGGCTCCTCCCAGGGCGGCCGACATCGCTTCCGTCTGGGTGCGCAAGAGGTTCACATATGGATCATATACGCTTTTGTTGAAAGTTCCCGTTTCACAATGAACGGTCATCTTCAGGGCTTCATCGTCAACTACGCCGTATGCTTTCACAATCAGGGCCCACAGCATCCTTCCCGCACGCAATTTCGCGATTTCCAAAAAATAGTTGTTGCTGATGCCGAAGTTAAACTTGATTTTTGAAGCCACTGCTCCGGGATCCATTCCCGCAGTTATCAGCAGCGAAAGATATTCCGAACCCATGCTGAGTGAAAAGGCGAGTTCCTGAACAATGGAGGAACCACTGTTGCCGAAATATTTTCCGTTCACTCCGATGGTTCTGAAATTGGGAAGAACCGATCCTTTCTCCGCTGTAACTTTCAAACGGTCAAGGGCGGCTGCCAGGTTGCCTTCTTTAAACCTTCCCTTCAACATCAGTACAGTCAAGGGATCGTTGTTCAGCGAGGCATTGATATTCTCCCTGTTCCAGAGACCTTTTTCTGCCAATTCCACAAATGTTTCCGTCACATCGCAGTTCAGGCAGGAACAAACAAAGTTGACTTCCGCAGCTTCCAGACAGATGTCTTTCAGCAGGATTTGCATCTCCTCCTTGGTGGGGCGGGCGGAACAGTCAAAAATAAAACCCAGGGAATTCACTCCCTTGCCAAGGATCTCCAGGGCTTTCCCGTTGGCTTCGGCGAAGCCGCTGACCTGGATATCCTGGCGTATCAGCCAGTTATTGACAGTATCGTTCCCCCTTACAAAGGGAAATTTTCCCGGAATGCAGTCCGTCAAGGCATTGTCCCGCAAATCTTCCATCCGGTAGTAGGGCCTGACGGAGAATCCCTCATTGGTACGCCAAACCAGTGCTTTTTCATAATCTTTTCCCTTCAGGTCGGCCATTATCTTTTCCTCCCACTGCTGGGTGCTAACTTCCGGAAAATCAGCGAAAAGTCTCTCGTTCGTTTTTGTCATATCGTTTTCATCTGTTTAAAATATTACGTTGTTATAGTTCATTCCAAAAACAGATGTAATATCCATGTGGTTTAATCATTCCGGTTGGTGCATAAATGGTGCATGGATATTTCATGAAAATAAAACTACAAAATTAACCATTTAAAGTTCCGGGAATCTGATTGTCATCAGCTATTTTATCCATTGGTAATATTTTGAGGATCAATTCATCAGATCTGATCTGTTTTTTTGCGCTGGATTTATGGGTTTCCGGTGTCTTATTATTAAATTACATGTTCAAATTCTCAGAGTGACGGAAGAAGAGATCATACGGGGGTTACAGTCGGGAGATGAAAAGGTCTTCAGGGAGGTGGTCGATCGTTATCAGACGCAGGTTTTCCGCACTTGTATGGGTATGCTGCATCACCGCGAAGACGCGGAAGACATTGCACAGGAGGTTTTCGTGGAAGTTTACCGGTCGGTGAAGAACTTCAGGACCGATTCAAAACTGTCAACCTGGATCTACCGCATTGCCATCAACAAATCACTCAATCACTTGCGGAAGAGAAGCAGAAGCCGGTGGTTGCAACCTTTTGAAATGCTTTTTAACGGAAAAAGTGAAGAGACCGTGTACGGTTCCGGGGAAAGCATGCCGCATGCGGCCTTGGAGAAGAAACAGCGGATGCAGAAACTCCATGCGGCCATTGATGCGTTGCCTGAAAGGCAGAAAACCGTCTTTCTGCTCAATAAATTTGAGGAATTGTCATATCAGGAAATTGCGGAGGTGACGGGTCAGACAATTTCTTCTGTGGAATCGCTTCTGCACCGGGCGAAGGTTAACCTTCAGAAAAAATTGTGGAATTGTTACAAAAAGGAGTGTCTGTAAACGAAGGATTTTTATGTTTTTGATGTCACATATAAAAATGGAAAAACCATGAAATGCCGGAAATGTTTCAGAGATTTGACCGCTTACCTTGAGGGGACCCTCGGGCCGGAAGCCCAGGCCGGGGTGGAGCGGCACCTTGACGAGTGCAAGGAGTGCCGGGGGTTTGCTGAATTTTTGCGCGACAATTATTTCCTGGCTGCGGAAGAGTACCGGGTTGAACCCGCACCCTTCTTTTTCACGAGGGTAAAGGCCCGGTTGGAAAGCGTTACTGCAACCACAGCGAACTCTTCCTGGAGGGTATTATTACAGCCTACCTTCTTTTCGCTCCTTCTTTTGCTGGGCATTTATAGCGGCATCAGGCTGGGAAGCACCCTGAATCCCGGAAGCAGGGACCGCCTGACTGCTGAGCGATTCGTCCCCTGGATCAATGAACTGGAAACAGAACCGATAGAAAACTTTCTGATGAATTAAGACCATGATTACAGAAAAAAAATACCGCATACTGGTGTGGCTGGTGGTCATTCTTTTCGCCATGAACCTGGCCACCGTTGGATCCTTGGTTTACCATGCCCGGAAAACGAAAGCTGTGTCACCTGCCGGAACAGAACAGAAGAGTGCGGAGGGGAGCGGCGTGGCAGAGTCAGCTGCGAAAGCGGAACAGGGCGCCAGTTTTTTCCGGGAAAGACTGGATTTGACACATGAACAGATGAATGTCTTCAGGGAAGCCAACCAGGACTACAACCGTAAAACCAATAGGATTGCCCGTGATCTGGATCTTCTGAGGGTTGACATGGTCCGTGAAATGACCGGACCGCAACCCGACACGCTCCGGCTGAACGGGATCAACCGGACCATCGGTGAAAGACATGAGGAACTTAAAAGGCTGACTGCTGAATTTTACCTGCGCATGCGGGAGGTATGTAATGAGAATCAAAAGGAAAAACTCAACGCCATTTTTATGGAAATGGTCCAACGTGAGGGAGACGAACCCGTTCAGCAGGGGCGCCGGATGAGATGGGGCAGACAACGGGGGGATTAAGGAGGCCATGATCTGTGGACGATCGTGCCCCAACTTTTCCGTATCAGGAAATTTTAATGTACTAATATTAATTAATAATTATTAAAGAGAAAAGCTATGAAAAGGAAAAATTTAAGCATGGCGGCACTGATTGCAGCCGTCATAATGCTGACCAGTGTTGAGGCCTTGGCCCAGCGGGGAAACAGATCAGGAAGTTATTTCTGTTGTGACAATTTGCCCGGATTGACTGAAAAGCAACGTACAGAAATCACGGCGCTGGAGAAAGCGCACAGGGCTGATATGGATGCCATGCGGGCGGAACGCAGGAAATCGGGAAATTATACAACCCGTGAGGCTTATCAGAACCTGGTAGATGAAAAGGTGGCCGCTCACCGCGGAAAGGTCCGTGCCTTGCTCAATGAGGAACAGAAGGCTGTTTTCGATAATATGCAGATCCGGCCGGGAAGAGGACAGTATGGAAGGGCAGGTTACCGGCCGGGAGCAGGCCAGGCTGGTTTTGGACGCCGGGGAAGAGGCTGGAACCGGTAAGAAATAAGAAAATAGTAAATGGTTAAAAAATCAGAAATTTGAGATAACCATGAAAACGAGATTTATTTTTACGGTTTTTACGTTGCTGGCAACCGCGATGTTTGGGTTTTCCTGCTCTGAAGAAATGACAGGTACAGATGAATTGCTCAATGAAATGAAAATAGGAGAACTGGCGGCTGGTTGCCCGGTGAGCGGAACGATCACCGGAGAAGAGGCTGCGGCAATTCTGTTCATGTACGATGAGGAGAAAATGGCCCGGGATCTCTATGCTGAATTCTACAAAATGTACAAGATCCCGGTATTTAAAAACATTTCGAAGAGTGAGAATGTCCACATGCAAGCGGTAGGAAGCCTGGTTAAGGCATTTGGCCTGAAATACAATGGCACGGACAAACCCGGAGAATTCGTTAACCCTGAGATTGCCCGGCTTTACAGTCAGCTTGTGGAAATGGGTAAAGAATCGCTTACCGGTGCTTTAAAAGCTGGTGCCCTGGTGGAGGAGACTGACATCCTGGATTTGCAGGATGAGCTTCAATCGGCCGGGAATGCATCTGTAAAACGGGTATTCACCAATATTCTCGCAGGCTCCGAAAACCATCTGAGGGCATTTGTAAATCAGCTGAAGTTCAGAAAAACAATTTATGAGCCCGTTCTGATAAAGGATTTGGATTACTATAAAGCCATTCTTTCCAATACGACCGGCACAAGGAAGTGACGGGAAGATCAGGGAGGGGTTCCGCCGATTGCCGGGTTATAGTGCCCCTCAGGAAATATTTCAAAGGGGCCTTGGTGGCAAAAGCATTATTTCCTATTTTTGCCCCGCATAAGATGGCCTCATAGTTCAATGGATAGAACGGCGGTTTCCTAAACCGTAAATCCAGGTTCGATTCCCGGTGGGGCTACCGCAAAATCTGATTTTCAGGCAGCGAATGGTTTTCTGAAAGAGAAGCCGCTTCTTAACCGGGGCGGCTTCTTTCGTGTATTCCAAACATCAGATCACGTTTTGATGTGACTTGCTGCGGGAGACGGCGTATCAGTACGCTCATTGCTGAAGGTACGTGGGTTTCCAGCCATTCCGCTGCCTGTTATGGCAGAATGTTAACCCAGATTGCAGGTATATACTCCCAAAGTGTTGATTTTACGGGCTTTCATTTTTAAAAATTTCAGCCGGGAGGACTACGGATTTTTTCCGGTTGAAAGGTTTGTATTTGTATTTCAATT
>Ga0116156_10001589_pt1 | contig 21821 bp, 15 predicted proteins | sample AD_UKC045_MetaG_FD_89891 | JGI IMG/M metagenome (GOLD analysis project Ga0116156, IMG submission 89891) | Active sludge microbial communities of municipal wastewater-treating anaerobic digesters from USA - AD_UKC045_MetaG | ecosystem: Engineered > Bioreactor > Anaerobic > Digestate | place: USA... | reverse complement strand
TATGTCGCTCACCAAAGACCAAGTCATCGAGTGGCTCTCCAGCCAGTCGGTTCTCCAACTCAACGAACTCGTCAAAGAGCTCGAGACCAAGTGGGGCGTTTCCGCCGCCGCCGTCGAAATGGGGGTGCGCCGGGTGCTGCACTGCAGCACCTGCGGCGTGCACGGTCACATCGAAAAGCCGCCGGCGGACGAGAACGCTCCGATCAGACCCGGGGATATCTATCAGGAGACCAAGACCGAAGGCGAAAAGGTGGCGCTCTTTTTCAACCGGGAGAAGGGGCTGCCGGTCACCATCGTCCGTCCGGTCGGCATCTATGGTCCCGGCGACGGGCGCATGCTCAAGATGTACCGGATGATCTACAAGGGCAAGTTCGTCATGTTCGGCGGCGGCAATGTGCTCTACCATCTCAGCTACGTCACCGACGTGGTCGAGGGATTCCGCCTTGCCGCTGAGACCCCGGCTGCGGCCGGCGAGACCTATATCATCGCCGGGGAAAAATATTTCACGCTCAACGATTTCGCCAAAATGGTCGCCGACGCTCTCCAGGTCAAGCCGCCGCGGCTCCACCCCCCGGTCTGGCCGGTTTATGCGGCCGGCTGGCTCTGCGAAAAGATCTGCATCCCCCTGCGGGTGCAGCCGCCGATCTTCAGGCGGCGCGTCGACATCTTCGTCAAGGACCGGGCCTTTGATATCAGCAAGGCGAAGCGGGAGCTCGGCTTCCAGCCCCGAGTGGAGTTGGAGCACGGCATCCGCCGCACGGCCTACTGGTACAAGGAAAACGGACTCTTGGATTAGTGCTGAATCAAAATCAAGCGGGTGTTATGAAAACCATCAATGTCATTGGCAATTTTTCCGGCCGCAATGCGGGCGACGCCGCCATCCTCGGCGGGGTGCTTGAGGATGTCTCCAGGATCTATCCGGACGCCCTTTTCACGATCCCGACCATCAATCCCGGATTCGTGCAGCGCCAGTTCGCCGAATACCGGGTGCAGACGGTCTCGATGCTGCCCTGGAACGGCTCGATGAAGATTCTCGGGGTGCCGGTCCTGCGCGCCGCCCTCTCGGCGGATGTGATCCTGGTGACCGATGCCATTCTTTTCGATCGCAAGCTCTACAATCCTCTCTTCAACTATCTCTGGACCCTTTCCAGGTTCCTTCCCCGCGCCTTCAGAAAGGGAGTGCCGGTGGTGCTGTACAACTGCAGCCTCGGGCCGATCCGGACCCAGGCGGGCCATGCGGCCCTGCAGGCCATCCTCGACAACACCAGCGCCCTCATCCTGCGCGACCGGGAGTCGGTGGAGCTGCTCGACCGCCAGGGCTTTCATCACCCGCGGGTGATCGAGGGGGCCGACTGCGCCCTCAACGCCAGGCCGGTCGATGAGGCGCGGCTGAATGAGATCTGCCGTGAAGCTGATCTCTTCAGCAGCGGCCGGCCGGTGATCGGCTTCAACGTCAACAGCTATGTCGATGCCTTTGTCCGCCAGGGCGGCACCTTCGGTCGCGAAAACCTGGTCGAACTTTATGCCGCCACCGTCGACAAGGTGATCACGGACCTGGATGTGGATGTCCTCTTCGTCGAGACCCAGCATATGGACATGGGCATCGCCTCCGCAGTGCTCGGCAAGATCCATCAGCGCGAGCGTGTCCGTCTCATTTCCAACAAGGTTTACAGTTATCGGGAGATCTGCGCGGTGCTGCAAAAGCTGCAGCTCTTTGCGGGGATGCGCACCCACTCCCTGATCCTCTCCTCGGCGATGGGAGTTCCGCCGGTGGGCATCGTCACCTATCCCAAGAACCGGGGCTACATGCGTACCATCGGCATGGAGGCCCATCTGGTCGATTTCAAGGAGCTGGCGGTGGAGAGCTTTTACGCCCGCATCAGCGCGGCCTGGCACGAACGCGAGCGCATCCGCGAGGCGATGCTGCCACAGGTCACCCGTGAAAAAGAAAAGGCGCGCCGCTCCGCCGAGGTGCTCAGGGAGTACCTGGGATAACCCCTTGCATGGCGCCCGGCGAGACCGGGCGCTCTCTTGAGAGAGTCCATCGATCATGTCCGCCAAGAAACCACTCTCCGTTCTCCTGCGCTGGCTGATCAGCATCGCCCTGATCGCCTGGGTTCTGTACAAGGTTGATCCCGGCAAGCTGTGGCAGACGCTCAAACAGGTGGACTGGTTTTATTTCAGCCTCTCGATCGCCCTCACCCCGGTGCTGATCTGGCTCAGCTCCTGGAAGTGGCAGGTCATCCTGCGCGCCCAGGGCATCACCGCCTCGGGCTGGCGCCTCTTCTGGCTTTACATGGTGGGTTATTTTTTCAATACCGTGCTGCCGACCAATGTCGGAGGCGACGTGGTGCGCGCCTGGGCCCTGGGCAAATCGACGGGGGAGAACGCCAAGGCTTATGCTTCGGTCTTTATTGAACGTTTCACCGGTTTGACCGCACTCATTCTCCTGGCGGTGGCTGCTTTTCTCGCCGCTCTGGGCAAGCTCTGGGATCCCTGGCTTGCCCTGGCCATGGGGGTGGCGGTGGCCGGCTATCTCGCCCTGCTGGTGGTCGTCCTCAACGAGCGTTATCTCGCCTGGCTGGAACGCAAGGCCCCGGCCGGCATTCTGCACAAAATCATCCTCAAGCTGAAAAAGTTTCAGGAGGCGATCCTCTCCATCCGCAGCGAGCGCGGCGCCCTCCTCTTCGCAATGGCCAACTCTTTCCTCTTTTATCTGGCGGCTGTGGTCAACGTCTGGGTGAGCGCCCTCGCCTTCCGTTCCCCCCTCTCCTTCATCGATGCCCTGATCATCACCCCGATTGTGATGGTGATCATGATGCTGCCCATCTCGATCGGAGGGATCGGCCTGGCGGAGTGGGCCTACTTCTTCACCTTTGACCGCATGGGTTTGACCGGTGCGGTGGGCCTCTCGGTGGCCCTGCTCATGCGCGTCAAGGCCCTGGCGACCGGGATTCTGGGCGGCATCTACTATTCAACCCTGGGGATTCGCATCGATCAGGAGGTCAAGATGGGGCGGGAGCCGGAGCGCGAGATCGGCGCCGGGGATGTGGCCGGCGAGGTCAGGTATTACAGCGGCTTTGAGGATGTCATGCGGCGCCGCAAGTCGCCCCTGCACAAGTACGCCGACATCGTCATCGGCCCGCTCAGGCTGTGGCGCCTCTTCAAATACGAATTCATCACCCTCTTCTGCATGCCTCTGCCGGGGATGATCGGCTACGGGCTGCGCCAGATCTTCCTGCCGGTGGTGCTGCGCAAGCAGGGCAAGGGGGCGGTCTGGAGCCGCAACGTCACCCTGCGCCACCCCCACAAGATCGCTGTCGGCAAGCGCTGCGTCATCGAGGAGTACTGCTCGCTTTCGGCGCAGGGGGACGAGCAGAGCGGCATCACCCTCGGCGAGGAGGTGCTGCTCGGGCGGGGCACGGTGCTGGGCACGCGCAACGGAACGATTGAGATCGGGGATTACAGCAACATCGGCGCCAACTGCCGCCTGGGGACGACGACGCGGATCCGCTTCGGCCGGCATGTGCTGCTGGCGGCCAACTGCTACATCGGCGGGGCCCAGCACAAGTTCGACCGCCTCGATGTGCCGATCATGCGCCAGGGCTACGAGAGCAAGGGGGGGGTGGTGATCGAGGATGACTGCTGGCTCGGAGCCGGGGTGATGGTCCTTGACGGAGTCACCATCGGCACCGGCTCGGTGATCGGGGCGGCGGCGGTGGTGACCAAAGATATCCCGCCCTATTCGATCGCTCTGGGCATCCCCGCCAGGGTGGTGGGAAGCCGATCCTCCTCCGACACCCCCAATCCTACCTCATAAGTACGATTTTTCTGGTCTGCCGCACCTCTCCGGCCTGCAGGATGCCGTAATAGACTCCTGAGGGCATTGGCTCACCTCTCTGATTCATCCCCTGCCAGACAAAGCGGTGGTTCCCCTCCGCCAGGATCCCCTCGAACAATACAGTGACCATCTGACCGGAAAGGCTGTAGATGCGCAGCGAGGCTGTGCTGCGGCCGGGGAGGGCCACCGCCAGCGTGGTCGAGCTGTTGAAGGGATTGGGATAGTTCTGTTCCATCTGCACCACCCGCGGCATCTCCTGCCCGCCGTCTTTCACCCCGGTCATGATTATCCTGAAGCGCCACCCGATCGTCACGGTCTCCTCGCCGTCGCTCACGCTGCCAGTAACACGCAGGGCGGCGCCGTCCTGGGGAATGAGGGTAGGATTGACGACCAGGGAGAGTGTATTCCGGGTGGTGGCGGGCACGCCATTGACCGTCCACTGAAAAAAGAGCGTGTCGCCATCCGGATCCGCGACCTCATCGAACCGGAATTCCAGACTCATGCCGGGTGTGATGTCGATAAGGGTGGTATCGGCCGGGGAGAAAGCGGTGATGAGCGGCGCCTGATTAACTTGCGGGAGGAAGGCGGTCAAATAAAAGAGAGAAGTAATATCGCCGACGCTCCGGCAGGCAAAGTGATAGGCGCCTGGGAGTTCACCCGGCGAGACCTGAAAGTACGCCTCGCCTTTCGTATCGGTGAGAGCGCCGGGCTGGGAGAGCACGTGTCCCCCATCCGGGGCCGAAATGTCCACTTCCACGCCCGGCACAGGATTGGCGTAGCGGTCCACCAGCCGCACAGCCAGCTCCACTGCCTCCGGATCGGCCAGAGAGACAGTCAGGCTCTCTGCGCCCACCCTGACCAGGCGGTCCGGGGCTTCCGGCGTCGCCGTCGCTTCGAAGAGCAGGGATTCGAGCGGGGCTGTGACGGAAAAGACCTGAACCTGCTGGAGCTCCGCCCGTTCGCCCAGGGTGAACTGGGCTGACGCCTGCCCTGTGGGACCGGTGCGCGTACCGTATTCCTGCGCATCAACAAAGCGCCCCCCGCCGCGGATGGTCCTGAAGAGGATCGGAAAATCGCTGACGTCATTGCCGTTCTGGTCGCGGACCCCGATGCGGAAGGGCTCCGCCAGGGCCCGGCCGGCCACTCCGGTCTGGTGGTTGCCGCTGAGGATGAACCACTGCGCCGGATCGGCGGCCAGGGCGGTGGCAGTGAAGGTGATCGGCGCGGAGAACGCCCCGCGGATGCGGGCGGTGACATGGTTGTTCCGTTCCCCGGCGTCGGAGCCTAGGCTCCAGAGCATGCGCGCGTAACCGGCAGTGTCCGAAAACACCGTGCTCTTCGTCCGTCTGTTCACCAGCCCCCCGCCGGCGTCGACCGTGAATTCGACGGCGACACCGCCCTTCGGGGTGTTCGTGTGATCAAGGGCCCGCACCACCAGCGCTTCGGGCAGGAGGGCGCCGATGCGCCCTGCCTGTCCATCGCCGGAGATATAGAGCAGCTGGTCCATCTTTGATGGAGCGATGAAATCGACCCGGGCTGTGTCGTTGAGAAAGAGCCCCGCACCCCTGACGGAGGCGCCGATGATCTTGGTTTCAGGGGTGGTGCTGCGCAGCCGGGCGGTGACCTGCCCGTCGCGGTCGCTCAGGGAGTCAGCCAGGGTGATCAGGTTGTTCTCTCCTGAGGCGAAGAGGTCGACCGTAAAGCCCGTGAGCGGTCGGGATAGATTATCGGCCAGGGTGACGGTGACCTCGGAATAGGCAGCGCCGTCGGCGATGACCGGGCTGGAAGCCGTAACCGTGGATATGGTGATATCCGGCAGCGCCGGCTGCGGGACTTGCATGATAAGGGGTGATCCCCTGAGGGAAACGATGATTTCACTGGCGTTGCTGATCTCCAGATGGTTCGCCGCGCCCAGATATCTTCCCAGGGTCCACGAGACAGAGGCGCTTCCTTCTGCATCGGTCCGTATCACCGCCTGGTTCGATCCTGCAATGCTGCCGCCACCCGATATGATCTTGAAAAGCAGGGGGTGATCCGGTGCTGGATTACCAAAGTGATCCCTGACGCTGACCGTGACAGGTCGGGGGAGGGGTTGGCCGGGAGGACCGTTCTGGTTGAAACCGCTCTCTGCAACCATCTGATAGGCTGCTCCGCTCACAGCTCTGGCCTTGAAAGTGATGACCGTTGTCAGAGGGGCGGTAGTGGCGCCTGCAGTAATGGTGCCATAGGTTTCGCCGAGGGAGAGTCTGGCGCTTGCGACTCCCTCCTCGTTGGTCGTCGTGGTGAGCCGGGCTTGTCCGTCGAAGGAGGCATCACCGGAAATGACAAAGAATTCGACCGCATAATGCGCCAACGCCTGCTCTTTATCGTCCAGGACCTGGACTTTCAGAAGCCCGGGCAGCACCGTGGCGACGATGCCGGTTTGGCCGTCCCCCGAGAGCATGACGATGCGGCCGGCACTTTGGGGTACTGGATCGAATCGGACAACAGCTGTTGAGTTGAGGTGGAGATCGGCCCCGATCACATGCGCGGAGACGGTTGCGGAGCCCGGGGTAGTGCTCGCCAGGGTGGCGAAAATCTGCCCGGACGCATTCGTGAGCGAATCGGCTGCCGTCAGGATGGCGCCGGCTTCACTGACGGTGAGGCGGACAACGTAGCCGCTGAGCGGCATGCCGCTGCCGTCGCGGAGTGTGACGGTGACGGCGGAGTGATCCCTGCCGTTGGCAGTGACCGGCGAGGTCGCCGTGATGGTCGAGAGCGCCTGGTCCGGAATCGCCCCGAGGCCTGCCTCCACAGTGAGCGGTGAGCCCGTCAGGGGCTCGCCGCTGCTGCCGGAGATTTCCAGCCTTTGCACACTGCCGCGCAGGAGCCCCATAGTCCACATAATCGCGGCCCTTCCGCTGCTGTCGGTGAACGCACTGATGCCGGCCTGGCCCGCCAGAGAGCCGCCTCCGGCTGCAATCGTGAAGATGAGGCTTTGACCGGAAACCGGATTGTCATATTCATCGCGCACCTGAACAACTATGGGCTCGGGGAGAGGCTGGCCGGGTGTGCCATTCTGCCCTCCGCCGCTGACAAGCAGCAGCCTCCGGTTATGGGAGGGTGTTGCGGTGGCGCTGAATTCGATGACCGAGTCCCCATGAGTCGCGCGCAGATGCTGTAACCCCACGGCCGGACCCAGGATCCAGTCTGCGCTGACCATCCCCTTGTCGTTGGTGGTTTTGATCACGGCCGGCAGATTATCAATACTGCCGCCGCTGATTACCTGCAACTGAATGGGCTCATTGGGGACGGGCTGGCCATCTGCATCCACAACCTTGACAACCACGCTGGAGGCGAGCAGGCTGCCGGCAGCGCCGTTCTGATTGTCCCCGGAAACCTTGGTGAGCGAGAGATCTGAACCCGGGACGTAGATGCGCGCATTGGACCAGATCGGTCCCGGCTGGGCGGGATAATTTTTACTGTTGCGGCCGATCAGGATGTAGCGGAAGAGTTCCTTCTGTCCAGTCCAGGGCGTTTTACTTATCTTGGGATCCATGATCAGGACATTGTCGACGTAAAAGCTGATCCAGTTGGCCTGCCAGACCACCTTGAATTCATAGGTTTTGTTGAGACTCCATTTGGTGCTCTGCATCGCCCGGCCGTCACTGCGGGTGTCGACGCCATTGGGGGCGTAATCGATGCGGAAGCCGGCCATCCCCGGTCCGTCGGTGTAGCCCTTGCCGGTGCGGTAGAGCCACCAGGACCCGGTCTCGTATTGCGGCAGCCAGTAAATGCTGTCATCTGAAGCCATGGTGAGGAGGTTCTGCTTCTCATCGACACTCTGGGAGGCGGGATCGAAATTGGTGACATTGATCTTGAAGGTGCCCTCCGGCGGCAGGTCGGCCGGCAGGGCGATGGTCAGCTGACTGTATTGCCCGCTGATCTTCCAGCCCCGCCCGGGGATGAATTCGCCGCCCCGGTTCTCCAGGGTCCCCATCCGGGTTGAGGAGGCGTTGGTGAGGCTGTCCGAGTAAAGGAGCCGCTTGTGCTCCGGAACAGTCTGGGCGGCCGCCACTACCGCCGCCAGACAGAAGAGGGCTAACAATCGGATGCGCATTAAATTCTCCGGCAGAGATGGGGAAGGTTTTTAGAAAGGAGATGCGGTTCCCAAGGATGACAGGCTGATATTATGAATACGGGCAGGCTCGCTGGTTCGCGGAAAACGGCGATTTCGCGTCTTTCTCTGCCTCAAAAAGGGAATTTCATTTACAGGATTGTAACAAGGAGACCGAGGCCTGTTTGTAAATCAAGTAAAAACAGACGCAATATTCTGGCCCGCTCTTTGCATGGCCCTGCCCGGATATTAATAATGGGTCATCCTGAACACTCACCCCGGTGTGGAATGGGAGGAAGCAACATGGCGTTACGCAGCAAATGGATCGGCATCCTGGTTACGGTCAGCCTGACCTGGGCGCTCGCAGCCGGCGCGCAGACGGTCAACAAGGTTCTGGAACTCGAAGACTCGCTCAAGGGAGCGACCAAGGGGGCGCAGAAGGGCGGTAAACTCACCGCCGAGGGCTGGGTCACCCAGACCGCCTTCGACTTTATTGAATATAAAATCCCGAGCTGCTCCGCCGGCGAGGTGGAGTTCAAGGTGAAGGGCATCCACGCCTCCAGGGAGGTCTTTCCCAATGTCGGCTATGACCGCGATGGCAAGCCTGTCCCCGGTTCCGATAACGTGCATTATACCCTTTTCGGGATGTACGATCGTGACGAGGATAACAGCTGGTACGGCTCGGTGCAGTGGCACAATCCCTACAAGACCGTGGTTCATATCTACGGTTATACCGAGGGTGACCTCTATAAATGGAAGCGGATGAAGCTGCGTCTCAATGTCGCCGCCTTCAACGGCGGATATGAGGATGATCCGCACGCCTTCGAGGATCCCATGGTCGGTCCCTTTGAGTGGCAGAAGGAGCACACCTATCACCACCGCCTGGTCTGGGGCAGCGGCCACATGCTCTGGTATCTGGATGGTGTGCTCATCAAGGATTGGGACTATTCCAGTTTCGGGGTCGAATACGCCCCGCCCGACCACACTCTTCGGCTCGGCTCCGGCCTCAACAGCCGCAGCGGGGGGTACGCCTCCCCAAACGACCTGACCTTCACGGATCTCAAGTTCTACCGCCACAAGGACGAGACCAGGCCGCAGGTGATGCGGCTGGATCCGGCCGCCGGCAGCAGCGCAGTCGCTCCGGACGCCGATATCCTGGTCCATTTCAGCGAGCCGATGGATGAGGGTTCGGCCCAGGCGGCCTTCAGCATCACTCCGGCCCTGGCGGGCTCCTTCCGCTGGATCGGTTCGGCCCTGGCCCTGGAACACAGCGCCCTGCTCCAGCCCAACACCACCTACACTGTGCGGGTCGAGGCCACGGCCAGGGATAAATCCGGCCTGAACCTGACCGCCCCCTACACCGCCTCCTTCACCACCCGCGGCGAACAGCCGGTCTCGGTCGGCCGTTACGAGCCCTTCGAGGTGACCATCAAGGCCCCCGGTGCCGGCGGCAGCCGCCCCTACCGCGACGCCAGCCTCAAGGGGGTATTCAAGGGGCCGACCAAAACCATCGAGATCGAGGGTTTTTGGGACGGTGACGATATCTGGAAGGTGCGCATGGCCCCCACCGAAACCGGGCAGTGGAGCTATCAGATCAGCGGTTCGAATGCCGCCTTCAACCGCAGCGGCAGTTTTACCTGCACCGCCAGTAGCTCGCACGGTTTTATCCGCCCCAATCCGGCGCGGCCCTACTCTTTCATGTACGACGACGGCACCCCCTGGCTCTGGAAGGGCGATACCAACTGGCGCGGCTTCACCAGCCTGCTGCCCTACGACGGACGCTGGAAAGAGATCGTCGACCTGCGCGCCGAGCAGGGCTACACCGCCATGCAGTCGATTGTGGTCAGCTATATCAACGGCCTCGGTTTCTGGAAGAATGAAGGGGGCACCTGTTTCGTCGAGGGGACTGACGCCAAGGACTACGATCAGCTCAATCCCGGCTATTTCCGCTGGATCGACAAGCGCATCGATTATGCCCTGAGCAAGGGGATCGTTCCGGTCATCCTCTTCAGCTGGGCCCAGGAATATGTCAATTTCAGCCCGGGGCAGTGGGAGAGATATGTTCGCTACCTGGTCGCCCGCCTCTCCTCGCGGAATGTGATCTGGGTGCTCTGCGGCGAGTACAACGAAATTCCCAACGACTATAACCGCCCGACCAGCGAGTTTGCGGATTGGGGACAGATGGTCAAAAGGTATGATCCCTATGATCATCCCATCACCCTGCATCCGACCGGCCGCACCAGCAGCGCTGAGTTTGGCTCGTCGGCCTGGATGGATGTGGTGATGCAGCAGACCCCCTATTTTTCGCGCGACATTCAGCGCGACCGGGTGCACAAAAAGCCGGTGGTCAACGGCGAACCGCGCTACATGTATCCGGACGAGGACAACGCCGAGAGCCGCCACGGCCTCTGGGAAATCGTCACCTCGGGCGGCTACTACACCGGCGGTTTTTTCACCACCTATGCTCCGGACAAGGGGGGCTACGATCCCGCCGCCATGCCGGAGGAGCAGCGCTGGGTCACCTTCCTCAACAAGCTGATGGACCGTCTGCCGATCTCCGAGATGGAGCCCCATCCCGAGTGGACCAGCGCCGGTCAGCTGCTGGCCAAGCCGGGTGCCGAGTATCTGGCCTACAACCGCAGCGGCGGTCCGGTGACGATCGACCTGAGCAAGGTCAGCGGCTCGCTGCCGGTCGAATGGCTCGATCCCCGCGCCGGGGTGAGCCAGCCCGTCGGCAAGGTGAGCGGGGGAGCGAAACAGACTTTTACACCCCCCTTCAGCGGGGATTGGGCTCTCCACATCGGCGCCGGCCTGAGCTCCGATGAGGTCGCGCCGAATCCTCCGCAAGCCCTGCAAAGCACCGCGCGGACCATGTACAGCATCACCCTCTCCTGGAGTGCTCCGGCAGCGGCCGCCGACGGGGATGTCGCCGCCAGCTATATCATCACCCGCGACGGCACGGCGATAACCACCGTCACGGCGACGACCTGGACCGACCAGGGGCTGGAAGAGTCCTCCTCCCACACCTATGCGATCCATGCCCTGGATGACGCCGGCAACAAGAGCAGCTCGGCGGCCCAACTCACGGTTTCCACGACCGGGGACACCCAGGCGCCTCAAGTCACGCAGGTGATTACCGTCTCGGGCACGGAGCTCCGCGTCACCTTTGACGAAAAGGTGGAGGCCGCATCCGCCCAGACCCCGGGCAACTATGTCATCACACCGGCTGTGGCCGTCACCGCGGCGCTGCTCTCGGCCGAGGGGACGCAGGCGACCCTGACCACGGCGGCCCACAATCCCGGCCAGAGCTACACCATCAAGGTCACCGGGATCAAGGACCGCGCCCGCGTCGCCAATACCATGGCGGCGCAGACGCTCAACTACAAGTTCGAGGCGACCCTGCAGATCAGCGAACTCAGTCCGGCGACCTACCGGCTGGCCCAGCTCGCCGCCGGCAGCGCCTATTATGCCGACCGCGATTTCAAGCTCACTACCATCCCGGCCGTCTGTCAGGGTTTCACCTGGATCATGACCGAAAACGACGACAAGGAGCGCAGCGACGCCCACTGGCTCTCCTTCAAGGCCAATATGGCGGTGACAGTGATGATCGCCTACGACAACGGCGCCAGCACCCGGCCGACCTGGCTGGACGGCTGGAGCGACACCGGCGCGGAGATCGGCACCAGTGATGATTCGCCGCTGCATCTCTATCGCCGCGATTTTCCGGCGGGGGAGGTGGTGCTGGGCGGCAACGAAGGGACAAGCAAGACCTCAATGTATCTGGTTCTGGTGAAAAAGGCGGATGGCACGGTCGCGGATACCACGCCGCCCGCTGTACCCAAAGGTTTGGATTTTGCGGGGTAGGCGCCGGGGGCGCCGCTCGCAGAAAGAAACAGGCAGGAAGATGGACTATACCTATGACCAATTAGCCGGCAAGGAGGATCAGGAGCTCTTTGACTTTCAGCTCCAGTTTCCCCCCAACCATCACAATTTCCTTCTCGCGGAGCAGATCCTCGAGGAGCGCAGCCGCAGGGAGCTGCGGTCGGTCGAGACCAGATCCCTGGTTATCGCCATCGCAGCGCTGACTATTGCCTTTATTCTGTTCGCTATGTCTGTGCTCTGAGTACGCAGTCAACGGGGAATTCTCGCATTTGCCGCCGGCGGCTGCTCATTTGACAGCCGCCGGTGCATGACCATACAGAGCCGGTTACAGGCGGCTGTTCGGACCTCCCCGGGCCAAAAACGCAAAAAACAGGTTTGTAAATAATTTATTATTTACTATATTTCCTCGGGATGCACCGGGATGCGGCCCGCGGAATGGCACTCCTTTGCCCTGGTTTTTCTCTCTCTCGGGTCTTGCCAGGGCCTTTTTATATCCCGGCCTGAAGAGCGCCGGCACACCCTGAAATCTTTCGGCAAAAGCGCCCTCTTGTTGCTACCTAATAGTGCGCGGAAAGGCGCGCAGCCGAGCTGGAGAAAGACACATCGCTGCCGGCTGTGCGCGGCAAGGTGCACGGCCGGGATCAGGAAAATGCCCGCAGCAAACGGCTTTCAACAAGGGAACGGATCGGGCGGGTTGGATGGGACGACGGAAAACGAGATGCCGACACCAATAGGTCATATAGCCAGCGGCCTCCTGCTCTTCGCTGCCGGCAGTCGGTCCTGGCGGAAGCAGGCCGGCGTGCTCCTGGCCCTGTTCTTTTTCTCCCTGCTGCCCGACATCGACCTGGCCTTCGGCCTGCTTCTGGCCGGCAACGCCAACGCCTTTCACCATCAGGCCACCCATTCCATTTTTTTCGTCGTGGCCGCCGGCTGGATCGGCGGCCAGCTGTTGGGGCAAAAAGGGCGCCATGCGCCGCTCCTGATCACCGCCGGCCTGATCCATCTGGCCCTGGACCTCCTCGCCAAGGATACCAGCGCCCCGTACGGCGCCCCGGTGCTGTGGCCTTTCTGGAACGGCTACATCATCGCTCCGGTTCGGGTCTTCTCCGATGTGCAACGCAGCGGCGATGCGGCCTCCTTTTTACCGAGCCTGTTCAACAGGCACAATCTGCAGACGATCGGCATTGAGATGGCGGTTTTCGGGCTCCTTTGGGGCCTGTGGTCCGCCTGGAGTTATTCAAGAAGGGGATATGAACGAAAAGCTTCGAGCTGAGGGGAGCGAAACGCCCTTTCTCTCCGTCGTCGTCCCCATCTACAACGAGGTGGAGAGCGTCGAGCGGCTCTGGGCGGCTATCCATCCGGTGATGGAGGGGCTGGGGCGTCCCTATGAGGTGATCCTGGTCGATGACGGCAGCCGCGACGGCACCCGCGAGATACTGCGCCGGCTGGCATCGGCCAATCCCCGGCTGCGGGTGATCCTCTTCCGCGCCAATTTCGGCCAGTCCGCGGCCATGGCCGCCGGCTTTGCCGCCACACGCGGCGAGATCGTCGTGGCCATGGACGGCGATCTCCAGAACGACCCCCTCGACATCCCGCAGCTGCTCGAAAAAATGCATGAGGGCTATGATGTGGTGAGCGGCTGGCGCAAGAACCGCAAGGACAAGCTGGTGCTGCGCAAGGTGCCGTCAAAAATCGCCAACAAGCTGATCTGCTCTCTCACCGACGTCCGGCTGCACGATACCGGCTGTTCGCTCAAGGCCTTTCGCGGCGAGATGCTCCGCCGCATCTCTCTTTATGGGGAACTGCACCGTTTCATCCCGGCCCTGATGCGCATCGAGGGCGCCGAGATCACCGAACTGGCGGTGCGCCACCACCCGCGCCGTTTCGGCACCTCGAAATACAATCTCAGCCGCACCTTCCGGGTGGTGATGGATCTGACCAGCATCCGGCTGCTGATGAAGCACCTGGTCAATCCCCTGGTCTTTTTTTCGGCGGTCGCCCTCTTTTTCGCCCTGCTCGGTTCTCTCAGCCTCGCCGCCATCCTGCATGCGGCAGCGGCGAGGGGCGCCGAGCTGGCGGAAATGAATATCCTGGTCACCCTGACCGTGGTTTTCTGGGCGGCGGCGGCACAGCTTTTTTTCTTCGGTCTGATCGGCAAATTGATCGTCCAGACCGGCACACGCAAGACCTTTCTGCAGACGGAACAGTAAACCGGCCCCCTGCGGGCAGGCGTGAAGATTTTTAACCGTTATTCTATCAGCGGCCTGATATGACAGAATCCCAAAACTTGCAACAGCCCCTCACCCCTGTACGGGCAGCGGCCTCCTTTTCGGTCATCGTCCTGACCTACAACAATGCCGGGGAGATCGCCGGCATGCACCGTGAGATCATGGCTGCGTTGGCGGAGTGGCGGCAGCCTCATGAACTCATCTATGTGGATGACGGCAGCACCGACGCCACCTGGAAGGAGCTGCTCCGCATCAGCCGCAGCGAGACCGGGGTCAAGGCGGCACGGCTGCGCTCGACCTTTGGCGAGGCCTCGGCGCTCGACGCCGGGGTGCAGATCGCCACAGGAGAGGTCCTGCTCTACTTCACCTGCCGGGTACGCATCAAACCTGCCGATGCCCTCGCCCTGCTGAAGCAGATCGATGCCGGGGAGGATGTCGTTATCGGGGTGCGCTACCCCCGCCGTGACTCGGGGCTGAACCGGATCGTCTCGCGCACTTTTAACGGTCTGACCAACCGCATGACCGGCCTCCACCTCCACGACGTCAACAGCGGGGTCCTGGCCCTGCGGCGCGAGGTGCTCGACCACGTCCCCTACTACGGCACCCTCAATGCCTTTTTGCCCGTGCTGGCGCAGCGCCAGGGCTACCGCATCGCCGAGGGCAAGGTCGAACAGCTGCCGGGCCGTTTCAACCAGTCGGTCTATCCGAAAAACTACATCCGCCGCAGCCTCGATCTGGTCAGCGTCATTTTTCTGAGCAAATACTCGAAAAAGCCCCTCCACTTCCTCGGCTTCATCGGCGCGCTTTTCGCCCTCATCGGTGCGGGCATCAACATCTATCTGTTTATCTACCGGATCCTCGGCTTCGGCGGCATCGCCGGCAAGCCGATGCTGCTGCTCGGGTCGATCCTCTTCATCATCGGCATCCAGATGGTCTCCATCGGCCTGCTGGCGGAGATGATCATCTTCACCCACGCCAAGGAGATCAAGGATTACAATATCGAGGAGATCATCAACTAGACCGTGAAACTGATCATTCAAATACCCTGCTTCAATGAGGCGGAGACCCTGCCCCTGACCCTTGCCGATCTGCCGCGCCATATCGCCGGCGTCGATGAGATCGAGGTGCTGATCATCGACGATGGCAGCAGCGACGAGACCACGGAGGTGGCGCGGAGATCGGGCGTCCACCATATCGTGCGCATGACCAAGAACAAGGGGCTGGCCAACGGTTTCATGGCCGGGCTCGACGCTTCGCTGCGTCTCGGCGCCGACATCATCGTCAACACCGACGCCGACAACCAGTACAATGGCGCGGACATTCCGAGCCTGGTGCGCCCCATCATCGACGGCCAGGCCGAGCTGGTGATCGGCGACCGCCAGACCGACGAGATCCACCATTTTTCGTGGATGAAAAAGCGGCTGCAGAACCTCGGCAGCTGGGTGGTGCGCCAGGTCTCGGCTACGGAGATCCCTGACGCCACCAGCGGCTTCCGCGCCCTCTCGCGCGAGGCCGCCCTGCAGATGAATGTGCTCTCGCGTTTCACCTATACCCTCGAGACCATCATCCAGGCCGGCAAGAAAAACCTGGCGGTCAGCCATGTGCCGGTGCGCACCAACAGCAAACTGCGCGAATCGCGCCTCTTCAAGGGCAACTGGAACTATATCAAGCGTTCGATTGCCACCATTACGCGCATCTATACCATGTACGAACCGCTCAAGATGTTCTCCTACATCGGCGGCACGATCTTCGGGGCGGGCTTTCTCATCGGTCTGCGTTTTCTCTATTTTTACATCACCACCGGCGGGGCCGGCCATATCCAGTCCCTGATCCTGGCCGCAGTCCTGCTGATGATCGGCTTTCAAGTCTTCATCATCGGCCTGGTGGCGGACCTCATCGGCTTCAATCGCCGCCTCATCGAAAGCGCCCTTTACCGGGTGCGCCGGCTCGAGCTCCGGCAGGGAGAGACGGCCAGGGAGCAGGACAAGGCCGAGTGAAGAAGCGTATCCTTTTTGTGGCAGGACGGGAGCTCTCCTATTCCCGCACCCATATTGTTTATCATGCCCTCCTGGCGCAGGGCTATGAGGTGGTCGGCTGCTTCCCGCCGGACCGTTCTTTCAAACACTATCCTGGGCTGATCTGGCGGGCGGTCCGCGCCGCGCGCAGCTGCGACCTGGTCCTGGTCGGCTTTTACGGCCAGATCATTCTGCCCTTCATCCGGCTCTTCACGCGCAAGCCGCTGCTCTTCGACATGTATATCACCACCCTGGATACCATGGTCTACGACCGGGGCAAGGCCAAACCGGGGTCGCTGATGGCGCAGCTCTACGGCTTCAGCGACTGGTTCACCTACAAGCTGGCGGACCTGACTGTGCTGGAGACCCGGGCGCACATCGACTGGTTTTGCGAGGTATTCAAGGTCCCTGCCGGCAAGATGCGGCGCATCTTCCTGGCGGTGGATGAGACCCAGATTTATCCGCTGCCGGCGCAGAGGGAGGAGGGGCGCTTTCTCGTCCATTTTCATGGCGAGTACGCTCCTTTTCACGGCATCAAATACATTCTCCGGGCTGCACATCTGCTGCGGGAGGAGCGCGATATTATTTTCCAGATCGTCGGCAAAGGCATCACTTACGATCAGGACCGGGCTCTGGCCAGGGAGCTTGGCCTGGATAATGTGCGATTTTATGATACCGTCCCCTACGCCGAACTGGCGCAGATGATGGCCCGCGCGGACCTCTATCTCGGCATCTTCGGCGACAACGATCGGGTGCTGCGGGTGACGACCAACAAGGTGGTCGAGGCGATCGCCATGGGCCGGCCCCTGGTGACGGCGCGGAACGAACCGGTGCAGGAGCTGCTCACGCACGGGGAGAGCGCCTGGCTGATCGAGCGAGCGGATCCCCACGCCCTGGCTGAAGCCATTCTCACCCTCCGGGCCGATCCGGCGCTGAGAGAACGCCTCGGCATGGAGGGGCACCGGGTTTTTCAGAATCACTGCACCATGCCGCGGCTCGGTGAAGAGTTTGCGGCGATCATCGAGGAAATGACTGCACATGAAGGTTGATTTTTCACAACTGGCCGGCAAAAAAGCCCTGATCACCGGCGGCCTCGGCTTTATCGGCAGCAACCTGGCCCAGCGCCTGGTGCACGAGGGGGTTGAGGTAACCCTGCTCGATGCCTGCCTCGAACCCTATGGCTGGAATCCCGCCAACATCACGGAGATCCATGAAGAGCTTCTCTTCGTCAAGGGCGACGTCCGCGACCGGGAGCTGCTTGAGAAGATGGTGGAGGGGAAGGATTACATCTTTCATCTCGCCGCGCAGGTCGGCCGCGAGATCTCGATGGCCGATCCCGGCCTCGATGTCGATATCAACTGCAACGGCACCATCGCGCTCTGCCGCGCGGTGGCGGAGGCCAATCCGGCCGCCAAGGTCGTCTACGCCGGCAGCCGGGGCCAGATCGGCGAGCCCGTCTATCTGCCGGTGGATGAAAACCATCCGGACCATCCGACTGACGTTTACGGCATCAACAAGCTGGCCGCGGAGAAGTATCTCTTTCTCTACGGCAAGATTTACGGCTTTGCAGCCGTCTCCCTGCGCCTCAACAATGTCTACGGCCCCCGCTGCCAGATGCAGCACGGCTATTACGGCATCCTCAACTGGTTCATCCGCAATGCCATGCAGGGGCGTCCGATCACGGTCTACGGGGACGGCCTGCAGACCCGGGATTATGTCTATGTCGGGGATGTGGTCGACGCCTTTGTCCGCGCTGCGCTGGTGCCCGAGACCGACCGCCAGATCTACATGATCGGTTCGGGAGTGGAGACCCTTTTTCTGGACATGGTCAAGAGCGTCATCGCCGCGGTCGGCAAGGGGGAGTATGTGCACATCCCTTTTCCGCCGGAGCGCGAGAGCATTGATATCCGCAAGTTCGTCGTTTCCTGCGACAAGATGACCGCGGCGACCGGCTGGAGGCCGGTGGTGGATCTGGCCGCAGGCGTAGCCAGGACCGTTGCTTTTTACCACGACAGGTATGACGAGTATATCAAAGAGGGGGAGTAAAGGCAGTGAAGACCGATTCATCTACTGAACGGCTGCAGACACTGCAGCCCGGCGCCAGGGTCGCGCTCTTTCTCAACTATTTTCCCGCTCTCTCCGAACGCTTCATCGTCAATGAGGTGGCCGGACTGCTGGAGCGGGGACTGGATCTGCGGCCCTACGCCCTGAGCCGCCCGCCGGCGGGGCGGGAGAACAGCGAGCGCCCGAGCTGGCGCAGCGGACCTTTTATATTTTGCCCTCACTGCAGGCCGGCAAGGTGATCGGCGCCCATCTCGCCTGGCTCTTCCGCCATCCGGTGCGCTATCTCAGGTGCTGGTCCTTCGCCCGGCGCCGCCGCACCCGCAGCGAGTCGCTGCTCGGCAGCCTCTGGCGGGCGGCGCACAAGCAGGAGCTGACCAAGGCGCAGCGGCAGAATGTGCTGCTCAATTTTTTCCTCATCGTGCCGGTGGCCCGGCAGATGGAGGAGGAGGGCTTTAGCCTCATCCACGCCCAGTATGCGGACTCCGCCTCGAGCCTGGCCCTGCTCGCCTCGATGCTCCTGGAGATCCCCTTCTCCTTCACGGCCCACGCCTACGACATCTTCACCCCGCAGGTCATCTTTGAGGAGAAGCTCAAGCGGGCCCGCTTCATCGTCACCTGCACCCGCTACAACCGGGACTATCTGCTGCAGAATTATGGCGAGCTGGTGGGCGACAAGATCCTGGTCAATTATCACGGACTCGACCTGACCCGTCTGCAGCCGGTCGCGCGGATAAAGCAGGAGCCCCCCGTCATTCTCTCGGTCGGCCGTCTGGTGCCGAAGAAGGGGCTGGGGGTGCTTTTGCATGCCTGCAAGATCCTCCATGACCAGGGAGTGGCCTTCAAGTGTCTCATCGTCGGCGACGGGCCGGAGCGGCCGCGGCTGGAGATGTTCATCCGCCTCAACCATCTCATGGAGCAGATCGAGATCACCGGCTACATGGCGCCAAGCGCCGTGATCGAGGCCTATGGTGGAGCCAGCCTCTTTGTCCTTCCCTGCGTGGTGGAGGAGGATGGCAATCGCGACGGCATCCCCAACGTCATCGCCGAGGCCATGGCCATGGAGCTCCCGGTTATCTCGACCACCATCTCCGGCATTCCCGAGCTGGTCGAGAAAGGGGAGAGCGGGCTGCTGCTCGACGAGGCCGAGCCCAAGCTGCTGGCGCAGACGATGCTCGAGGTGCTGGACTCGCCCCAGATGCAGCGGCGCCTCGGCCGGGCCGGGCGCGCGCGGGTGGCCGCGATCTTTGATTCCCGGCGCAATCTGGACGAGCTCTATAATTTTTTCCAGCTCCGGCTGCATGAAATAGCTGCCGGGGAGCGGGAAGCGTAGCGGGATGATCACGGCGAACGGTCATGGCGGCCTCGCCGCCGTGAAGGGATTGGTTGTCCATGGTGACGATTTCGGCCTCTCTGCGGCGGTCAACCGCGGCATCTGGCGTGCCTGGCGTGATGGGATCCTGACCGCCGCTTCGCTGGTGGCCAACGGCTCCGCCCTGGACGAGGCCTGCGCCCTGGCGGCGGGCAGCGGACTCGCGCTGGGACTTCACCTCAACCTGACTTGCGGAAGGCCGCTCCTGCCGGCGGAGCGAGTGCCGAGCCTGACCGACGGGCAGGGTAATTTGCCCGGCAAATGGGATTTCTGGCGGAGCGCCCTGTGCGGGCGCCTCTCCGCTGTGGAGCTGACCGACGAAATCAACGCCCAGTTTGACCGTCTCGATGGACTGGGGGTGCGGGTGGATCATCTCGACAGTCATCACCACGTCCACCTGCTTCCAGCGGTGGCCGCAGCGGCCGCTCCGCTGATAAAGGAGAGGGGGATCCGATGGGTGCGGCGTGTGCGCGGCAAAGGCGAGCCCGCGGGCTCGGGCGCTGCCGCCCTGCTCGGCCGGCTGCAGCAACGCAGCGTCGCCCTTGCCGGCCGGCGCTGTGAAAAGTTTTATCGGGAAAAGGCCGGCGCCGACGATTTTTACGGATTCGGCTGGTATCTCCACCCGGACCCCGGCTCCTTCCTGGCTGGATGGGCCTCAGGCCTGGAGAGAGGCCGCAGCGAATGGATGTGCCATCCGGCCGATTATGCCCCCGGCGCGCCGGCGACGGCCGCGGAGAAACGGCGGCAGCGCGAGTGCGAACTCCTCTGTGCGCCGGAGACGCGGCGAATCCTCGCACAGGCCGGTATTGAATTAATGACCCTTGAATAGAAAAAGCGGAAACCGGAGTTATGACTGAAGAACGGCAAAAAAAACTCTCCTCACTCTCGATCTTTTTCCCCGTCTACAACGACTGGGGCACGATTACGACCATGGCCGCGCAAGCCATCACCGCCGCCGAAAAGATCACCAACGACTATGAGGTGATTCTCGTCGATGACGGCAGTGAGGAAAAAACCCAGGAGATCCTCGATTTTCTTGAGAGCCGCTTCCCGCAGATCCGCGTCATCCATCATGAGCACAACCGCGGCTACGGCGGCGCCCTGCGCACCGGTTTTGGGGAATCCCGCAAGGAGTTCATCTTTTATACGGACGGCGATGCCCAGTACGACGTGCGCCAGCTCCTCCTTCTGGCCGATGCGATGAACGAGCAGGTGGATGTGGTCAACGGCTTCAAGATCAAGCGCCACGATCCCTACTACCGGGTCGTGCTCGGCAAAATCTATCAGTACACCTCCAAGTTCCTCTTCTCCCTGCCGATCGAGGATGTGGACTGCGATTTCCGGCTGATGCGCCGGAGTATCTTTGATCGTTTCGAGCTGACCTCCAACAGCGGCACCATCTGCGTGGAGATGATCCACAAGATGAGCCGAACCGGCTGCCGCTTTGCGGAAGTGGGGGTCAACCATTTCTTCCGTTCGAGCGGCAAGTCGCAGTTTTTCAATTTCGTCCGGCTCTACCATGTTGCGCGCGATTACTCCAGGCTCTGGTTCCGGCTGGTCGTGCGCAAGGAGGGGCTGCATGCCCAAGCGTGAACAACTGCCGCCCAAATTCAGGGGCGCCAACTGCCTGATCACCGGTGGCCTCGGCTTCATCGGCAGCACCCTTGCCCACCGTCTGGTGGAATACAACGCGAATGTGCTCATCGTCGATTCGCTCATCCCGCAGTACGGCGGGAATCTCTTTAACATCAAGGGGCTGGAGAAAAAGGTTCAGGTCAACATCGCCGATATCCGCGATCAGTACAGCATGAATTATCTGGTCAAGGGTCAGGATTTTATCTTCAATCTCGCCGGGCAGGTCAGCCATATCGACAGCATGGAGGATCCCTTCACCGACCTGGACATCAACTGCCGCTCCCAGCTCTCCATACTTGAGGCCTGCCGGCATAACAATCCCGAGGTCAAGATCGTCTTCGCCGGCACCCGGCAGCAGTACGGCAAACCGGACTATCTGCCTGTCGACGAGAAGCACCCCCTCCATCCGACCGATGTCAACGGCATCAACAAGATGGCCGGGGAGTGGTATCATATCCTCTACAACAATGTCTACGGGATTCGTGCCACCTCCCTGCGCCTGACCAACACCTATGGGCCGCGCCAGCTCATGAAGCACGGGCGCCAGGGCTTCATCAGCGTCTTTCTCCGCCAGGCGATCGAGGGCAAAAAGATCCGCATCTTCGGCAGCGGCAAGCAGATCCGCGATTTCAACTATGTCGATGATGTGGTCGACGCCTTTTGCCTGGCGGCGGCCTTTGATGACTGCAAC
>Ga0116156_10001587_pt1 | contig 21834 bp, 13 predicted proteins | sample AD_UKC045_MetaG_FD_89891 | JGI IMG/M metagenome (GOLD analysis project Ga0116156, IMG submission 89891) | Active sludge microbial communities of municipal wastewater-treating anaerobic digesters from USA - AD_UKC045_MetaG | ecosystem: Engineered > Bioreactor > Anaerobic > Digestate | place: USA... | reverse complement strand
TCTCTACCAAAATTTGATTTAGATACCTTTGAAAGATTAATTTTGGTAGAGAAAGCCAAATATGCCTGGTCAACAATGACGAGTGCTTTAAAAAATATCGCTGATGAATAAAGTTTATAGAAGCAAAGCACCCCTCAGGATTGGTTTGGCTGGTGGAGGAACAGATGTAAGTCCTTACAGCGATCTGTATGGTGGATCAATTCTAAATGCCACAATTTCTCTATTTGCGCACGCCAGTCTTGAAGTAAATAACAGTGGAATGGTCAGTTTTTATGCAGCAGATTATGATGTGCAAGAAACTTATCCGATTGCAAATGGCTTGGCTCCCATCACAGATCAATTGAACCTTTTGAAGGGCGTGTACAATAGAATTAAAAAAGATTATCCTTTTGAGGTGGATGGTTTGAAAATTACCACTTGTGTGGATGCACCAGCGGGATCTGGATTGGGTACTTCATCCACGTTGGTTGTCGCAGTCATTGGTGCCTTTGTGGAAATGCTCAAATTGCCTCTCGGTGAGTACGACATTGCCAAATATGCCTATGACATCGAACGTAAAGATTTGGGTTATGCGGGTGGAAAACAGGACCAGTATGCGGCAACTTTTGGAGGTGTGAATTACATGGAATTTTACCACGATGAGAAAACAATCGTAAATCCTCTGCGCATCAAACGCAGTTATCTTCATGAGTTGGAAAACAACATCGTACTTTTCTATACTTCCACAAGCCGAGAATCGGCGGCCATCATCAAAGAACAAGTAAAAAATGTAGAAGCCAAAGACAAAGGCAGTATTGATGCCATGCACCACCTCAAGGAGCAAGCTGTCATGATGAAGGAAGCCCTACTCAAAGGCGAGCTCGATAACTTAGGCCTGATCCTGGATTATGGTTTCGAACAAAAAAGGAAAATGGCCCAGAATATTTCCAATGACCTCATCGAAGAAATTTACAAATCAGCAAAAGATGCAGGCGCTTCTGGTGGAAAAATCAGTGGTGCTGGTGGAGGTGGTTTTATGTTATTTTACTGTCCTGGTGATTCCCGATACAGTGTCATCAAGGCTTTAGAAAAATATGGTGGAAAGGTAATGAAATTTCAATTTGTGGATTATGGATTGACGACCTGGACGGTGAAATGACGGAGAGCGGAGGACCGGAGACCGAAGATGGGAGATAGGAAATCGGAGACCGGAGATCGGAAATCGTGAAGTTTCATGATTTTGGTTGACAACTTTTATTCCATATTCCATTAGACGTTGAAAACTTAAACTTAAATAATTTTAATGTTATATAATATTTGTATTGACGGTTACGTAAAGCGGACTGAAGCTTTAAAAAATTCCACTCATATTATAAATTAAAAGATGTGTCCTAAGCTCATGGCTCGATGTAAAAACTGATCACTGATCACTGATCACTGAAAACTCATTAGCTTTTGCTTTATTGATGGAGGCTTGCAATTTGTCTGCTGCTTTTTTCAATAAACATAAAAGAGGTCGACAAAGCGACCCCTTTTAAATGTCAAAGCTTAAGAACTTTCTTATAAAACTATTCAAATCACATAAACAATTTTACTATCTAATGCATTAATAGCCAGGGTTTTGTCCAATTTTTTCTGCATCGAAAGGGGGAATTGGAAGAAAATAATCATTCTCATCATAACCTTGCGCATTGTCTGGCAGATTTACTTCTTGCAATAATCTTTTCCGCAAAACATCAAAATATCGGTCACCTTCAAAACACAATTCAAAGTTTCTTTCGTCAATTACTTTCTTATCAAAATCAGCTTGTGACATAGAAAGCGTAGCCAGAGCTTCAGTTCCCGGACCCCCTGGACCACCGTTTGCACGCTCAATGATGACATTTATTCTATCTACGGCTAGTTGGGTAGGGCCACTTCCTGCCATATTCGCCGCTTCAGCATACATCAAATAAACATCTGCCAATCGAAGGATGGGAATTTCAATACCAGAAGGGCCACCTCCAACTTGTTCGTCAAAGGTAAGATTGGGCATATTATATTTGCCAGTATAAGGAGTTCCATCCGAAGACTCGCTCCAATTTATAATTGGGGCAGAAGGGTCATAAATATCAGCCGTCCAATTTTCCAAAACATAACTTGCGCGCCTTGGTTGCTCCGGAAAATTATCGAGCCATGTAGGAATCACACCACCACCGCTCCAACCATCCATTTCTGAAGGTGCCCAAACATTTCCTGGCATGTATTCAGAACCAGTTTCTGCAGCGTAAGAAGACTGAAATGCGAATAAAATTTCACTATTTCCTCTGTTTGCCGTTTTGAAAATATCCTCGACATTTGGAAGTAAATCGTAAGGTCCATTTTTGATGACATCATCTGCAAGGTCTCTGGCCTTTGCATAATTATCCTTCTGATTTAAAGGTGCTGTAGCTCTCGTAAGATAAACTTTCGCCAATAAAGCTTTGGCTATCCATCTATTGGGCTTACCGTGGGTAGATGGGTTATAGTCATTCAAATTAGCGGCAGCAAATGTCAAATCTGCTTCTATTTTATCATAAACCGAGGCAATTTCTAGCCTGGATTCAGGTGTCAATGGGTTGCTGATTAAGTCTGGTGTTTCCTCATCAATGTAAGGAATTTTGCCATAATACCGTACCAAATAAAAGTAATTGAATGCACGTAGAAACTTTGCTTGACCTTCAATATCATTGATGACACTTGTAGGATTTCCAGCTAGGCTATTGGATTTCACTGCTTTGATGACCGCATTGATATTGGTAATAGCTTTGAAATGCCAAGACCAGAAATCATTGAATGAGTTGGGCTCGTAATCCAAACTCGATCCATATTGCTGACCATCTGGCAAGCCCAGTGGGTTTTGATAACCACCCCAAGTAGAAAATAATGCATTCATCGAAGCTGCAAAAGCGGCTTCACATTGTGCAGTAGTATTATAAAATGACTCTGGGGTAGAAAGACCCAGGGGCTCCTCTGTCAAATCCTGACATGAAGGAAACCAGGTAAACAAGATCAAACAAGTCAATGATAATTTTAATGTTGTATGAATAGATTTTATCATCACAATTTATTTTTGATTTGTATTTAAATTAAAATGAAACATTGAGCCCAAACATGATCGTTTTGGAAGATGGATAATTACTCAAATCAATGCCATCACCTCCAGCAGAACGCAAGTTGAATGAACTCACTTCTGGATCATAGCCAGTATAATTTGTAAATGTCAAAAGGTTGGCTCCACTTACATTCACAGAAAGCTTTGGTACTTTTATTTTACTCAACAAAGAGCTTGGTAAGTTGTAAGAAAGTGTGATGTTTTTTAATCGCACGTATGAGCCATCTTCAACATAATTACTCCATCTATTATCTGCACCGCCTGTCGCGTCTGCGGTTCTACTTGGCCCCAGTTGCATCATATTGATTTCTTGAGAAGTATAGTAAAATCCCGGGACGTTGGTATTTTGATTGTCTGGAGTCCAAGCATTGTTGAGATTTGCTCCTGTGCCATATGCTGGAGAATCCAATCTGATGCGCACGGCGTTGAAAATCTCATTCCCATAACTGCCCTGCAAAAGGAAATTGAGTCCAAAACCCTTATATGTCAGCGAGTTATTCCATCCAAAGATTACGTTGGGATCGGAATTTCCGATGACCTGTTGACCATCAGCACCTCTGGTAATACGTCCATCGCCGTCTACATCTTTAAATTTTATTGAGCCTGGAGCTTGTCCATATTTTCTGGCTTCTTCTGCTTCATCTGTACCCCAAGTTCCCAAAACTTCATATCCTATCATTTGATTGACTGGTTCTCCAACTCGTAGTTGTTTGAGAGAATTGTTACCTCCTCTCCAGATATTGTAACCTCCACCTGTATTGGTACGAATGTCTATAAAAGATGCACCGTCAGACAATTCCAAAACTTTACTGCGATTGAATGATGTGACGATGTTGGTATTCCACGTAAAAGATCCACCCGCAATTGGTGTAGCACCAATAGATAATTCCATGCCTTCATTTTGGATAGAACCTACGTTTGCCAATTTGCTTGTAAAACCTGTATAGGCCTCAACAGTCGCATTGAGTAGGAGATCACTGGTAACCTTGCGGTAAAAATCAACCGCAGCGGTAAGTCTTTCGTTGAAGAAACCTAAATCCACACCCAGATTGGATTGTGCAGTTGTTTCCCATTTGAGGTCAGGATTGCCCGGACGAGCCAAGGCATAACCGATGTTAAAGCTGCCATCTCCATTATAAGCATAATTGAATCCAGACCCAACAGTACCAAGTGTTTGATATGGTTGAATGGCCTGATTTCCTGTTTTACCCCAACTGGCCCTCAATTTAAGATTGGAGATGGTTTTTGAATCCTTCAGAAATCCTTCTTCTGTAATCCGCCAAGCCACTGCTGCTGAAGGGAAATAACCCCACTTATTGTTTGCCCCAAATACAGAAGAACCATCTGCTCTAGCGCTTACGGTCAATAAATATTTATCAGCATAAGCGTAATTTACCCTGCCCAAAAATGAATTAAGAACTGTTTTGGTATCATAATTTGATTTATCGCCAATGTTTGACGCACCACCAAAATCATTGATACCTGTCAAATCATTGAAAAAACCATTTGCTGAAATAAAACTGCCTTTACCCAGATTGAGTTGTTGTTCTGCAACTCCAGTAAGGCTCACTTTATGGTTTGATCTGATGGTAGTATTGTAAGTAAGGATATTGGAGTTTTGATAAAACTGATATTTGTCTTCTGATAAATTTCCAGTTCCCGGAGCTCCTCTACCAGGTTGTGTTTTGGAGCTGTAATAATTTAAATTGTCTGAATTATTGACGGCAGCAGAACCCGTAACCCGGAAAGTAAGGCCTTCCAATATTTTGAAATCCAAAAATGTGCTTACTTCATTGATGATAGAATTTCTTTCTGATTTAGTTTCTAAAGCCGTAGCTACAGGATTCCAAACATCCGGATCTGCGTATATTTTACTTCCATCGGGACCACCTCTTAAAGCTCTAAAATTATATCCCCCCGCTTCGTTATACACAGGAGTTACCGGGTCAAATCTGGCCACCGTATTGATGACTTGACCCAAAATGTCGCCAAACCTGGTTCCTTCACCAACGGGTGGGACATTGCCTTTTGCTTTGATCACATTGAGGTTAAATCCCCCACTAAGCCAATCATTAACTTTTAAGTCAAGATTACTCCTCAAATTATACCTTTTGTACTGAGAATTGATCACAATTCCCTGTTGATCGACCATACCACCAGATACATAATACCTAGCCTGATTGTTACCACCTGTGATGGATAATTGGTGATTATACAAACTCCCAGATCTATATAGTTCATCTTGCCAATCGGTGCCACCTCCATTTGCAAGTGCAGATATTTGACTTTCTGTAAATGGTATAATAGGCACTATTGGCGCAGCAGGTGTACCATTTTGTGTTGCTGCAAATGCATTGGCTTTCCGAGCAAAATCAGCAGGACTCAACAAATCCAACTTCTTGGCCAATGTCTGTGAGCCACCACTAAAATTATAAGATATCACGGGTTTGGCAGCACTGCCTCTTTTGGTCATAACAATGATTACCCCATTGGCACCACGAGCGCCATAAATGGCAGTAGCAGAAGCATCTTTGAGTACCTCCACAGCTTCAATATCATTTGGATTGATGGTGCTAATATCGACCCCTTGAAGACCATCGACAACCACCAAAGCATTATTTCCACCATTCACTGAGTTGCCTCCTCTGATTCTGATGATGGTACTTCCACCGGGCGAACCATCAGTATTTTGTACTGACACCCCAGCAGCTCTACCTTGGAGCGCTTGGTCTACTCTTTGTGTTGGCAATTCTCTTAAGTCAGTGCCTTTGACAGAACTTACAGAACCCGATAAATCTGATTTTCTTACTGAGCCATAACCAATCACTGTTACTTCGTTGAGCGTTGTAGCATCACTGAGCATGACTACCTCTACTGTATTGGATGATGAGATATCAACCTCTTGGCTTACATATCCCACATAGGAAATCATCAGAGCTGATGAATTATTGTCAACCGAAATGCTGAACTTCCCATCGATGTCTGTCACCACACCATTACTCGTCCCTTTTTCCAAAACGGTGGCACCAATCAACGGCTCATTATTGGCGTCTAAAACCTTTCCAGTGATAATTTTAGCTTCCTCAAATGTCACTTTCAAATCTGCAAATTTGGAATCTGCTCTGATGGGTTGATCATTGAAAATAAAAACCAATACAAAAAAGATGTTTAAACAATTTGGCGCTTTCTTGAGCAAATAAGTAATACTTCCTATCATATCGCTGTATTTATTAATATTTATGAGATTAACGTCATTTATGCCATAATTATAAAAGAAACGTTTAAAAAGATATTATTGTGAGTATTTGAAAGTTAAATTAACAATTATATCTTTCGTTTCGTTATTTTTTATAAAAATATTCTTTTTTAATAGTATTAACATAACTTTTTAGTACTTTTTTTAAAAAAAATGCTACTGTAGAAGAATAAAATGACATTAACAATTGATTATCAGTATATTATTTAAAAATTAAATTTTTGTACTTGAGGTAAGAAAGTGTAAAAAAGGAAACTTAAACCTGATAAATCGAAGAAATATTAGGAAAATTCACTGAAGTGGTACCGAAACATGCTTACGCAAAAAAGGTCTTAAAAGCCACTATAGCTTTCAAAACCTTTTTATTTGTATGCTCAAATGCAAATTTTCCTACAAATACTGGCAGAAATCAAAATAACATAGATAAACTTCAGCCTATGTTTGACTACAAATTCCCCTCTTCGAGCTATTTTGCAAGTATCTTATTGATCACTGGGTGAAGTACTTTGGCCATTCTGAACATTCCTAAATCGGTAGGGTGGGAATCATCGACAGTGCCTTCAAAATCATCGCCTATCAAATGATCACCCTTTTGATAGTATAAGTTTTTGATTTTCTCCTTTTTCAACACGTCATACGCCGCACTCAGTTTCTGCCATTTGCGGTGTTGTAATTTATTCTTGCTGTCTCTGAAAACAGGGGTGTTTTCGGGAAAAATGGCATCATCTGGATAGATGTAGTTTTCCAACAGTAAAATAGGTGTTGTTGGCTTGCATTTGCGCACCTGTCTTACCAAATCAATGGCTCTTTGACAGATGATAGACGTGTCGGAATTGGGATTGCAATCAATGATAACCATGGCCACATCCATTTCGCAGATGGCTTGTCCCACACTTTCCTCAAATGTACCTTCGCCACTAAAACCCAAATTATATACACTTCTATCCAACCACCTGGCTAAAATATTGGTGTATGCCATTCCCGGTCTGCTGGCACATCCTCCTTGTGTAATGCTGGAACCATAATGTACGATGGGCTTTTTATTCAAAAGATAATTTTCCTTTGGTTTGGTTACTTCGGCGCTTTCATTGACTCCAAGGAAAACAGATTCTACCCCGTCATAAAGGGGTAGATTTAAAAGATATTCTCTGTATTCTGGATTTTTATTTTCAAAAATCAGGTATTCACTGGTTTTGTCTTTGGGGCGAGCTGTTTCTATAAAATTCCATTGGCCATTTTTGTAGGTATATAAATCAAGTCCTGCAATACCGGTCCAAGCCATATGAGGAAATTTTTCGTTGGTAAGTAAAGTCCATTTGATGGAAATTCGAGTGGCATTTGTTCTGAATCTTACGGAAACCCCAGCAGTATTCAAACTTAAATCCCATACTTCTTTCCTAACGATTTTTTCAAACTTGGCTGGTAAACGATTGTAGTTATCTTCCTGGTGGTATTTTCCAATGACCGAAAACTGACTACAATCGACATATTTGACTGCTTCGGTTTTGGCTTTTTGCGCACAAAGAGCCGTAGTGAGCATACAAAAAAATAAAATCTGACTGTAAATTTTCATTGTGATCAATTTTAGAATTTAATGTGATTAATTTGAATTTTTGGATTCATCGACCACCATCATTATCGCTGAAATAATAGCTAAAATCATACCTATGAGAATGATAAAGTGCGGAATAGTTTGATGTAAGATCAATGATATGATGATGGTAACAACGGGCGGCATAGCTGTAGAAATGGGTGCAACAAAAATGGCCTTACCGTATCTGAATGAATACACAATAAATAATGCTCCAAATGCATTGAGGATTTGCACACATGCAGCCAGGAAAGCCCCGTCCATACCCCAATTGATTGGTGCAGAAAAATCAGTCAATAAAAGAGCGAATGGAACTAAAGCTAGGGCGCCAACGGTCATGTAAAAGAATATACTTTCTGCATCAGACTCTTGATTGGCGACTTTCAAAACATAACTTTGAATTCCCCAGGTAAGCATCACCAAGATGGATAAAATCAACCAAAGAGAACCGCTTGCCCCCACGCCTCCGCCATCAGAATAGCTTAAAAAATATCCAGCCACCAAAGAAAGTACTATACCCGTCCAACCCAGCCAAGAGCATTTTTCTTTCAAAAATAAAACAGCCAAAACTACTGGAACCAAGGGAGTCAACGAGATCAATGGAAAAATTAAATATGCTGGCGCGTAACGCAATGCTATGAATAAAATAAGTTGACCAGCTGCACCCAATAAACCACATATTAAACCATAAATAATGGTGGATTTATCTTTTTGAAATTTCCATTTCTTTTTTGACAACGCAATCATTGCCGCTGGTATCATGGTAAATGCCCAAACTACATAACCTAAAGTAGCCGGGAAGCCATTTTTTTCTGGTAAATCAATAAAGGCACCCCAAACGCCACAAAATAGTACCACTAATAAAGCATAATAAACCCAGGCGTTTTTACTCTCCATCCCTATTTTGTTTTATATAGTTTTTGTCTTGTCTTTTGCTCCAAATCTTCAATAGAAGAAGGATCGCCAGAAATATTTCCATGCCATACCCCGCCACCAAAAGTATTGATATAAATCTTTCCAGCTTCAAGAAGGTCTGGCTCTACCCTATGACTCCATTTAAAATTAAATCCGGGTATTCTGGACCAATTTTTTCCACCATCAACAGAAGTATAAGCACCTGCTCCAAAACCCGTTGCAAAATAAGTTTTTGACCTTTGATCATATGTTATGGATGATATATGCTGATCTGAGTCCAAAACATTTTGCCAAGAAGCACCTTCATCTTTAGATAAAAAGATTCCACCCCCTATGTCACCCACGTGCTTTTTATTACTTTTCATTCCCCATGCAGAAAGTAATAACTGTTTAGGGTCAGTTTCATCTATTACCAAGGTGGTAGGGCCGTTAGTTCCCTTTGGCAAATTCAGTTTAGTCCATGATTCCGCACCATCACGAGACACATAAAGAGCGCCATCATAAGCATTGCCAATAGAACCATCTTCACTGCGTCGGCTCACAACCAAAAACAAGCTACCATCTTGAGGCCTTCTGGTAAGACGCCATGCAAAAGGTTCTGCCAAATTGATGCCTTTATTCTTTTGCTTCCACGATTTGCCACCATCCTCAGATTTATAAACTCCTTTGCCAAAAGCGCACACATATAATATTCTAGCATTTATATTGCTTGTGGTATCCAACAATAAATGAGTGACGGCCGCTTCACCAATGTCTTTACTTACAGGCGTCCAATTTTTACCACCATCTTCAGAAACCATCACACCACCTTCATAATGATTTATTCCGTCTTTTCTAAACATCTTGGGTCTTGGTAAATCATGATTTGCAGCATTTACAGCCCATACCTTACCTTTCACAGCAGGATCAAATTCCATCCAGTATGTTGTATTTATCCAATGTTCGGGAACGCCATTATCTTGAGTAGCGCTCAGCCATGATTTTCCTCTATCCGTACTTTCCAAAAGTCCAATATCCGTACTCGGAATGAATAGATGATTGCTATCAAATGGGTCAAAAGCAATTTGGTAACTATTGGACACTTCCAGGCCTGTGGAGGTCCAACCATTTTTTGTCTGGGTAGAATTCACTTGTTGCCAAGAATCGCCTCCATCTTCTGTCTTTAAAGTACGTCCAAAATCTCCTGTAAAACACACATCAACATTTACAGGTGAAACTCCAATGGAAAATGGATTTTCGCCCCAATACGGACCATACCGGTCATTGAGCCAATCCGGGCCCATATTTGATGAAGATTTACTCCCCTGTTTAGTAAATATGTCCTTCCAGACCAATTTCCACGTTTTACCATAATCTTCACTTTTTGCCACCCCAATGCAAGTTGTGTCCTGGATCACGAGATTGGCATATGATACGTAAATTACATGGGGATTGTATTCACTGGTTGCAATAGCTCTCCACTCTGTTTGATTCTTTTTATCAGTTACCATTTGGGTAATCCCACCAGAACAATCTTGCCAATGTTGTCCATCATCTTGTGTGTATAGTATGGCCGCTTTTTCTTGATTTGAATTGAAATAGGAGGTTCCAGTTATCGCATAAATCCAATATTTTTTTAGAATTTTATCATAACCAAAAGTGTAATCATTGATGCTCTGAATGTCTTGGGGAAGCTTGTTTTTTATGAGCTGATTACCAGTCAATGTTGCAATGCCAGACTTGCACCCTATTAAATATTTACGATTATCAACGGGAGAGAAAGGGTCCACGTACAATTTAATGATGTCATTTGGAATGTCATTTACTTTTGTCCATGAATGACCCGCATTGGTTGATTGCATTAATACGGTACTATCTTCCTTAATGCGGACAGCAATATTCAAAACTTTTGAATTCTTTGGATCGATGGCCATGGCCAATACTACATGGTCCATGCTATCTTTCAACACCAACTGGTCAGCGGCATGATCACCAACAGCAATCATTTTATCGACATTTTCCAAATTTGGATATACCAATTCCCAAGAATCCCCTTTATTGGAACTCTTATAAAGACCCACAGATTTGGCATACATGACCAAAGAATCCAGCGGATCAAAAGCAAAAAAATCGGATTTTGAAGGTAAATTGAACTGGCGCCAAGAGATACCGCCATTATGGGTAATAAAAGAACCTCCCATATCGCAAGCGACCAATACTCTCAAAGGGTTATGGGGACTCACACATTGATGAAACATGGCGCCACCCCCACCAATACCCATAAACTCCCAATTATCTATTTCGGTATTTTCATTTTTAATACTAGGTTTTACAGCTTTTTCAGATGCTGAATTGCAGGCAATTATGAAAAGCAACAAAAAGCCCATGATTGTTTTTGACACGATCGTTGTCTTTTCAAGGCGTTGGTTTTTCTTCTCCATTTAATTTTTGATATTGAACCACTTTACGGCATTATGGTAATAAATTTTATCAACAACTTCTTTTGGTAATTTTAAACCTTTGAAAGAACCATTCACTTGTGGGGCAGTCATGGTTTCATCCGTTACAAAATATTTCCAATCTTCTGTCCAGAGTTTATGAGCATGATTTTTTACGTTTGAATTGTCAGCAAAATCTGAGATGTATAAGTCAGTGCCATAAATCAATTGATCTTGATATTTGATGATAAAATTTCTCACTTTTTCTCTATCCGTAAGGGATTGGTATTGCCAATGACAAATTCGTTCGGCCATATCAACGGCCATATTAGGATATTTGTCCAACCGTTTTGCCAGTTCGTCCACGCTCCACTCTATACTAGCCAAGTGTGCTCCGACAAATTGCAAACCTGGATGTCTGTCTAAAAAGCGATCTCTTGCAGCCAATTGCTCTTCATAAGAAGGATATTCCGGATGGAGATACATGTGAAATTGTGGATGATCTTTGAAATAAGCCTTGTCACTACTGACAGTCATCGAATCAAGAGGTAACCAACAGTTTCTTGGTTCACCCAAATGACCTATGACCATTTTACCCTGTTGTTTTACGAAGTTGATCACTTTGTCAAACCTAGGACGATCAATCATGATGAATGCCCCATCGGCATCTTTATAAGTCATGCCAATGTTTTTCCAAATCTTGATGCCCAAAGCTCCTCTTTCAAAATCTTCCTTTAGTTTGGCAATCACCTCATCCTCCCAAGTTGGGGAATTCCAGTTTTCTAGAGTAAAGGAAGAAATGGTATAAACATGTTCAGGAAACTTGTTTTTCTGAAATGTGGCATAATTAAATTGTTGTACGATGTCTGGTTTTTCATCTAAATCGACACTGATAGATACGAGTTTGAAATTGTCTGCAATAGCTTGATCTGCTATTCCCGTATTACTTCCACTCAAGTGAACATGTGTATCAAATTTGGTCAATTTATGAAAATCATCAACCTTATAAAATCGCTCCGTACACGAAGAAGTGAGGATAACAGACATGACAAACAATAAATTTACACTTGGATAATTCTTAAACATTGAAGAAGAAATTCTTTGAGAATTGTAAAAAATAATATAAAAAAGGATTTTGAAACTAAATAATAAGTTATTTTACTTTCATTACCTTTCTTTTGTAAAGATAGTTACTTATTCATAATCTCATAATGAAAATGAAAAAATATTCCTTTAAACCACAAGACCGTGTATTTTATCGCAATATTCGCTTGTGATGAGGTCCATTCCTTGTTATCTAAAAAGGTGCATCCACGGAAGAGCTCAAAGCAATCAGGGTGCGACGACTATCTCTCCCATTTTATACCAATCATCTTCTTGTTTACCATCAATCGCAATTTTCACTTTTGGCGTAAGGTAAACTGGGTCTATCAAAGCAATATCCAACTGGTATTTACCAGCGGGCATATTCAATGGTAAATAGACAGATTCTTCGTGCACAATATCACCAGGAAGCCACGTCAATAGGTTGGCAGAAGTGACTAAAACTTGCTCATGTTGTTTGTTTTTCAATCTTAAGGCAAAGCGATAAGGTTTGTAAATAGGAGCAACTCCTACATTTTCCCATAATGAAGTAAAATCTAGTTTACCATTTCTTTTCACAGTTGATGGATATTCAAACCTGCGAACAACATATCTATAACCCATTTTATTGAGCCATTGGTCAACCTTTGATTTCCAAACCTCAGGCACCGCAGAACTTTTGGCATTGAATGAACTGATGTGCCATTTGAGTGCTTCGCCAAAAATGAAATCAATTTCCTTATCCGTATATTTGAGCGAGTCGAGCCAATATTGGAAGGTGTAGCAAATTTCAAAAGAGAGATGGGACTTTTTCCAAGCTTCATACATACCACTTTTCACTATATCCCTCGGATAAATATCGCCCATATGACTCCACTGCTTTTCTTCCCACATCACCGTGCTGAGGTCGCCCAAACAATCACAACGATATCCTACTGGACGCATATCATCACCTGTTCCATTATTACTACCATCAGGCCAACTGGCTGCGATCTTTGTACCTTTGACCAATAGACCTGGTTCAGGAGCATCACCGTTGAGGGGTTGATAAATCAGACCCGTCTTCTTGAAATGGTCTAAATAACAATTCAATAAACCAATGCGTGTGGCATTACTCAACAGATGAAAACCATCACCCTCTCCCCAAAAACCAGTGATGGAAATATCTACAGCTTCTAGTCCAGGGTGACCGTCATACCGATCTCCCAATGCCTTGATCATTCCTCCAAAATATTGTAAATATCTGGCATCTTCAGGATCAACCCTCCACTTCTCTGTAGCTTCGGTTTTTTCCGGGCCAACCATTTTACGATACCAATGTGGGACATCTTTATCACCTTCTTCAAATGGAGAAATTCTCAACATCAAAGTTTGGTTGCGCTCAGCTGCGGTTTTGAGGGCTTTGTCGATCATTTCCCAATTATATTTTCCCTGCTCAGGTTCCATAAATTTCCAATTCACTCTGAAGTAAGAGATCGATGTTTGTGGATATCCTTCATTTTTAAGATTTCCGTCAAAGGTTTGATAATCAATAAGATAGCCTTCTGTCCACCATGGCCCTGGATTGAGGGTATCTCCGTTGAATCTTTGAAAAGTGGTAAATCCAATTCCTGGATTGGTGAGCACATCATGAATTTCTTTTGGCTTTACGCGAATACGATTATTTACTTGTTGAGCAGTCAATACTAAGTTCAAAAATAAGAAAGTGATAAAAAGTGCGTTTTTCATTTTGATGATTTTTAGACTTGGAATGATCTTTTATTTGAATTCAGCAACTTGGCTATTATTTTTAGATTGAAGAATCAAAACTTTCCCTCTTCCAAAATGACCTCATGCTTTAAGGTTGATTTAAAAATGCTTTTATTCCCCTTTTTGAATTCCAGCGTACCAGGACCATTCGATTTTGACAAGGTGACGAAAATATTTTTGCCTTTTGTTGTCAACTTTACCGTGACATAATCCGAATCTTCGTTAACCAATTCCACCTTCAGGTTTGCTTTGTCCTTTTTACCAGAAACATGCATAACATTGAGAAAAAAGTCTTCTTTAGATGCTTTTTGGGGACTCAACTCTACACGCCATGCACCAGCTTCTTCGCCATAGTGCAAAGCTGTTGGGTCATAATGTGAATTCAATCCGAATTTAAAAGAGACCGAATCGACCATACATTCGTTTCCAATCCCGCCAATGATTTGTGTGGAAGCCGATTTGGGCAATAAGGTAAAATTGGTTAATCGGCCCTGTTGGTGTTCAATCTGAATGTTGTTTTTATTGATTTTGGGTTCCTCAATGGCATGTAACAACCATGTTTTCTTGAATGAAGCATCGTCAGAAACCACTTTATCAAATACGATGAACACATCGGGTTGTACAAAAACCACTTGCCTTACAAACTGATCGACCTTATTTTCGTGGTAAGCTTTAGCGCCATCTCCACTGATGTACGTAAACTCAGGGGTGGATTGATAAGCGAGGATATTCCCAGTTTCCCAACGGTCCCCCCTATTTACCCAATCGCAAGTACCGATGCCATCATCAGAAGGAAAATTTCCCTGGTCATAATCTTCTGGCACATTCCTGGGACTAAACTTGCCATTTGGCCTCAATAAATCCTTTTGTCCTCCATCATTGATGATTTGTTGTGACATCTCTTCATTGGGATCATAGACCAAAACAGTATTGTGCGCAATGGATCTGCGGTAATAATTAAAAAATTGTGATTTGGTGATTGCATCTGGATTTTCAATTACTGCTGTCCAATCATCATCATATCTACCGGCATCAATGGCCAATGATCCTTGATGGTAAATTTCCAAATTGTTGATGTCATTGTGCACGTGATCGCCCAGGTAATCGCCACAATGGAAGGTAAACCAAGTAGCTTTAGATTTTTTGTCGGCTTCGTCCCAGTCCCAAGCGCTACGTCCGATCAAGAGCCCTTTGCCTTGAAACAACCTATTCAATGGCAATTTACTCAATGGTTTTTCGGGAATAGCAGGGTTATACCAAAGCGCATTTGCATATTTTTTATCTGGCTCAAGTTTGAATCTTTCAAAAGGACAATGGTTGATAAAATATTGGTTAAAACCGTCCTTAAAAGTTTCATTCAACATGAGCAAGGCAACGTGTTCCCAGTCTCCAATGTATGGCCAATCATTGTCATCGCTAGGCAAAGCAAGGCCATTGGGTTTAAAACTGTACAAAATATATTGGCCCGTATTTTTCATGTGCGGCGAATCACTTATAACATCAAAACCTGTGGCAGATTTTATAGCAAGAAAAATCCTGAGGGCATGGTAGGTAGAATGTCGGTTGTAATCAAAGCCTTCTGCCCATTCACCATCAGGGAAGACATTGTCAAATGTTCTCATGGCATCTTCTAACTCTGGTTTCAAAAATTCCCAAGAAGACTTTGCGTAGGGATCTTCATGATAAAGGGCAAGAGTTGCTGCGGTAACAGGCCATGCACTTGCATACATAGAATTGTGAAAAGACCTCCACGACCTTTTGAAACTGATTCTTTTCTTCATATCTGCCAACATTTCCTCCGTAAGGGATTCCTTTTCCTCCTTTTTCAACAATGGAAAACACCAGTCATAACAAATGGCAATATCTGCCAGATTGGCCTGAATGGAGCTCGTTTTACTTCGGCCCTCTTTGGTATCTAAATCATAAAAAACAGAACCAGAATCAACCCTTGTCCCTATGACTTTATCTATGGCTTTTTGGCCGTAAGTTGCATCACCTGAAACCAAATAAGTTAAAGCCAATCCAATGACAGAAGGTCCTGCAATTTCTTGAATTTGATCCGCATTTTTCCCCTTGAATTTTTGCTTCAACTGCGTGAGTTTATCTGCATCAACCCAAATTCTTGGATGGTCTTTGCGTATTTCAATGGGATCAAACCTATTGTTTCCTGGCGCCTTTTGAGCACTCAAACATTGAGCTGGAAAAAGTAAAATAGCTACCCATGTTAAAACAGGAAAACCTTTGTGTAAATAAATGCTAGAGACAAAGCCCAATTGATGATGTAAACAATCTATGAGCTTCGTCTGAAATTGCTTGAATGTTGGATTATTTGAAATCAATTTTATGGTATTTTAAGTGTTATTCAAAAACTGGGCTTCCGTGCCAGATACTGGAACCAAAAGTGGTGAGGTATACTTTTTCAGGATCATTTTCGTCAATAACCACGCGGTGCCCCCAGTGAAAATCATAAGCTTTGATTGCCTTCCATGTTTTGCCGCTATCCAAACTCCCATATGCTTTTTGATTGAAAGTGTTGCAATACAATCTCCCTTTGTGGTGTGGATCGATGGTGACATCATATACGTATTGTTTTTGGTCAAAAATGGGTTTCCAAGTGGAGCCTCCATCTTCAGATTTCCAGACACCACCAGGTGTTTTTATTTCTTTATTACCGGTTGTTTCATTGGCTATTTTTGCGCCAACCAAGTCTGAATGTGCGATGTCTGACCAAGCCGCCAAGTAAACTATGTTGGGGTTTTCTGGGTCGATGGCAATGCCATTTGGAAAAAACATATCTTGGTGAATGACCAATTCTATCCATTTTTCTCCGCCATCTGTTGATTTGTATACAGCACCTGATAAAATTTCTGGTCCAGGTTTTTCATTGAGGTGTTGAGGCACTGGGCTTATGACCAAGTATAAATCACCATTGGTTGCCAAACTCAATTCAAAAGCGCAGGTATTTTCCTGAAGTCCCTTGTTTCTTAATTCCCAATTTTTACCCCCATCTACAGATTTGAATACACCTTTGTTATAAACAGCCGCATACAAAGTGCGATTTTCTGTTGGAGATTTTGGATCCAATACGATGGACGTTGCCGGCGCATCTGAGCCCATGCCATTTACAACTGGGCGCCAAGTCAAACCCCCATCATCAGAAACACATATTCCGCCCTTTGCCCCATCAGACCGTTTCCATCTTGGATTTCTGGTCATTTTGCCTCTGGGAAAATCATGCATTCCAGACCAAGCTGACCAAACACGACCTTTTATTTCTGGATCAAATTCCAACCAATAACAAGTATTGACCCATTCAGCAGGCACACCTTTTACGGACCGATTCCATGTCATACCCCCATCAAAAGAATGATGGTATCCAATATCCGTATAACTGACAGCGATGTGATTTTTGTCAAAAGGATCGAAGTGTACGCCATATGTAGTTGTCACATCGAGGCCTGAGCTTTTGTACGATTCTCCCTGAACACTGCTGTAGATGGCATTCCAATTTTTTCCACCATCTGTTGTTTTCATTGACCGATACCAATCTGTGACGATGGCATGATCTCCATTATATGGCGCAACTCCTACATCAATCAGTTGAATGAATTCACCACCAAACTCTTTTTTCACCCAAGCATCGGAGAGATTGGACGCATCCTGCGCATCTTGCACACCATATTGGCCAGATCCACCACCAGCTTTCCAAACCCAAGACCATGACTGACCACCGTTTTCGGATTTAAACGCTCCGTACCAGATTACTTCTTTATTTGCTTCCCGAAATTTATACTGATTACAAACTACATAGACATTGGCGGCGTCATATTCAGCACAAGCCAATTTCATGAAACTTGGGAGCTCTCCAAAGGTCTTGTTTGTGATCGTGACATCTTGGTTATTTTGCCAGGTTATGCCCAAATCGCTTGACGACCAAATCTCACTATGTAAAACTTCAAAAAAATTGGGTTTATTTTCTTTATTGTAGATGGCATAAAAAACCACTTCTTCCGAATTTTTCAACTCACCTGCTGTAAAAGAATAAGAAGGAGTCATGGCCGATGGGTAGGGCTTTTTGGAAAATGTGTGGTCGCGTTTGTTGAAAATGTGTAAAGACTCTGGTGTGAAAATGTACACCAAATCCTTTAATTGATGGCTATTGGTATAAATGCTTTCAATACCAGTATCAACCGATTGAGAAGTCCAATTTTCACCACCATCCAAGGAGAAACAGAAAAAAGAACCTTTAGCAAAATAGATAGCTTTTGTATCCAGCGGATCCACTTTGATAGATTTTATGTCTGGTTTAAACAAATCCCATTTGGTGGTATCGAGGGGTTCTATCAAATATTCTGCATGATCACCAGTATACTTGGTCGATTTGATTTCTGACGCCTTTGGAAACAAAACCTTCCAGTTTTTACCCCCATCCCGGGATTGATTTAAATAAGCTCCCCCCATATATATAGTGAGCGAATCATTGGGATCAAAAGCAAAACTTTGAGCATCTCCCACCACATTTTTGATTTCGAAGCTCTTACCTCCATCAAAAGTGAGATAATTGCCCGTCATGTCACACTTGATGAATATTTGATTTACATCGTGATATGCGTATGTCGGGATAAAAGTAGAACCACCACCTCCCGGACCAATCAAAGACCAGTTGGATGCTGTTGAAATGACACTTGGTTCAGTTTGAGGAGCGCATTGCAACAATAAAAGCACAAAACCCGCGAAAATTATCCTGTTCAAAGCCTTAATTTTTTTGTAACTAATAAGAAATGTCTTTAATTTTTGATTCGAAAGCAAACACCTAAATTGTTACTTTTTTTATTGATCTTGATATTCGGGGAGCAAAATACTAAAAGGTATTAAAAGATAAAATTAAATAATAAGAATTTATTGAAATTATTTTCTCTTTCGTTTCCTTTCTTTTATATTTGTTTAGTAATCTTAAAAAAAAGTATACAATTATTAACTTTATGTTTTAAAAAGCCATTTTCCATTAATCACACAATCGTAGGATTTTGAAACTGTATTTCCCATCACTTTTCATTTTGTTGATTTTCTTTATTACTTGCAATTCGACTTCGAATAAAAAGTCTAATATTTCGGATCAAGAAGATGAACATTATTACCAAATTGATCGCTCGGTCTACTCAGATAAATTAGAAGGTTTTTGGCTTGCAGAATCTATTGCAAACTGGACGGGTCTCACCACAGAAATGGACAAAATAGGATACTCTATGAAAAATGGGCTAGGTGGAGGCTTTTATACAAGAGCAGACTGGGGAAAAGCTGATATTCCAAGCATTTGGGGAGGTACTAAGGATCAAAAAGTAATCGATTTTGTGCTGCTAGGACAAGATAGTATTTGGGGTTCCGATGACGATACCGATATAGAATACATCTATCAGGAATTAATGACCAAAAGTGAAGATGTGGTTTTGAGCCCAGAACAAATCAAAAATGGCTGGCTAACTCATATCAAAAAAGAAGAGGAAAATTTTCTGTGGGTTTCCAACCAAACAGCTTTTGATTTAATGCAGAAAGGAATATTGCCTCCTCAAACCGGTCAAGCGGCTTTCAATAACTTTTATGAAATGATTGACGCTCAACTGACCACTGAAATTTTTGGATTGTACGCACCTTTACATCCTGAAATTGCGCTCAAACTGAGTCATTTGCCAATCAGAATAAGTGCTGATGGGAATGCGATTGATATTGCTGAGTTTTACGTGACAATGCATGCGCTGGCATCCTTTGATAGCACCTTCACAAATCTCAAAGAACAAACGGTCTGGATGGCAGAGCAGGCTTCAAAGCAATTGGCGCCCACCCAATATCCTGCTAAAATGTACCAATACATCAAGAGCCTTTATCAACAAAAAATACCATGGGAGGCAGCCAGAGATTCTTTGCACCAAAAATATCAGATTCGCAATGAGGATGGATATGAATGGTCCAAAAAGGATAGTATTTGCTATGGTTGCATCGCTGCAGGAATTAATTTCGGTGCAAGTCTTGTCAGTCTGTTTTATGGTGAAGGTGAAATCAAAGAAACCATAAAGATTGGATCATTATGCGGTTGGGATTCTGATAATCCAACTGCTACATGGGGCGGACTTTTAGGTTTTATGATGGGTAAAAAGAAAATTGAAGAAGCATTTGGAATGAAGTTTTCCAATAGGTACAATATCCACCGCACGCGGATAGGATTTCCAAATAACGGCATTGATACTTTTGATCAAATGGCTGACAAAGGACTTAAAATCGTAGATAAGGTTGTGGTACAAATGATGAAAGGAAAATTGGACACAACCAAAAATGTATGGTTGATTCCTAAATCAAAAATAGAATAATCAGATAAATTTTCTTCACTATATGGATTTGTCTTAAAAAAATTAATATGAGTTCTTTAAACAAAAAATTTGCTATCGGCCTTGCAGCTGTAGGTCCTGGTTTATTTCTGATTGGGTACAATATCGGTACAGGATCGGTGACCACCATGGCACAAACTGGAGCCAACCACGGCATGTCTTTATTCTGGGCGCTCATCCTTTCTTGTATTTTTACTTATATCCTCATGGTTACTTATGGTAGAATGGCTTTAGTGACTGGAAAAACTGCGCTGCAAGCAGTAAAAACTGAATTTAAATTTGGTTGGATTTTGGCATTGTATATATTAATTGCCATCGTCATTGGAGAATTATTGGCCATCATAGGAGTCATGGGCATTGTAGCTGATTTAGTTCAGGAAGGTCTCAGAATGGCCACGGGGTCTACCTTCAGCAGAGGCGGTATCATCTTTGTACTTTCTTGTGCCATGTACTATTTAATCTGGAAGGGTAAATACAAGCAATTCGAAAAAGTATTGACTGTATTCGTGATCTTGATGGCATTCAGTTTTTTTGTTGTTTTCATCTTATTGAAACCTGATTTAAAAGAAATTTTTTCAGGCATGATTCCCAACTTGGATTTCCAACCGGGAAGTTTTGGACTTATTGCAGCGATTGCTGGAACCACTTGTTCGGCAGCTGTATTCATCGTGAGAAGTACAGTTGTATTAGAAAAAGGATGGACCAAAAATGACATTCCCCTTGAAAAAAAGGATTCTTTTGTTTCGGCTTCGATGATGCTTTTCCTGAGTGCCATGATCATGGCTGTGGCCGCGGGAACCTTACATCCAAAAGGTATTTCTATTAGTAACACAATCGATATGGTTCATCTTTTCGAACCTCTAGGTGGCAAAGTAGCTGCTTTTGTTTTTATAATTGGAGTTGCCAGTGCTGGTCTATCAACCATTTTCCCAATAGTTCTAATTGCGCCTTGGTTGATCTCTGATTATACTGGAAAGCCCAGAGACCTCAAATCACCGCTCTTTAGAATATTGATTTTAATTGGATTTTTGTTTGCCTTTGGTTCTGTTTTCCTTACACAAAGACCTCCCGCGTTGATGATTTTTTCTCAGGCTTTTCAAGCATGCATTTTACCTGCTGTAGCCATTCCTGCAGCCATCATGATCTCCAATAGATCCAAAATGAAAGAATATGCTGCCAGTATGAAGCTAAAAATAGGATTGTGGGCGGTGATACTTTTTTCTTTTGTGACTACTTGGTTTGCCATCGTAGAACTTCTTAAACTATAAAATAAATTTTTATGATTACAAAACTATCTCTGCAGGTGTATAACTGTGGTGTAAAAACATCAT
>Ga0116156_10001586_pt1 | contig 21836 bp, 14 predicted proteins | sample AD_UKC045_MetaG_FD_89891 | JGI IMG/M metagenome (GOLD analysis project Ga0116156, IMG submission 89891) | Active sludge microbial communities of municipal wastewater-treating anaerobic digesters from USA - AD_UKC045_MetaG | ecosystem: Engineered > Bioreactor > Anaerobic > Digestate | place: USA... | reverse complement strand
TCACCCGATATTTTCCAAACTTTTGAAACTTCGTCAAACGCCAAGTGAGCGCTACTGCACAAGGCTCCAATTTTTCCGAGCATCAGCAATTCCGAATGATTGAGCGGTTCAATCGTTTTGCCGTCCAGTTCAAATTCGCCTTTCGGTCCATAACCGATTCCTTCTACGGAAAATAGTTTTCCACTGACATACGCTTCTTTGACCACCAGTTCGTTTTTGGTGATAGTTCCAGTTTTATCCACCGCAATAATATCCGTTTGTCCGAGAGCTTCCACCGCTTGCAACCTTTTGACCAAGACATTGCGTTTGCCCATTCGGAAAACGCCTGTTGCCAAAACCAAAGTCACGACAATCGGCAATCCTTCGGGAATAACAGAAACGGAGACGGCTACGATTGTGAAAAAAATTTCTTTGAGATTGTGTCCGTAGAAAATTCCGATTTCAAACAGAACAAAAGCGATGGCAAAGACCGCCACGATAATGAAGCGGGAAAGTAGACGGATATCTTTTTTGAGAGGCAGTTCTTCATCAATGGTTGCGATTTTTTTGGCAATGTTGCCGATGACAGTGCCGATCCCCGTCGCAATCACAACCGCTTTTCCGCTTCCCGCCACGATGCTCGTTCCTTTGAAAACCATATTCTTTTGGTCGGAAATCGGAACATCCGTTTTTTTGATGGTTTCCGAAGTTTTGAATTTCGGATTGGATTCGCCCGTGAGAGCCGACTCGTCGGTTTGCAAAGATTCGGAGAATATGATTCTGGCATCGGCAGGAACTTTTTCGCCTTCCCGCAGAACAATGATGTCGCCAGGGACGACTTCTTCATCGGAAATTATGTATTCTTCGCCATTGCGAAAAACCGAGGCGTTGGTTTTAATGAAATTTTTAAGGGAGGCGAAAATGTTTTGAGTTTTTCCTTCTTGAATCGTTCCGACTACGGCGTTAAAAAAGAGCACGAACAGAATGACAAATCCATCCGTGTTTTCGCCAGTCAGAAAAACAACGAATGTGGCAAGAAGTAGAATGAAAATAAGCGGACTCTGGAATTGGCGGAGAAATATCACCGCCAAGCTGTCGGCTTTGGCTTCAGGCAATTTATTCGCCCCATATTTCAAAAGGCGATTTTTCACCTCGCCTTTTGTTAATCCGTGTTCATTTGTTTTTAATTCACCAATGACTTCACTGATGTTTTTGCCACAATATCCGTTTTCCATTTTTTAATTATACCACAGGCAATTCTCCAAATTGTTATAATTGTATTTGTTCGTAAAAAAGATCGGCAACCGAACCGTTTTATCTATGCCGTACTTCGCCAAATTCTGCCCGACAAGCCTTTTTCACGGCATTATCGGCCAAACCTCTTCAAACCGATGAATTCTCCCACGAAGTCCAAAAAATGCGAAACTCCGCCTTTGTCGGCGGAGTCTTTATTCCATCCTTGATCCCTTGCAATTTCTCAATCTCATTGTCTGGATTTTTTGGAAAAAACGGCCTTATAATTTTCGTGCACGAACATCAGGTCGTCTATCAAACTTTTCAAAACCCTGTCATGCCTTTTGCTCCATCCTTTTTCGGCCGCATCTTCCCTGACCAAACTCAGCACCGTCGCAATCTGCGCGTGCAAGTCATTGTTCCGCATTTTGAACTCGATTTGTTCTATTTTTGATTTATCCAAAAATTTTCGCTTATTTTTTAGGCACACAAAAATGGTCCCGCGAGCCGGACGACAATTCCTTTCGGAACTGTCCGACGACCCTTTCGAGCCATCGACCTAGATGAATAAGCGCCGGTCACGAGACCGTTTTTATTCATCTAGGATTCATATTACGCCATGCCCGCGCAAGAAGCGCGAGTTTAGGCAATGTTGTAAATATATTCTATCGTTTTAAGCCCCTGCAGTCAATCGCATGCGACTCGCCACTGAAAAATAAAAGGCTCGAAAAGAGCCTTGTTTTATATGCAACTTTACATTTCCGATTATTTTTCTCTTTCCTTTGGCAAGCCCCATTGCCAACGCGGTTTTTCTCCTTTCTTGTAGGCGACAATAACGAGAAGGATAGTCGATACGATGATCGGCAGTGCGAATGTCAGAAAATTGCTTCCCGAATCGGGATTTCCAGGGATGTCCTTTTCTCTGGTGATCACGAGAGTCAGGATGAGCAGAATATATAGGAATATGACCACCCAGCCCTGCCATTTCGCCGGCGTCCAACCCCATCCGCAGAGCTTGGCTTTAAACCAATACCCCTGCGGATTGTCTTTCAAATATTTTATGTATTCTTTGATCATAATTATTCAAGCGTACCCAAGTTCGCTTTTTCGAAAATTAATTACTAACGATTTTGTTTTGCATTTATTTCAAATGCTTTATTGTTTTTCCGATAACAGCATCCGCACCCTTCTTTATTTCATGCTCCCAAATCCTGGTTATTCGCCATCCGATTTTTCGATAATATTTCGAAACCTCTATGTCGCGTTCGATATTCCTTTCGATTTTCTTTTTCCAAAAAGATTTTCTCGTTTTCGGCCATGTTCCATGTTTCTTGCATCCGTGCCAAAAGCACGAATCGATAAAAATCACCGTCTTGTATTTTTTCAATACGATATCCGGCGTTCCGAAATATTTCCGGACATTTTTTCGGTATCTGAATCCCGATTTCCAAAGCGCTTTGCGAAATTTTATTTCTATGCCAGTTTCCGTCGCTCTCACCCGCGACATCACTTCGGATCGCTTCTTTTTTGAAAAAATATCCATCATTTCCAAATTTCATTTTCCCGACAATAACGTTTTTACTCTGCCCTTTATATTTTCGTATACCGTCGTTAATTTATTTTTCGCAGTGTCCGTCAAAAGTGCCGTATGTGCCAATGCATCCCTGATCGGCTTGTATTCGCCTGCGTCTCTTGCAAGACATGCTTCTTTGATACGATCCTTCTTGTCAACCAAGCAAGCCAAACCGTCCATGGATAGATAACTTATATCATCATTGGATTCTCGAATATCTATGCTTATATTCCCTTTATTTTTGTTATTTGTTTCTGCGTCCTTAAACTTGGCAATTTCTTCATTGGCCTCTTTGGTCAATTGAATGCCCTTATTCTTTATATATTTTCTGATTAGGTTTTCAGATAAAAAACAATCGACATATGACGGGATATTGAATTCTGCCTCGTCCTGCAATTCCTTTAACCATTTTTCAGAATGTTTGTTTCCGGAACCGGAATAATCTTTCGAGGAAAGATTATACAAACTCCTGGCTCTTCGTTCTTTGAGAGTTTTTCGCGGGTTATCGTCGTCCCCGTCTTCCCCCCTTGCTAAGCGCAATTCATCCCATTCATCGCTTACCCTGCCCAATATTTCGGTTTTCAAGGCCTCAATCAATTTCTCGTATTTTTCATCTCCCTGAACAACGCCCTCTCTGCTTGTCCCGAATCTGTCCTTGCCGTCGCTATCCATTTCGTCGAAATGGATTTGACCGTAGAGATAACTGGCTATATATCTGGTAGAAAAATCCGGGAGGTGTTTCAAAATGTCTTTTTCTCTCAATCTTCCGTTTACAAAAAGATCGACGCCGACCTTTTCTTCCGTTCCTGCTATTTTTAAAAATTTCGGTTTGTTTACGGTGGCAATAAAACCCTTTATTTTTAATTTATTTTCGACATCAATCGACTTGTCTTTCAGCTTGGAAAGTTTTTTTACATACGGATCTTCGAGTTTATTGACCATCCATAAGAACTCGGTCGCATCCGAAAGATCTTTCAGATCTTCTATCGTTATGGGTTCGTCGTTCAAAAATATGTTGAAATTTTTATCGATCAAAGAGAAACGAAAATATAAAGCTACCAATTTTTTAAGATGCGGAATCGTGTTCCGCATGCTTTCCTTGGTTTTCTCGAAATAAATAATAGTTCCTTTTTTATGTCCTGAAGTTAATCCGCCGAACGTTTTTAAACTCATTCTTTCCAAAGAATATTCATCTGGATTCAAGTCATCTTTGATCGCCTTGTTGAGTCCTGAATTATCTATTGCTCCACCCACATATTCGGAATCGGATGTTTTGGATATCACGTGTATCTTTTCCGAGCAAGAAAGCATGGCAAGCTTGCCGATTCCTTTGGCACCTATATACGGTCTCTTGCCGGGAGAGAACATGTTTTTTCCATTCACTCTTTTCGAATATCCGATCTTCAAAAACTTATCTTGAAAATCGACTTTATTCATGCCGTGCCCGTCATCCTTGACCGCAAAATTATTGCTTTTATCGACATAAATCCAAACATTGTTCGCATCTGCATCCCAAGCATTGGAAATCGCTTCTCCCAATACGGTAATAAAATTTCGGTACAAATTCTTGCCCAAATGGTTTAAGACGCTCAGTGAAATATTGAATTTGAAGTTATCGTTTTTTTTCATATCGGTTAACGTGTTCTTTAATAGCCTTACCGATTACAACCCCCAGTTGCGGAGGCACTGCATTTCCTATATGACGACACAGCTGAGTCATCGGTAAATTTCCGAAATCATAGGAGACCGGAAACGTTTGCAACATTGCTCCTTCCCTCAAAGAAATCGCCCTGTCCTGCTCCGGATGTCCGAAGCGACCTGATCCGTAACTGGCGAATTGTGTCGTGATCGTCGGAGAAACATCATTCCATCTCATGCGACCGTAAACCGATGTGTATGTTTGTCCACTGTCTTTCTTGTAACATTCGGGCAACAATTTCTTATCCCAATCCTTCCAGGATCCGCCCGGCTTGGATTGGCTGATTCTCTTCATGTTGGTTTCAGAAATACTTTTGGCTTGATGCATCGGATCTTTTTTATCCTTTTGCCCGGCTTTCAGTTTCGGCAATTTTTTTATTATATCGCCCACCGTAACATAATTATCTTTCGAATGTGTTTCTTTGGGAACTTTGATTTCGCCGAGTTTGGAAGCAAGCAGTATGAGGCGGCTTCTGTTTTGCGGCACTCCGTAATCGGGCGCGTACACGACTTTGTAGTCAACTTTGTATCGCATCTCTTTCAATCGTTTAATGAAATTTTCAAATACATCCTCTTTTGTCACGCCGCGCACGTTTTCCATCGATACCAAATCGGGCTTTACGACTTCGATCGCACGCACGAAGTGATCCAACATATTCCACCTTTCATCTTTGCCTTTCTTCCGCTGTTTGAACGCATGCGAGGAAAAAGGCTGACATGGCGCGCACCCTACAAGAACTTTGTAACTGTCTTTGGCAAACATTTTTTTCAATTCCTTGAAATCATACTTGGAGACGTCGGCCAATATGAATTCCGCTTTGTTGTTTTTTTTATAAGCGACGGCGCAAGACTCGTCATTGTCGAGACCGGCCAATACATTGATTCCCGCCTTTTTCAGACCGTAGGTAAGCCCGCCTATGCCACTGAACAAATCTATCGCCTCTATTTTTGTTTTGTTTTTCATCGGCTTATTTATGTTAAATGTCGTGCAAGTTTTGCACGTATTCGAAATTCTGATTCTTATGATTCAATTTTACTCTTTACGGGCTCCAAAGTAAAGAAAACCGGCCCGTATTTCGCCAAATTTCGCCCACACGGGCGGCTTTCGTGATGAAAGGGTATGTTATGTGCCAATATGCCAGAAATCAGAGCAAACCGCTTCGGCGTGGCCGATTTCATATAATCGTCATAAATCTCATTATCCCAACATTCGCATTCTTTAACAGTCGTGCGCTCGTTATGCTCACTTGTAGCAAGCACTGTCTTTTAGGACGCCATATGAAGTCATGCTTTTTTAATGGTAGTTTCAATTAAATCATCAAAAGATAGTCTGCCTTTTTTGTAGTCGTCAAATGCAGCATCAAGTTCTTTATTGGTAAGAAACCCATCATATCTAAGCCTTGGAACTGAATTAAAATTATTCTTCTTAGCCACAACTTCCATAACTTGCTTATTAAATTCATGCACCAAATAAGACCTCATTGTATTTAAAAACTTTTTGTATCTTATGACCCTATAAACATCATAATATTGAGTCATTTTCAAATTGTTTCCTTCCGTAAGGTAATGGAAGATTGTCCTTATTTTACTTTTTACAAGATCGTATTTTCTATTTTCGTCTGCATAAGCTACATATCTGGTTTTTTCAACAGAAAGCGAATGATCATCGGGATCCGCTCCGCTTTTAGCCTTATCCAAACCAAAATCCCAGAATTTTTTTATTTGCTTTAAATATCTCAAACTCGCTTTTGCTGGAGAATCGCTTGAAATAGAATATCTGCAATAAAAAACTTCTTCCGGCAAAAAACTAACTTTTCTTGGAATTTTCTTGTCGCCATATCCTTTAAAGTAATTCTTATTGGTAAAATAATAAGTTATAATACTATATTTCTGTAAATATTCGGCAATATGTCCATTTCTTTTTTTGATTTTCATTGTAGAATCACGCAAATAATCAAAATCTGCTGGAAGAACATACTTATTACTATTAACATCAATCTCATCCCAGTATGTTCTATAAAAAGAAATACCGGTGACCATGAGTTGATAAGCAATCATATTTAAAAATCCTCCAATATCATCACCATTCCCATATAAATTATCTCGGTATTGAGAATATTTATCAGTAAAATATTTTTCTAAATCATCTTTTATTGTTGGATTGTCACATTCAAATGAAAAGTAATCTCTTTCATGCGTTACATATCCTGGTCTATCTGAAACTGGCACATCGCGAAGTGGAAATAATGAATTTCTTATAAACATTGTTTCGTTAAATAAGCTCATGGAATCACGAGAAGCAGCTTCCAGCCTAGAGTAGCCCTTGATATAACTCAAGAATGGATCGTCGATTGAGCTTCCATCTTTATCAAATATAGTTTTATTTCTTCGTTTCATTGATTTTTGATAGTATGGTTACCAGGCTTAAAATCTCCTCTCTTCTTTTTATAAATTCTACAAATTTTTCAACGCTATCATCTTCAATATTTCCGAGTCCATAACTAACTTCTCTAATAAATTTACTGGGATGATTGGCTACTTCCTGCATTCCAGAATAAAACCTAACATGGTCATATGTTTTTGGCATCTCGAGTATTCTATGATGAATCTGCGTATACCAATTGTGATATTTCGTGGTTTCCCACTGGATAAGCTTGGTGGTTAAATCTATGCCCCCAATGTTTCTTGCGTCTCCAAGTATTTCTATGGATTTTATGAAATAGCCTGGTCTGTAAGATTTTTCAAAAATTTTCACATACTCAATGAGCATTTTTTTATTTTGCTCCAATTCTGAGTGTAGAAACAAAAATCCTCCCAAGATAACTATCAGTCTATTTCTTAATATAAACATATCCGTATTTGTTTCATTCACATTAAGCACGGATATTATTAGCGACAATATCTTGGATAGCTCTACAAATAATACCTCTCTTTTTTTAAGAATAGCTTGAAAAATAATCTTTTCTATTTCTTCAAGCAGTTCGAGTTTAATGAGTATTTCTTTTGGGATGATAAGTATATAGGCAGCACACTTCGAAATATCCTGAGAAAATTCATTTGCAAGAGTGGATTTATTCAGATAAAACATTCTACTAATCCACTCGAATCTGATCTTTATAAAATGCGCACAATTTTCGTAATCTTTCTTCTTGATTAAATCAAATATGACATCTTCTTGATGATGAAGCATTTCACTAAAAAACTTCTTAAAAAATTCTTTTTCTCTGTTTTTGACACTATCCAGCATTTCCTCTTCAAAATTTTTTACAGGAGTTATGATTTTGCCTTCGCACTCTTGCTCCAATTTCAAGCGTTTCCAATAATCCAGAAGTTGTTCATAAAAAATTGATGGCAAATCAATATTTTCTACAAAACCCTGATCATTTGAAAGTTTCCCGTCATTGCCAACCAAGGATCTGATGATTTTCTTGTATTCTTTATATTTGAATCCATCTATCAATACCAGCCCCGTTGTAAAATATGCATTCAAATAATCGTTTAGATCTTCTTGTTTGGTAATATTTTTATACAAATCCAAAAATGATCTAAAGAATTTCTCATAAGTTTCAACTTCTTGATTTTCATAGATTCCATAAATCTTTTTCTGTCCGCTATTAGTTTTTGAATAATCACCACTTAATATGGTTTGATAAGATTTGATAACATAGCTTAACAAATCCGGATTACTATTTATTGCATGGGATTGAATCTTTTGAAAAAGAGTAAAGGCATTATCTTCAAACCATGATAAGTCTGGTTTTGGTAAAAATAACGGGCCGGTTCCTTGTAGCTCATAGTTGAGTTTTATAATACTTTCGGATGAGCTACCAGCTTTTGCCAAATCGTGCTTTTGGTAAAACCACCATCCATTCTCCTTATCTATATACTTTTTATTTCTCGCATATTCCGTAATGACAAAAGCAAGCACGGTTGGAGCATAAATCGCATCACTATTGTTTTTAATTTTCAACAAATCATCAAATAAATTTTCGAGTAATCGCAACAATTTTCTAGTATTATTTCGAGCGTGCTGTACAAGGCTCCAACTTCTATGTTTATAGGAAGGTTTATCAGAAGCCGTTTTTATATTATCTCGAATATCGCTCCAAAGTCTTTCAAATAGATGCCTTGGCTTAATTGTGACTATATAATGACTTTTGAAAATTATAATTCCCAATAGAGAAATAACGACCATCAAGCAAGCTATGACGAAGCTAAATATTGGCTCAGGATAATCAAAAAATTCTGTTCTAAATAAAACAGCAATGGCCAACAAATCAGTAAATACAAGGAGTTTGAAATAAAAGCTCCCGACCGTTTCCTCATTAACATAATCTGATACTTCCGAAGAATATTTATCAGTACTTAGCTGAAAGCCAACAGCATAGAGAGCAAACAACAATCCGAGAACTGCCGATATTGCACCGATAGATATTTCCAAAAACAGCTCGATAAAATCTCGTCCAGGCACCCTGATAAAAGATAGATCATTTAAAAATCCTTGTAATTGTTCGAATTCGATTAGCCATGAGGATGTTTTTGAAATAAGCAAGTCAATTGCAAATGAAACAACTATGAAAATAATAATCAATGATATGATTTCGCCTGATAACTTCACTATTTCATTAATAATCTTATATTCCTTTATTCGTAATTGTAGCTTAAAACTGCCAACCCTAAGACTCTCCCGCATTTTTTGAAATTGATAATAAACAAAACCAAGCAATTTTGAAAAAAATCGGTAAACTACATTACCGCTTTTATCTTCAAAGTATGAATATTTCTTCTTTTTCTTGATTAATTTTTCAATTAGAAGAAGAAAGATATATTTTATTATTCTAAAATATCGCATGATTTTATTTTAAGTCGGAGTATTCATTTCTTAAAATCATCCTATTTTCCTTCAATGATTTTTATTTCATTCTCCGTCAGTCCATATAGTTCATAAGCTACCTGGTTGATTTGCTTATCATATTCTTGAAACATGGATTGTTTTTCATAATTATTGGCATAATCTATCGCTTTTGTGAGCTCAATAATTTTGTCCGTCAATCTGATAATTTCCTGTTGCTGTTCCGGCTTTGCTTTTATAATTGGTATTTTACCTATATAGTAATTATCAAGGTCCATCGTTCTAATCGCAGAACAATAGATAAACTTATATGCATACCAGCTAATCAGCTTTGAATTTAATAATGCGAGTATATATTTGTAATCAAATTTATTTGAAGTCAATATCGTATTTTCAACCGTATCTACGCTAAGAATATCACCCTTTTCATCAAGAGACGCCATAATCATCATGTGAGGCTCCGGGTTCTGAATATGAGCAACTAATCTTTGGGAGATTATTTTTGGCTGTCTGAGAAAACCGATTTTCCCATTATTGGCCATATCATTTTCCGAAATATACCCTTTCACTCCGCTTATTCCATATCGAAAAATGTTCTTTCCTCCAATCACTGGATATTTGCCCCCGTCTGTAAGAAATTTTTGCATTCCTACGCCCCTCTTTGTTTCAGAAATATTTTTCAGATACTCAATTTCCTTGCTATTAATTTTTTCTCCGATCAATAGTTCTTTTTCTGAAATATCACATACCCATGCATTATATTTATCTACTAAAGAATTGCTTATTTTAGTACTTCTCAAAAACTCATTGTTTAGAAACTTTCGACCTTGATAAAAGCTGGTCTTTATCGTTTTTCCGAACATAAAAACAACCTGCTCAAGCTTAACGTTTTCGAATGCTTTTTCGACATCAATAACAAATGGAACTTTTCCTAGCATGGATAAAACTAAATCAAACCATCTTTCAGCAAATAATAATGATTTTGGAACAATATACGTTAGTGTTCCGGTCTTATTTATCCATTTATTTTTTCCAAAATCTATAAAAACTGCCGCACTGTTTCCATTTTTCGTGTTTGCCAGATTGTTTTTAATGAATTTCAACTCTTTCTTGTCGATATCCGCTCCGTATGGCGGATTGGCTATCACCACATCAAAGCCGCCATTCTCGCGATTGAAAACCTCACCGAAATGGAGCTTCCAAGGAAAAAATGGGCGAAGCTTGTCCTTTTTCCACTTCTCTAAAACGCCTTTAACTGCCAAAGTCTTTTCAGTGCTTTTCAATATTTTCTTACTTTCACCGGTGCTATTTTGAATCACGGATTCCGCACTCCTTATTTCCTCCTGACACTTGCTTTGAATCAATTCGTCTTCAATATTGTCTATTTTTTTCTTCAATATCTTTTTCTTTTCCGGATCGGTGACGCTGAAATATTCGGCATGATATCTTTCCAGTTTTTCCGCCAGGGTGTCGCTTTCTTCCAAAATAAGTTTTCCCTGAACTCCTCCTTGCGCGAACAATTCTTTTTGCTCTCTTGTCCTGCCGTCAATTTTCCTTCTTCCGTCGAAATTAAATTTGATCGCGCTGTCCCCGATCACCAAATCCTCAAGTAAACTGTTGCCTTGCATGATCTTGTAATCCAAATTCGGCAAGGGCTCGATATCATCAATGTTTTCATCCACCACGATAGAAAGCCAAAACCGCAACTTGGCTATATCCACCGCGCCCGGATCAATATCCACTCCGTACAGACAATTTTGGATCGTTTCCTTTTTGAGATCATAAACTGTCCGCTTGGGAAGATTGGGATTGAGTATCCGTAGCAAATAACGCAATTTTATGATTTCATTGAGCATTCCCACAAGAAAAGCGCCCGAACCGCAAGCCGGATCGCAAACCTTGATGTTTTGCACCAATTTGTCCAGTTTGACGATTTCTTCTTCCCAGCCCGTAACGGTTTTGATATCCTCTCTCGAATCGAAATACTTCACGTATTCCTCCGCTGTTTTTCTTCCGATACCGGAATTCGAATCCAAATAATTTATCAAGCTCTCTTGGCACATATAGTGCACGATTTCACGAGGCGTATAAAAAGCACCTTGCCCTTTGCGAGTATTGCTTTCAAGAAGATTCTCGAAAACCTTGCCCAACATTTCGGGATCGACTGAAATTTCTTGATCGTCCGGAGTATTTTCATCGATTGTAAAGTTGTAAAGGTCAAAGATGTCTAAAATCCCACTATCTTCATTATTGGAAAATATTTCATTAGGAATATTTATAAATTCCTCGTGCCAGCGATAATCATTAATCGGCTCAAATAGTCCGCCGTTCAAGAATGGAATCTGACAATCAAACTTCTCGCGATAAAAACTACCGGCGCGTTCCGGAAGTTTGTTTAGGCAATTATAAAATAGGTGTTCCAAACAATCATTGAAAAAATTCTTTCCATCTTGTTTGCATTTTGCAAAGAGACTTCGTAAAAACGCCTTGTCTCCATTGGAAATATTGTCTCCCTTCTTCGCCCCTAGCCATCCTTTTTTCTGCAAGAAATAAATAAATACGATTTGCCCTAAAAGTTTTTTGCCAAAAATTTCCAATTCCAATCCGTGCTTGTCTGCGAATACATTAAAAGCTCTGTCATTTTTCAAATAATCGAGCAACTTTGTGTAAAGCTTCTTGTAGTTATTGAAGAATTCTTTGGTGACAATCTCCACATCAAAGCGGGATTCAAGATCTTCAAAATCTTCCGCTTTTCCTTTACTAAAAAGGAACTGATTCGCAGTCGCTATTTTCGCATTGGGACCAAGGAAAAAAGACTTTCGTTTTGGGTTTGAAAGATTACTGACTATCTTGTTTTTTTCATTTATATCAAAAGAAATAGTCATCAGGGATAGCCGCCAATTTTCGCTGTTTCTGCTATTAAAAACCACTACGGCTTTTTTCGCCCAATTCTCTGACAAAATCTTGAAAGCCTCGGTAGTTAAAGCCACGCGAGGATCTTTTTCTTTTTCATGCTCCAAATAAAAGACTTTTACTCCCAATGATTTGGATTCTCCCAAAACGAGACCTGATTTTATGTTTTTGTAATTGTTGCCGATTACCAGTTCTTTTTCATTCAAACTCAAATCATCTGGCAAAAAACCGGATAAAAAATCCTTGAAGTCGTCTTTGTTGTAAGCCTTATTTAGCTGCATAAAACTTATATGAATTGCTCGGATAAAACAATCAACTCGTCATTGCTCTTGGCTTTTTCGGCCATCTTGAATATTCCGGCAATATAATTATCCGGTATTAATAATCTGTACTTATTAAACACCTCTTTGGGATTTTCCTTGTTGAAGTCTATGGATGACAAGTCTTTCAATAACCCTTCCGGCAAAGCATCGAAGTCCTTGATGATTGTAACCACATCATCACACCATTCTTTCCCAGCAGGGTATAAATCGGCAAGCATTCCCAATCTGGTCGAAGCATCATATCTGCGAGATTTTGATCCCATTGTCGGACTGGTATTGTCCTTGAAGATATGTTGTTTTACTCGCTGATAAACGGAGTCGAAATTGATCGTTGTGTCCATAGGCTTTTCTTCTTCGCTTGCCTTGAACATTCCCAAAGCAAATTCCGGAGAAACAAAATCAACATCGATTTCGTTTTTTCCTTTGGCAAAAATATAATTGTAGCCTCTTTTTCCAAAAGCAATTATGCCTTCTTCTCCATTCCGGTTTCTGGCAATTCTGGTGCGATGCGGTATTTTCTGAACCTGTTCTACTAATTCGACATCGTTTAAGAAATTTAGCCACTCATTTCTATGAGGAGCGTCCCATGATCGGCTTTCGAATTTGGAATTTTCTTCCTCAAACTGTTTGACGAAATAGCTCTTGAGCTCTTCATCTTTGCTCAAATAGCGCGTGTCCTCTCCCATCAGACTATGAATCAGATTCATCTTCAAGCTCGAAATAGCTCTGGTTTTCACTTCCTCTTCGCCCGTGACAGTCGGAAAGAAGTTCAAAATAAACAATCTGTCGAAAACTTTCTTGTTGATACGGTTTATTCGACCGACTCTTTGAATTACTCTGGTAGGATTATATGGAATGTCATAGTTAATAATGACACCGGCCCGATGAAGATTGAATCCTTCCGATATCGCGTCCGTCGCTACTAAAACATCGAAGTCATTCTTCTGTTCACTAGTTTGCAACCCGGCATCGAAATTGACTTTGATGATATTTTTATTCTCCTTTGAAGAATCGCTTGAACTGTATTTAAAAATTCGCTTGAATTTTTTCTCCTTGAACTTTTGATTGAGATAATCGGCGGTATCTGAAAACTCGGAAAAGACCACTATTTTCCTGTCCTTATTTTCTGCCAGCAATTCATCTATCTTGCCAAGGAACAAATCAAGTTTGGGATCATCTTGATTTTTGTTGTTATCAAGCCAGTCCTTTTTAATTTGCTTAAGAAGATAGATATCATTTTTCAAATCTCTTTCAAAATTTTCATCCAATTCTTCCGCCGGAATTCTTATCATTCCTTTTTCTTCCAAACTGGTCATCAATGAAGCCACATCCTCTTCTTCCATTTCTTCAAGGTCTTCTATCTCAGGAATACTTCCTTTTTTAAGGACAGGAACTTCCTTTCTTTCTTCAAGCCAAGACATCATCTTTTCCGCTGATGAAATCATATTATTCAATGACTTGTCGAAAGCATAGATGGAACTTTCGAAACGCCTGACCAACAAGCGTCTCATGAATTTTGCAATGTTGGTCTGCGCTTGTCCTATTCTTTGCTTAACCTCTTCGGCAGATTCACCCTCTTCTTTAAGTTTCTCAAAAAATTTCGAACCGGGTCTGACATATGTAGCCGGCTTATATCTCGCACCCTCGAATCCGGAATCGTCAGACGAAATTTTATCCAAAGTTTCAACATACAATTCCGAAAGATCGCCCAAATCATATTCCAACAGCTCCGGATCTTCCACTTTCGCGAAAGAAACATTTTGCTTTTCCAAATCTTTTCTATACTCCTCGATAGCATCAAGATCTAGTCTGGATCTTCTTATTACCAAAGGCTCTATCATCATTCTTAATTTGTTAGCAACATTGCTTGAGCGTTCGGTTATTTTCAGCTCTTCCGAGGTGGCTTTTTTCGATCTCAAATCCCTTCTGATTTTTTTGTATTCCTTGAAAAGGCCGTGAAACTCCATACTTAAATTTTCCACGGTTTTCAGGGTTGATTGTCCCGGAGTGTTGAACAATTTTATAATCGCATATATATCCTTCGGATCATTGTTGAATGGCGTAGCGGACAGGGCTATCACTTTGTGTCCGGCACACAATTGATGAAGCGTCTTGTACGATTCAGAATCCTCATTTCTGTGCTTATGGGCTTCGTCCAAAATTATCAACAAATCATCCTTACCGTCTCCATATTTTTTGAGAGCCTCCTCGATTTTCCCGGTGCTGAATACGCGCGCATTAAAATTGAAATCGCTTCTGTAATCTTCCCATTGATCGCATAGATGGGGTGGCGCAATAACTATTGTTTTTAATCCTAAATTATGAGCAATTGCAGAGGCGATGATACTTTTACCCAATCCAACCACATCGGCGATAATAACGCCTCCAAATTTTTGAATTCGATCTATACCTAAATTGATCGCGTCAACTTGATAGCGCAAATTGTAGAAACGACCATCCGTTATTTCTTGCGGGGTTTTCATTTTCTCCACATCCTTGATTCTGAAGTATTCATCCAAAACGCGCAGATAAAGGTGATACGGGCTCGGCTTGGAATATAGCCAAATTCTTTTTTTGATTTTATCCAAAAAATCATCGGCGGTTTCTTTGCTGGCAATGATGATATTTTCCGAGTCCTCCCAAAGTTCATTGAACCTGGAAAGTTTTTGCTCGTAATAATGAGTTTCTCGCAAGATATCGTTTTCCTCACCCTGTCCTTTCAGCCCGCTGTAAGTCAGATTGCTTGATCCGGTAATCACAACTCCTTTTTGCAATCCTCCTTGTGAAAACTCTTCTTTGTAATGAAAAATGTAAAACTTGCCATGTTGATTGGTCGCGGTTTTCCTTATTTCCAATGACCCATCTTTTATTTTTTCGATGAATATGTCGAAAGCCTTCAGGGATTCATCATTATCAAATAAATCAGTCTTGTTGAATACGGCTGAAAATTCATTATAATAATTTTCTTTGCTGGTAATTTTTGAGCTCGTAGCTTGAGGCATCAAATAATTATCGAGATTTTTAATATCAACCGAGGATATTTTTTCTAAAATATTCTTATCTATTTCCATTCCTACCAAAATCCGAATGTTTTTATCTTGCAGTTCCTTGTATATCTCTTGAAATCCGGAAAAATAGAAATATCCAACCAAGGCATCCAATTTATTGGATGACGGAAGTATATTTTTTAGAGCCGATGATAAGTTATTTTCTTTTTCGTTTGTAATCGATGCCATATTTTATATTTTAAATTCTATTTATTCTTACTTCAGCTTCTTTTTGCATAAAATTGAACATCGGGAAAATCATGGTGAAATTCCCCATTTAGTGACTTGCCGTATGTTTTTTTATATCTTTATGATACTCCCAAACGACCGTAAAGTAAAGCGAAATCAGCCCTTTTTTGCCCAAATTCCGCCCACACGGGCGACTTTCGTGTCGAAAGGGTATGAATGCCCGAAACCGGGCTTTCGGTGCCACAGCTTTTGATTTTATCGCGAACGGCCTTTATCGGTATTCTTCCAAAAATTCCAGCATTTCTTTTTGCTCGGCAAGAGCCTCTTTGGCTGATTTTTCCACTGAAGCAAGCATGGCTTCGAAAGCCGTTTTATCTTTAACGCCGGCAATCTTTCCCAGGTGTCTTCCGGCCTTTTTTATGTGAAAAATAGGTTTGCCGCATACTTCCTGAATCACTTCGTGCCAAAATATTTTCTGCAATTCCTTTGTTTCTTTTTTCAGATCCGATTCCTTTTTGTTTTTGTGCCGCCCTAAATACTTCTTCAACACCGACACCACGGCCGGACTCAACTGTCCTTTTTTGAGATCGACTTCCCAATCGTGCGCGTCATCGTTCAATTGTCTCGCGATAATGTAATTTTCAAAAAATGCCATCAGGTTTTTCATTTCGGGAGATTCGATTTTTCCGGTATGAATATAAAGCACGGCCACCGGACCGAGAGCGTAACCGATCGAACGATCGGCCAGCCTTTCCATATTCCCGTAATCGGGCAATCGTTCGGGAATCGTCAGGCGCGATCCGGATATTTTCGTCCGACAGTTTCTCGTCTCCCAGGCATTGGCCGCGTCTATCCTGTCCATCGTGCTTTTGAAAAATTCCATAAATTTTCTATCCTCGGAAAAATTTTCGCAATACACAGAGGTCAGCTCGCGCAGACTTGCATTGGCCAATGAGAGAAATTTCGGATCGCCTTCGTTGTCAAAAAAATCATCGTAAATCGTATACGCCATCCAACCGTACAGTCCGGCCGCGCATAACTCGACGATTATTTTTTCATCGATCGATTGTTGCTTTTTCAACGATTTCTGAAAATAGTACGGCAGAAGCAATAACCGGTTCGCTCCGTCCCCTTTCAACATCTTTTTTCTGACCGATGAAAAGTCCGTTGCCATTTCGGAATCGAAAGCGGAGAATCTCCGGTCGGTAAGCTCGATTATTTTCTTGCGCATCTTTTCCGACTCCTTGTCCGTCTTCGTTTTTCCTTTATTCACAATCGCCTTGCTTTGAGCCGAAAATTTTCCCAGTGCTTCAATGCAAAAAGCCGCAGTCAACTCCGCACTGCCGGAATAATATTTTTGCTTTCCTTTTATTTTTTCAACCACGAAAGGGTATGCCATCCATTTTCCGTTTGCGCGGTTTTCGAGTATGGATGCCAGTGATTCCTCCACTCTTTCCATCTTGCAACCAAGATTGATAAGGGCGCTCACCGCCAGCGCCGTTTCCAACGGATTGCCCCATGAATGATTTTTAAGCCTCTTCTTCAGCAGATATGAAACTACTTTGTCTTTTTTCTTTCCCTTGTACCAACGGGAAATAAAATAGATAACGGCATACGGAGAATGATAATAGGGGGAATCGTATTTTCCCGAAGTTATCGCCTTTTCTGTAAGAGCGACCAAACTTGGCAATGTCACCTCTTGGAGCGAAAGAAAATATGCGATGTTGCTGTTCACGGCGAGGTCGATATCTTTCCAGCTTTTGTCCGCGTCAGGCGAAGTGATCCAGGTGTAATACGGTCCGCCTTCTTTACTTTCGCAATACGCCAAAAGATTCACCGCTTTGGCCACGGCTTTAACTGAAACAAGTTCGGGATTATGTCCGATAAGAGCCGACACGGCGCAGCAAGTATCGTCCAAATCATCAGGGTATGGCGTAGTTTTGCTGTCGGATGAATTTCTTTTCCAATAATTCCACGACCAAAAATCGCTTTTCTGACTCAGGAGAAATTTGGCAGCTTTGTTTTTTATCTTTTCTGCATCTTTTGAATGAGCAAGACCGCTCAAACTTGCCAATATCAGGCAGGTCGGAAATATCGATTGATTCTCTCTCGCATGGTCAAGGCCTTTTGAAGTCGAAACAAAATTGGAAAAACTTCCGTCTTCCCTTTGGTTTAGAGTCAGACAATCGATGCCTGACTTTATCGCTTCGTTTATACCGTCATAGCTTATCGGGTTCATTCCTTATTGGCAATTTGATTATGAATTCAGTCCCCTTTCCCGAAACAGTTTCCATTCCGATTGTTCCGCCGAAATCTGCTTCAATCGTGTTTTTTGCCGTCGTAAGTCCGATTCCCGCTCCTTTTTGCGGACCCTTGGTCGTAAAAAACGGATCGAATATTTTATCGCGAATCTCATCCGGAATTCCTCCCGCCCGATCTTCGATGGAAACGATCGCTTTGCCGTCGCGCTTTTCCAGGATTATTATTATTTCTTTGTCTTTCCTGTCACTTGTTTCATAAGCGTCTACGGCATTCAACACGATATTGGTAATCACATGATTGAATCTCACCGAATTTCCGTAAGTGACGATATCGGAATCGCCCCTTAATCTTACATCGACTTTTTCAGTTTTCAGCTTGTAACCCAATATTTTGGCGACACTCGATATTTCCTTCTTCATGGAAAACAGCGATTCTATTTTTTGATTTTGGAATTGCTTTTTGGCATCTTCGATATATTCCGCCAAAGCCGATTTGTTTTCATTGGCCTGCTTCAGGTATTCCCTGGTCTCGGACAATTCCTTTTCTCCAGCCTCGGTAGCCCGTTCTATGTTCAAAAAAAGAAAATTGATATGATTGATCAGGTCGTGAAAAAGTCCCGATGAAATTTTGCCGAACTCGATAAACCTGGCTGTCTGATTTATCTTTTCCATCTGGGATTTTTCCAATTCTTTCGTTCTTTCCCGGACTCTCACTTCCAACATATCCCTTTCTTCCTTAAGTTCCGCCTCGGATTTTCTGGCGCGCTTCAACGATCTTTCGATCTCGCGATTCGACAGCCACGAAACGACGGCGATAATGGAAAATATTATCGAATGGCCGATAGGATCGTTCATTTGAAATAATTCCGTCTTCCAATAAACTTTAGGGGAAATTATGTGATTCAACTGAAGATAACCCAGAACAAGAGTTATTGAGAGAATGATAAAATTTATTTCGAAAGCGAATCGGGTGCTGATAAGTATTCCCGATATCACTATCAGGAGAGCGAACGTCAGCAATGCCATAGGCAAATCCACGCCCCACACATAAACGGCATAACTCGCCACAATCAAATAAGCATAAACAAAAACATAAGAAGCGGTGACAAAAAACCCCTTTCTCGAAAGATAATGCAGGAACACGAAAAAACCGAACATCGCCAAAGGCGCCAGCGGAGAAATCGCTCTGTCGTTGTGCCTGACCAAAGAATGATACAAGGAAAAGAGACTGAATACGCAAAAGAGAGCGCTTGATCCCGACACTATAACATTAAAAATGAATTCCCGACGTTTCAAATCTTCCCCGTTCGATTTCGGTAGCAAAAGTTTCCCATATAAAAAACGAGTAACCATAATTAAAAATCTATACTTTCCCTCCTCTTTCGGCATATGATTACTCGTTAAATATCTAAGCGACATCGGTCCACGGATTCGCGACGCTTGCCATTGAAACGATAAAAGCGCTCAATGCCGCCGCCTTCCTGATCTTCTTGCACATTAGAATCTTTTTTATGATTTTCTTTTTCATTTCTTTTTTCGTTTAGATTTTGATAAAAAATAATCCCTCGACCTGGAATTATACCCTGCCTGAATTATAATCAAAATCAGGTAAAGAAAAAGTAAAGGAATTGTAAAGATTATTCCGGCTCCATTTTATATCCCCTGCCGTTGACCGTCTGAATGATACTTGTTTTCCTTCCGCCGTCTATCTTGGCGCGCAGATTTCTGACGTGCGATTTCAAAGTGTGAGAAAAGGAATCCAGTTCCATATCCCACACGTGCTCCATTATATCTATTTGCGTCAATGTTCTTCCGGCATTCTTGGCCAGATACTCGAGCAGCATGAATTCCTTTCGCGTCAAACCGATATTCCTTCTTCCTCGTTTCACCTCGTGATTGTTGGTATCGATGGTCAAATCGCCGATCTTTATCACTTCCTCGGTCGAAACGGTCGGGCGGCGCAGCAATGCTTTCACTCTCGACAAAAGCTCCCGGAAAGAAAAAGGCTTGGTCAAATAATCGTCCGCGCCGTTGTCCAGAAGATCCACCTTGGTCGTCACATCCGACAGCGCCGAAAGCATGATGATTTTCACTCCCTTCTTTTTCTCGCGGATTTCCTTGCAAACTTCCAGCCCGTTTTTCTTCGGCAACACGTTATCGAGAACGATCAAGTCGTAATCGTTGCAGCGACCGAGGTACGCGCCTTTCTCTCCATCCGTCGCAATATCGACGGCAAAAAGCTCCGTCTCGAGATTGTTCTTGAGAAAGTCGGAAATTTTCGGATCGTCGTCTATAACCAAAATTCGCATGCTTTTGGAATGCTTAATGCTTTATCGGACAACTATATTTTACCATTTTTGATCTTTTTTGCCCATAGAAAAACACTCAAAGCAAATCCCGTTGTCAACAAAGATTTGCTTTGAGTTTCGATTCCGTTTTATATTCCTTCAAAACGACTACGAAGAAAGGCGCGCACTCCGAGGAGTATTTTCTTTGCAGAGCGTTACTGCCGGAATGAAAATTTTATGCGATCGATATCATGGATATATTTTGATGGAGTTAAAAATTATATTTTTCCCGGACGTTCGGTCTCTGTCGACCCCCTCTCGCATTTTTCCCCTTAAATACTCCGAGCAAAGACCTGATTATATTTCCAAGAATCTTAATCGACTGGAACAATTATATCTCGGAGCGGGATAAATTACGGTAAAAATCCGGTAAAGATTTCGTCAATTTTGCAGAGTATCTCAATAATCGATATTCTTCATCTTTTTGAAAAAACCGCGCCGGGTACGCGACGCTACTTTCCACCAGTTGATTATCCGCCCGTCTTTTATTTCTATCACCACTCGCCCGAACCCTTCTTTTTCGACGGCAAAAATATCCTTATCGATTTCCGAAAGCAGCAGACTTCTTTCCTGCTCTTCGGATATATTATTTTTTTGTTTATTTGTTCGGTTCATATTTCAGTCTTTTTTTGAATGCGATATGCCAGTACAGCAGGGCGTGCCAAGCATGATCGACGCCGGTAGTCGATTCCCATTCCCGCTTTTCCTGTCCGTACTGGTTCGTAACCGTCCGGGCATACATTGTCTGGGCGTGATCGATCAGCATGCGAAAAGTCGCGTCGTTCGGCTTCATGGAAAATTTGATTTCTCCTCTTCGCAAAGAAGAAATGGTATCGTCGATTATACGATTTCTGGAAGTCAGCACTTTTATTTCTTCTTCGAAAACTTTATTGTCTTCTTCTTTTTCGTCGTTCCAGCGAATCACTTCCAGCATTTTCGGATCTTCCTTGTAGAAATTCACATAAACGCGATACGGAAACTTGCGGGCCAACCGCAGGGCCTCTTCCGTCCACGGCATGGCGTCGATAACGCACACGCGCACATCGTAGAAATTGATAAGTTCGGCCATATATTCCCAGCGTGTTTTGTTCGGCCGGTCTTTGATTTTGCCTATCCAAAAAATTCCCTTGGCGTTGCCGATCACCACATGATTCTCGTCTCCGGTATCCGCGCCCATGACGTTCCAGCCGGATGTCTCGACTTCCTCGTTCGTAATGTTGCGCAAGAACAAACTCTGCGGAATCTTTTGATCGGCGGCGATATACGGCAATCCGAGCACGAAATTATAGAAGTATTGTTGGTCTTCGGCATTGGCTTCTTCCGTCAGAAGATCGGCCGCGTTGCGCCACGGACATATCATCTGACTTATCCAGTAACCGCTTATCGGTTCGCCGGGAAACCGCGCCTCCCACCGGCCATG
>Ga0116156_10001585_pt1 | contig 21840 bp, 18 predicted proteins | sample AD_UKC045_MetaG_FD_89891 | JGI IMG/M metagenome (GOLD analysis project Ga0116156, IMG submission 89891) | Active sludge microbial communities of municipal wastewater-treating anaerobic digesters from USA - AD_UKC045_MetaG | ecosystem: Engineered > Bioreactor > Anaerobic > Digestate | place: USA... | reverse complement strand
GAATGGGGTATTTTATAATGAACGGGAAGCAGTATGAGGTGATCGGGCAGGTTCAGAGAGTTGACAGAGCCGCTCCGCTTGATCTGAAATCGCTTTATGTGAAAAACTCGAGAGGGGATATGATACAGCTCGATAACATAGTGTCCTTAAAAGAGAGGAGCAATCCGCCGCAGCTTTACAGATTCAACAGGTATGTAGCCGCAACAGTTTCTGCAGGTCTTATTCCAGGAAAAACAATCGGCGAAGGAATTGAAGAAATGGAAAAAATTGCTGATCAGGTACTTGATGAATCATTTGCAACATCTCTTGACGGAGCAAGCAAGGACTTTAAGGAATCTACATCAAATCTCTATTTTATTTTCATGCTTGCGCTTGTACTAATTTATCTTGTTCTGGCTGCGCAGTTTGAGTCATTCAGGTCGCCGTTTATAATTATGTTTACCGTTCCACTGGCAATATCAGGAGCTCTTTTTACTCTCTGGTATTTCAATCAAACGCTGAATATATTCAGTGAGATAGGGATGATAATGCTGATTGGATTGGTTACAAAGAACGGAATTCTGATAGTGGAGTTTGCTAACCAGAGAAGGGAGCAAGGGCTTGATATAATTGAAGCAGTAAAAGGGGCAGCAGTCGCAAGACTCAGACCAATCCTAATGACCAGCTTATCTACCATTCTTGGTATCCTCCCGATTGCTCTCTCATTGGGGGCAGGATCAGAAAGCCGGTCCTCCATGGGTATTGCCGTAATAGGAGGGTTGATGCTCTCAACATTTTTAACACTTTTCGTGATCCCGGCTCTCTATACTTTTATTGCGAAGAAGGATTCTAAGTAATTTGAAATATATAAGTTATGGAACAAAAGGTAACAGAAAAAAGAGCATTAGCACTAGACGCATTGAGAGGATTTGCAATACTTACCATGATTCTGTCCGGAAGAGTCCCTTTTGGAGTGCTCCCGGGCTGGATGTATCACGTTCAGGTACCACCGCCACTGCATAAATTCGATCCTTCAATTCCGGGGATTTCATGGGTGGATCTCGTATTCCCGTTCTTTCTTTTCTCCATGGGGGCAGCGTTCCCATTTGCGCTCACCCGAAGACGGGAAGCGGGGGATTCAAAACTCATACTTACCGGATTCATGTTTCGACGAGGATTGCTCCTGGCATTCTTTGCTGTTGTTATACAGCATATCCGTCCGCATACTATAGATCCCTCTTTACCGATTTCGGCAAATCTCTTGGCACTCCTAACTTTTGGTTTTCTTTTTCTTATCTTCTACCGATATCCAAAATCAATTAAAAGAAATTATCAAATTATATTAAAAGGAGTTGGCTACATAGGGATTATAATGTTTTTATATATTATATCCTATTCCGACGGAAGCGGTTTCTCGATAAAAAGATTTGACATCATTATTCTTGTTCTTTCCAATGTGGCAGTGGTTGGGTCTGCAATATGGCTGATAACTGAAAAGAATATCATGCTCCGGATTGGTTTTATTGCGATTTGTCTTGCAATACGTCTTTCAAATTCTGTTGATGGCAGCTGGATTAATGAAATTAATAAAGCATACGCTCAAGTGGCATCAGGTTTTCATCCCCTGTACCTGTTTAATTTTAATTTTTTAAAATATTTATTTATTGTGCTCCCGGGAACGATAGCCGGGGAAATCATTCTCCGGTGGATAAATTCGAAGGATGAGACGGTAAAAACCCATGATAATTCGAAGAAATATATCCCATTTGCAATTCTTATGTTTGCCATGATTCTCCTTCTCCTTGCTGGAATGTACACGAGAATGGTGATGCTGACAACGATAATTTCGGCGATCGCCCTTTCTCTGGCATATCTGTCCGTCAGGAAAACAGACGACAGTTTCAGCAAAATGGTGCTAAGTTTATTTCAGTGGGGATTTTTCTGGTTAATGCTGGGATTGCTTGCTGAACCTTTTGAGGGGGGTATCAAGAAAGACGTTTCAACGATGAGTTATTATTTTGTCACAAACGGTCTTGCCATGTTTATGCTAATTGGTTTTTCAATAATTATTGATTATCTTCGCAAGGCAAAATGGGTACAATTATTAATTGATAACGGTCAGAATCCGATGCTTGCTTATGCGGGGGGGACAAATCTGCTGACACCCATTGCCACACTGCTTTACATCGAATACTTTCTCGGACAGATGCTGGCGACCCCCTGGCTTGGTGTTCTTAAGGGGATTATTCTGACAACTCTGCTGGCTTTGGCTGTAAGTTTCTTTACCAAACGGAAAATCTTCTGGAGAAGCTGATAAGTTAAAAATGAGTAATTAAGAGTTTATTAGGTGAATTTTTAATTTTTTGTTTTTAATTAATCAATAAATAACGGAGGCTAAGTGGCTTTACTGAAAAACTTTAACACAATTCCGGAACTCTTTATCTTCCTTACTGAGGAGTATGGAAAAAATCTTGAGAGACCGCTCTTAAAACACAAAGTGAATAAAGAGTGGGTCGGAATTTCCTATTCACAATTTCGAAAAGAAACAGAAAACATTGCTCTGGGTCTTGCATCTCTTGGCGTTAAGCGGGGAGACAGAGTTGCGATAATATCTGAAAACAGACCTGAATGGGTTTATGCCGACATGGCGATTCTCGGGCTCGGAGCAATTGATGTTCCACTTTATCCCTCCCTGACGGCAGATAACGTAGAGTTTATCCTGAATAATTCAGAATCCACGACAATAATAGTGTCAAACAAATTCCAGCTTAACAAACTTCTGAAAATCAGAAATAATTGCAGATTCTTAAAGAACATTATCATTCTGAATGAAAAGGATTTTATCCCGGGGAATAAAAATCTGTTTACTATTAAGGAAGTTCAGGAGAGAGGAGCTGACTTTGGAAAGAACAATCCTTACTATTTCAAAGAAGAGATGAAATTAGCAAAACCGAGTGATCTCTGCACGATTATTTACACATCCGGAACAACTGGGGAGCCTAAAGGGGTGATGCTGACACACGACAATATTGTTTCCAACGTAAGAGATGCGCTTCTTTCTTTCCCGATAGATAAAACTGACGTGTTTCTCTCGTTTCTTCCGCTCTGCCACATTTTTGAAAGAATGGCGGGATATTACACAGCGTTTGCGAGCGGGGCAATGATCTGTTATGCGGAAACAATTGACAGCGTGTCCAGCGATCTTCTTGAGATTAAACCCACCCTGATGACGGCTGTTCCAAGGCTCTTTGAGAGAATTCACTCAAAGGTTATCAAGAATTTTGAAAGTCAGCCGGCTAAAAAGCAGAAGATAATAAACTGGTCACTAGAAACCGGCAGGCAGTATGCGCAGGCAAAGAAACGAAAAAATATTCCCGTATCTCTTAGCCTGAAACATGCAGTAGCAAACAAACTTGTTTTTTCAAAACTTCGGGAAAAAACAGGGGGGAACATCCGTTTCTTTATTTCAGGAGGAGCAGCTCTCTCACGTGATCTTGGAGAGTTCTTTGAGGCAGTTGGAATTCTTATTCTTGAAGGATACGGCTTGACGGAATCCTCACCGGTTATTTCAGCAAACAGAATCGATAATTATAAATTCGGATCTGTCGGGAAACCATTTTCTAGCGTTGAAGTTAAAATTGCCCATGACGGGGAGATACTTGCACGCGGTCCGAATATCATGCAGGGGTATTATAAGAACAAGAAAGAGACTGATGCAACAATAATTGACGGATGGCTGCATACGGGTGATATCGGTGTTTTTGACGCAGAGGGTTTCCTGATCATTACAGATAGAAAAAAACATCTGTTTAAGACGTCGGCAGGGAAGTATATTGCCCCTACACCAATCGAAAACCTCTTTCTTGCAAGTAAATTCATTGAGCAGTTTATTCTTATTGGTGACAGAAGGATGTTCCTCAGTGCTCTGATAGTTCCAGATTATGAAGCAATTAAAGAGTATGCGGATTCAAACAATATTCCTTATAAAGACGAAACTGAATTGGTTGAGAAAAAGGAAATATACGATATGATGGAGAAAGAACTTGCTCAGTTCCAGAAGAATCTGGCAAATTATGAGAGGGTTCGGAAATTTGCCCTACTCGATAAACCTCTGACTTTAGAAGGGGGAGAAATTACTCCGACTCTTAAGATTCGCAGAAATGTTATTGAAGAGAGGTACAAGAACCTTATTGAAGGAATGTACGAGTAAGAGCGTTTGTAACGTGAAGAAGAGCAATTGGTTAATGAAGAATTATAAAACCCCCCTTAATCCCCCCTTTAATTAAAGGGGGGAAAAAATTACTTTGCTAAAGGGGGGAAAGGCTATACCGGGTGGTTTAGAGGTTCTGGGCTTCGATATCTTTGAAATAATTGACCGTTCCGACTTTTAATTCCACAGTTGCGGCATCATCACACACGATAATTCCCTTTGGGTGCAGCTGCAATGCACTGACTGTCCACATGTGATTTACACCTTCCTCGACAACTTTTGCGAGCGCGCGGGCTTTATTATGTCCGCTAATAATAATCAGGACTTCCTGAGCATCCAGAACAGTCTTAACTCCAACAGTAAGAGCCTGTTTGGGGACTTTATTAATATCGTTATCAAAGAATCTGGAATTAGCTATTATTGTGTCCATAGTAAGAGTCTTAACGCGTGTTAGCGAACCAAGAGAAGATGCGGGTTCATTGAAAGCGATATGACCATCCGGACCTATTCCGCCAACAAATAGATTAATTCCTCCGGCTGCCTTAATTTTCTTTTCGTAGTTAATACATTCTTTTTCAAGGTCTCCGGCATTACCGTTTAAGATATTAACGAATTTTTTATCTATATCAATATGAGAGAAGAAATTGCTCCACATAAAAGAATGGTAGCTCTCGGAATGGTTCTCAGGGAGATTCACATATTCGTCCATATTGAAAGTGGTAACATATTTGAACGAAACCTTTTTTGCTTTATAGATTTTTATCAGTTCGGCATACATACCGATAGGTGAAGAACCGGTAGGGAGGCCAAGAACAAACCTCTTCCTTGCATTAGGGTGAAACTCATTGATTCTTGAGGCGACGTAATTCGCTGCCCATTTTGAAACCTTGTCATAACTTGGTTGAATTATTAACCTCATATAAATACTCCATAATTAATTAAATATAATTGAATAAATTATTACAAAACTTAACTTGGCATGCCTCGTCGACGTCTTTCTTCCTTTGTTAAATCAAAAACTTTTCTCAGAAGTTTTTCATCAAGAGAAGTGAATTTAACATCTCGACGAGTCATAACACGTTGAGCTACTTCAAGACTCCGTTCAATGTCATAAGTAGTAAGAGATTCCGCCCCGCCCCAACAAAATGAAGGTATATATTTTGGAGGAAAACCAGCTCCAAAAACATTACTCCCCACACCCACTACCGTAGCAGTATTAAACATTGTATTAATGGAAGTTTTGGAATGATCACCCATCATTAATCCAACAAACTGAAGCCCGGAATCAACAAGTTGATCATTAATCGTAACGCGAATGCTCCCATAGTTGTTTTTAAGGTTACTGTTATTAGTATCTGCACCAAGATTAACCCAACTTCCAAGATAAGCATGACCAAGAAATCCGCCGTGTTGTTTGTTAGTGTAACTATGGATTACAGAATCTTCTACCTCACCACCTATTTTGCAAACATCTCCGATACTGGTTCTTTCATAAATGCTGGTTGATGCTCTTATATAAGTCCTATTACCAATATATGAAGGACCAACAATTGTAGCATTTGGTTGTATAACGGAGTCTTTACCAATATAAATAGGTCCTTTCTCTGCATCCAAAACAGCTCCTGGCATTATTTTTGTGCCTTCATCAATATAAATATTTTCTTTAGCAATCAAGTATGCTCCTTCATAAACATTTCCCCTTATCATGCAATCCACTTTATCCTTTGTGAGGAGATTAAAATCATTTATTATTTCTTCACCATTAAAATGCACTAATTCCCAAGGATAATTTATAATCCTTGCTTCAATTTCTTTTTTAAATAAATCTCCAAAATCTGATAATGTATACAAATCATAAAGACCTTTCTTTAATTGCTCAAGTTTTAATCCCGAGACCTTTGCAGCAATTATTGAGTCTCCCTTTACATATAAGGTATCAATAGTATCTTCAACAAGAATTTTTGCTAGGTCATCATCCATTAAGACCCTACCATTAATGAAAAGACAGTGATTCCCATTAATTTCATTAACCAACAAATCGGGATTCTTAAGTTTCACGAGTTCTGACAAATAGCTTCTACAGTGCAAAGTAGTCGGGATTTTTGGAAAGCGTTTTAACACTTTTTCCCGCAAGGAAAGAATACCCGAGCGAAGATCATATTCCGGACGCAGATATACCAGTGGAAGAAGACGCGAGTAATAAATACCTTCAAAAATACAAATGCTATCGACCATATTAATTAAATTTTAATAGATAATTTATTTATTTATAAACACCGATTGTTAAAATATGAAAATTTTTATTCTGTACAAATAAAGGATAATAGAATTATTTTCTTTTTTAAAAGATATCTTTGTATCACAAATACTTTTTTAATATATTTATGTTCAAATCACTGAAATATTTACCGGAGGCATTATGCAGATAGACTTTGAATTTTCAAATGAAGTATTAGTTATTAAACTTAGTGGAAAATTTGATTCGCTCGGATCAATTGAATTCGAAAAATCAATGGTTAAATATTCAGGACAAAAACACATAATTATTGACTTTTCAGATGTTAAGTATCTCTCAAGTGCTGGAATTCGTGATATTTTGAAACTTGAAAAGGATTCCAAAATATCGGGTGGTATTATTGTACTTTGTTCCCTTAACCAATCAGTAAATCAAGTTTTTACTATGACCGGATTAAAAAGTGCTTTAACAATAGCCAGGGACCTAACGGAATCAAGAGAAGTAATAAGTAAACACTTGAAGTTTGAAGTTAAAAACAAATCGGTTGAGATAAATGACTGTCAGTATCATTCCTTTAAACTTTCCGATTCTTTTTCACCTCTCAAAGTAATGCTCCCGGAAGATAATAATGATGAATTTAAAGTTTTTTCAATTGAAGAACTAAAGTTTTCTTTAGGAAGAGGGGGACTAGGATTAAATAAATCGGAAATAGAGAACAATAACTTGATTTTCACGATTGGGGATTTCCTAGGAATCCAGAAATCTAATGGAGATACTGAATCCGACTATCTTTTTATTGAGAAAAAAGAGGATGTTTTTTTATTCCTGAAAGAAGTTGTTAGTTTTTCGACAGAACCAAATTATTGTATAGATTTTTTTGCCAAAAGTAGCATTCCCCTTAAGAATATTCTAACAAATATGAATAATATTGTGGGCGATGAAATCACTCCGGAATCCTCATTCGTTTCATACGTTTTTTTTGGCAAAACAACTAAAACAGAAGAGGAAAGTGAAGAAGAATGGATTGTTGGAACCGGGATGTTGATTAACAAAACGACCTTGTCCGAAACTCAGATAGAAAACTTAAAACAACTAAAAGAAATATTTCATTTCTTTAACTGTACCGAATATCTTTGTGCAGGACAAATAGATGTCCTGCTTAAATTCAGTAAAGAGCTTTCTCCACAGCATAAAATATCAAATGACTTAAAAAATCTTTTAACTTTTCAAAATGTAAAAAGTGTTGAACAAGGAAGTGAAAACAACGAGTTTCAATCAGGGAGAGTATATTTCTTTAATCATAAGGAAATAAAGCCATTACTGCAATCTCTTGAAATTGAGAATCTTAAAGAATATGATCTGACTGATGAATTCGAAATAATCGTAAGACGTATATACTCAGATTGTTCCAGAATACAGATGACTCCTTTGTTTGGGGGTTTTTCAGCCAGAACATTTCAGGTATTCGGTGAGGATAAAAATGGAGCTAAAATACTCCCTACTGTGCTTAAATTAAGTAACTCTGCTATAATTAAACGTGAGGAAGATAATTTTGAGATGTACGTTAGGAAATTTATTCTTAATAACGCATCAACAGTAATGGGAGCATTTTACTATAGTGATTTCGGAGGAATCAGGTATAACTTTCTTGGAATAACCGGGAGCACAAAATTGAAATGGCTCAGAAAGTTATATAATGAAAGAACATTTGATGAAGTATTGCCACTTTTTGAAAAAGTTTATACAGGAATTCTAAAACCATGGTATGGTCAACCGAAACTTGACAATATCAATCTTTTTAAGGAACAAAATCCTATTAATTATTTTCCAATAATTTATGACAAAGCAAAGGAAGAATTAGGAATCTCAGCGGACGATCCAAAAATTTATGTAGAAGAATTAAAAAGAGAAATAACAAACCCTTACTATTTTCTCAAATATGGTTATGCGGAGAGGGAAAAAATATCTTTCACTTGTTACAAGGGGATTTGCCACGGTGATTTAAATCTGCAAAATATTCTTCTAGATGAAAAAGAGAATATTTATATAATTGATTTCTCAGAAACTAAATACAGAAATGCAGTATCAGATTTTTCGCGTCTTGAACCCATAATTAAATTTGAATACTTTAATATTGAGAGTAAAGAAAGTATGAATCACATTATTGATTTTGAAACGGCTTTGATGAAGTGTGATAGTATTAAAGACAAACCTGAATTCTGCTATACCGGAAATGATCCTGAGGTTGAAAAGGGTTATAAGTTGATATTAAAAATGCGTGAATATGCCTCAACAGTTTCGTTATTTGAGAAGTCGATAGTACCATACCTGATAGCTATGTTGGAATGGAGCCTCCCGGTAGTTGTATACTATGGTCTGAATAATCATAGGAAAAGATATTCTATGATTAGTTGTGCACTGATAACAGAAAAAATTTTGGAAATTGAGAATCTGATTAATCTAGGAGTTTAAAGCGAATTCTCAGTTTACCGTTCTCGTAGCTCGAAGAAATAATCTTAAAAGTTCGGATTTCCGAAGTATTCGCAACATGTTTCCCGCTGCATAGACAACTGTCGTAATTGCCTACTTTAATAATACGCAGTCTTTCTCCTGCGGTCTCAGGCAGTCGGTCGAGTGTAAAATGTTTTGCTGCTTCATCGCGTAATATAAATTCTTCATACACAGGATGGTTTCCGGAAATTACTTCATTTACACGAAGTTCGATTTCTTTTAATTCATTTTCACTTAAGTCCCTCTCAAACCGATAATCACATTTAGACTTTTTCTTTTCAATATGTGCACTGAAAGCCCTTCCACAGTTAAACATTCTAATCATGGTCTGGTTTAAGATATGCTCTGCAGTATGCATCGCAGGATCATATTCTTTATTTGCTATAATGTCCGAATTCATAAAACCTCATTTTTAATTATTTAATATAATAATCTAACTAGAATTTGCCGAATTAGTATGAGTTATTCTTGATCATTAACTATATTTAGCGGTTATTTTTTCACCATTTTATTAAAATTGAAATCAGTATTATTTTTTCAGAATGAACAGAAATAAATCGCTCTTTTATTTTGCGGCTTTCTTTGCTATGGTTATATATGGTATTTCAACGACAATTATCGGAGCAATACTCCCTCAGTTGATTGATAAATTTCGTCTAACGGGTTATTCAGCTGGTACAGTAGCGTCGATTATGCCGCTCGGGATTACCATTGGATCAATAATCTTTGGACCTATAGTTGACAGATTCGGATATAAACTCCTTATGTTTGTCGCATCAATTACAGTGATAACAGGTTTATACGGATTGTCATCAACTTCATCAGTTGATATTCTTAGAATTTCAGTATTATTAATAGGTGCTGGAAATGGAATAATTAATGGTACGGCAAATTCACTTGTTTCAGATATATCAGGGGAGAAAAAGAAATCAAGACTTAGTCTTTTACATGCATTTTATGGCATTGGTGCTCTTGGATTACCTTTCATGCTTAGTGTTTTTTCATCAGTTGTAAGTATTCGAGAAGTCTTTCTGATTATTTCCATAAGTTTATTTCTATTAGCACTTCTACTAGTGTTTATAACATTTCCAGTAGCCAAAAAGAATATGGGACTTCCTTTAAGTGAAATCCTGAAATTAATTAATAATCCTTTGCTTCTGCTTTTCGCTTTTTTTCTGTTTTTTCAAAGCGGTATGGAAGGAGTTGCAGGTACCTGGATAACTACCTTAATCCAAAAAACAAGAATCGACAATTATAATAGCGCTCTCGCAGCACTGTTTTTTTTAATTTTAGCTCTAACAATTGGAAGATTTCTTATTAGTTTTTTACTTAAGCATTTTACTCGTTTTCGATTATTGCAAGTGGGGTTAATCATAGTAATTTCTGGTGCAGTAATAATATTTTCTATCAATAATTATTACACGACGATTACCGGATTGGTTTTAATGGGATTTGGTTTTGCGGGGGGATTCCCTATTATTCTTAGTTTTGTAGGGGACAATTATCAGAGTATCTCAGGTACAGCCTTTAGTCTTATATTTGTTATTGCTCTATCGGGGAGTATGATTATGAATATAATAGCCGGAGTGATAAGTGATACATTTGGTATCCAATATATCTCAATACTTATAATAGCATGTGTATTCATAATGTTTTTCCTCCTTTATAACCTGAATAGTAAAATGAGTATGAAGTAAAGGATAAATTTGGTTATTGAAAATAAATAATGTGGATAAAAATGAGTTCAATATTCACTATATTTAAATAATAATTTAATAGGTTTTCATGAATTCAATTGGAATTGACATAGGGGGTACAAAAATTTCATCTTCGGTTTTCGACAGGGAAGGTTTTTCCGAAAATAGACTGATAATCTCTATCAGTGGAAAAACGAGTGAAGGAGTTTTCGAAATAGTGGAAGAAATATTAACAAAACAAATCGAATTTGTCAAAAATAAAGAAAAGCAGATTTCTGGTATCGGTATTTGTATACCCGGAATTTATTGGTCTGACAGGAAAACAGTATGGGCTCCCAATATTCACGGATGGGATGACTATCCTCTGTATGATAAGGTTAAAGGGATAAAATCAGTGGACCAAATTCCCGTTCACATAGATAGCGATCGGGCTTGTTATATTCTTGGTGAAGTGTGGAAGGGAGCTGCAACAGGAGCTAAGAATGCAATTTACATGGCTGTTGGAACCGGGATAGGTTTGGGAATATTAGTCAACGGTGAAATACTTAGAGGAGCTAATGATATTGCCGGTGCAACAGGATGGCTAGCTCTTGAAAGACCATATGATAAAAAATATGTTTCATGTGGATGTTTTGAGTATTCTGCGTCAGGAGCGGGATTAGGACGAAAAGCAGCGGATTTATTGAAAGCTGAAAAATTTTATACAGGTTATTTTAAGGAAATAAATCCAGATGAGATTTCGGGAAAGGATGTGTTTCATGCATATGATAACAAAGATCCTATTGCAATAAAAGTTATAGAAAATGCAATTGAATTATGGGGAATGGCAATAGCCAATTATGTAAGTCTTTTTAATCCTGAAATAATCATTATGGGAGGAGGGATATTTGGGCCAGCAAACAGATTTATCCCAGAAATATTTAATGAGGCAGTAAAATGGGCACAACCTTGGTCGATAAAACTTGTCAAGTTGACGGAATCTGCTCTTGGGAGTGATGCAGGGCTATATGGAGCCGGATACTTACCACTTAAAAAGAATTAAACATGGAAAAAGAATATAAAAATAGTTATGTCTTTATTGCTGCATATACAGGTATGCTAACATTTGGAATATCAATGACAAGCATAGGTGCTATGCTGCCAAATCTAACTGAAAAGTTTACACTAACGGGTTATTCAGCAGGAGCAGTAGTGGCATTACTGCCCATCGGAATTCTACTCGGTTCATTAACGTTTGGACCAATTGTGGACAAGTACGGTTATAAAATCCTACTAACAATCTGTTCACTTTTTGTTATAATCGGCTTATACGGCATGGTTGAATCAAGTAGTTTTACTCTATTGCAGTTATCTATTCTTTTAATCGGGTTAGGAGGTGGAGTAATCAATGGAGGAACTAATGCTCTTGTTGCAGATATTTCCGGAGATTCGAAAGGTGCAAAACTTAGTTTCTTAGGAGTTTTCTATGGCCTTGGTGCTCTTGGTCTTCCGGTGATTTTAGGTTTCTTTTCAGGTAGATATCAGTATCAACAAATTGTTGCAGCCGTTTGTGTATTTCTACTTATCTTGCTATTGTATAACCTAATAATAAAATTTCCGCCTCCCAAACATCCCCAAGGACTTCCGATTAAACAGGGAATCAAGCTTTTTAATAATCCAATTTTATTGTTGTTCGGGTTCTTTCTTTTCTTCCAGAGTGGTATTGAGGGTATAGCGAATAACTGGACAACAACTTATATGGAAAAATATCTGATGGTTTCTCCTGAACAGGCACTTTTTGCATTAACTTATTTAGTTTTGGCACTGACTGCAATGAGACTTGTTCTTAGCTACATACTGAAATCCCTATCAAGGTCTTATGTCATCTATATGAGTCTTATAATAGTAGCTTTAGGATCTTTAATACTGATTCTTGGTGGGAATTATCTTTTTACAATTATCGGATTGATATTTTTCGGAATTGGTTTTGCGGCAGGTTTCCCCATAATATTAAGTTATGTCGCAGATAAATTTGCCTCAATCTCCGGAACAGCATTCAGTCTTGTTTTTGTTATTGCTCTAACCGGCAATACCGTGCTTAATTATTTAACAGGATTTGTCGCAGAGAGTATTGGAATTAAATATTATTCGGTGATAATTTTAATTAGTGTGGTTATAATGTTTTTAATATTCAGTATACTTGAAAGAAAGTCATTAACAAAAGAATAAACAAGAAAATAATAGGATGATAATATGTTAGCATTACAATGGATTGAGAACGCACGAAGCGTTATGGAAAAAATAGAGAAGACTCAAATTGAGAATATTAAGAATGCAGCCCTGGCAATGGCTGATTCTATAGAAAAGGGGAAATGGGTACACACATTTGGATGTGGTCATGCAACACTACCTATTGAAGAAATGTACCCAAGAATCGGTGGATTTGTTGGATTTCACCCAATGATTGAACTCCCCTTAACATTTTTTACGAATATAGTAGGAGGAATGAATGTTCATGAGTTTGTTTTTCTTGAAAGAGTGGAAGGATACGGACAAGAAATAATGAAAGGTTGGAATTTTGATAAGGAAGATTGTATGTGGATTTTCTCACATACAGGGATTAATGCAGTTAATATTGATATAGCTCTTGAATCAAAGAAAAGAGGGATGAAAGTTATTGTTTTCGGGAGTGCAAAAGAAGCCGAAGGAAAACAAACCAGACATAGCTCCGGAAAGACAATTTTCGAAATAGCTGATATAATTGTGGATACATGTGTTCCAATACAGGATGCCAGTGTAGAATTAAAAAATCATTATGACAAGATCGGTCCGGTATCGACTATGGCTTTTGTGACCGCTGTATGGATGACTGTGACAACGGTTGCCGAGATTCTTGCTGACCGAGGGGTTAAACTCTATATTCATCCTTCTCACAATGTCCCCGGCGATACAACCGCTCGTGAAAGATTATCTGAAGCACTTGCAATGTATAAAGAAAGAATCAAAGGAGTATAGATATCAAGGAAAACTTATATTTTTTGTAAGTCAGGAGATTTCAATAGTTCAGTAAAAGATACGGTAAAGAAAATCCTTTACCGTATTTCTATATTATCGATTGGATTTTTTGTTTTTCTCATTGAGTGAACTTTATTATTCACAGGAATTTGAATTGATTCATTCACTCTATTTTCAAATTCATCTCTAAATCTAGCTATAGTAAATTTAACAGGCCAAGCAGCTGCTTCACCCAGTGCACACACAGTATTTCCATCAATATTGTTTGCAATGCTAATCAGAAGGTCAAGGTCACTCTTAGTTCCTTTTCCATCCAGAATGCGTTTAAGAATTTTAAGCATCCATCCAGTACCTTCACGGCATGGGGTACATTGACCGCAGCTTTCGTGATAGTAAAATTTTGTCATACGCGCCAGAACTTTAACAAGATCTGTATCTTCGTCCATAACAATAATTCCCCCGGTACCAATTGCTGAACCAGCAGCACGCAAGGATTCAGCATCCATCTTAAGTCCTTCGATTGAATCTCCTTTCAGAGGAGGCATTGAAGTTCCCCCAGGGATAATACATTTGATTCTCTTTGCGTTGATTACTCCACCGGCATACTTTTCAATGATGTCAGTAAGTAGCGTTCCCGTGGGAAGTTCGTAAACTCCGGGTTTATTAACATGACCACTAACTCCAAAAAGAAGTGTGCCCGGATGTTTTGGTTCACCAATAGAAGAGAACCATTCCGATCCATTTTTAATTATCGGAGGAACGTTAGTTATTGTTTCAACATTATTGATTGTTGTAGGATTTCCCCAAAGGCCATTTTGAGCAGGGAAGGGAGGTTTGACTCGAGGATAAGCTCTTTGTCCTTCAATAGAATTCATTAAAGAGGATTCTTCGCCACAAATATAGGCTCCTGCGCCTTTATGGATGAAAATATCACATGAAAATTGTGTTCCAAACGTCTCCTTCATTCTGGAACCAATAAAGCCATTATTATATGCTTCATCTATCGCCTTTTGAACGGGCTTAATCCACTTGTGATATTCACCTCTAATGTAAATATATGCAGTCTGTGCTCCAATAGCATAACAAGTAATCAGAATTCCTTCGATTAACTGATGAGGATTAAATTCAAAAATCTGCCGATCCTTAAAACTCCCAGGTTCACTTTCATCACCATTAACGCAAAGATATTTAGGTTTGTTGGTAACTTTCGGCATAAAAGACCATTTTAAACCTGTTAAAAATGCGGCTCCACCTCTGCCCCTTAATCCTGATTTTTTTACTATTTCTATTATATCATCAGGGGATTTTTGAAAAGCAAGTCGTGCTCCATAATAACCTTCGTTAGCAAGATAAACATCAATCTCTTGCAAATTCTTTATATCAGGTAAAACTATTCTATGCATTGTTAATAACTTTTAAAATTTATTATTTTAAGGAATCAATGATCTCAATTACCTTTTCGGGAGTGAGATTTTCAAAATAATCTTCGTTGATTGCGATCATAGGGGCAGAGCCGCATGATCCCATGCATTCAACTTCCTCAAGGCTCAGTTTTCCATCCTGAGTAACACCACCATCCTCGAGGTTGTATTTATCTTTTATCTTATTCCAGATGTCATAACCTCCTCGAAGCATACAGGAGACATTTGTACAGACCTGAAGATGAAATTTACCAACTTGTTTTTTATGATACATTGTGTAGAATGTCACAACACCATAAACTTCACTTTCAGGAATTTCCAGCAGGTGAGCAACTTCTGCCATAACTTCGTGAGATATCCAGCCATTCTGTTCCTGAGCAATATACAAAACAGGCATAATGGAAGATCTTTTATCGGGATAGTTTTTTTGAACAGATGCTATTTTCTGAAGATTCTCTTCACTAAATTTGAATTCCATATAATTAAACTGATATTAATAATTACTTATTTATCTGCTTCACCCATTACCGGATCAATACTCCCAATTATCGCAACGACATCCGAAATCATGTAGCCTTTCGTTAGAAGGGGAAGAGACTGGATGTTACAAAATGAAGGGCTGCGGATTTTCATTTTCCATGGGTGCCCTTCTCCATTACTGACGATATAAAATCCAAGTTCTCCTTTAGGATTTTCAACAGCCGAGTAAATTTCTCCAATTGGGGGATTAACCCCGAAGTTGGTAATCATAAAGTCATGGATAAGTTCCTCCATTTTGGTGTATATTTCAACTTTCCGAGGAGTAACTTTTTTTGGACTATTTAGCATTATCTCACCATTGGGCATTTTGTCCAAAATCTGATAGATTATTTTTCTGCTTTCCCTGAGTTCATCACATCTAACGAAATATCTGGCAAGGGCATCTCCTTCAGAGAATGTAACAACTTTAAAATCTATATCATTGTAGAAATAATAAGGTGTAGCACGTCGTAAATCGAACTCTACTCCACAAGCTCTTAAGTTAGGACCTGATAAACCAATATCAATTGCATCTTCGGCAGATATTTGTCCAATTCCCTCGAGTCTTTGGATAAAGATTTTGTTTGTGTTAAGAAGTTTTTCAAACTCGTGAATATTACTTTCGAATTCATCAAGAAATTGTTTAATTCCTTTAAATGTCTCTGGTTTAACGTCCTGGGCAACTCCACCGATTCTGGTATAACTGGTTGTGAATCTTGCGCCACAAATTTCGTCATAAAAATTAAGTACTTTTTCCCTTTCTCGGAGCGTCCAGAGAAATACTGTCAAAGCTCCAATATCCATAGCAAGAGATCCAATCGCAACCAGATGACTACATATCCTCGAAAACTCCATCATCATCATTCGAATGTACTGAGCTCTAGGAGGAGCTTCAATTCCCAGGAGTTTCTCTACAGCTAATGCATAAGCAGAATTATTTGCAGGAGGTGAAAGATAATCTAATCTGTCAGTGTGTGGAATATACTCAGTAAAGGACATATTCTCAGCCATTTTCTCATACCCTCTATGAAGATAGCCAACTTCAGGTACACATGCCATTATTGTTTCACCATCAAGTCTAAGAAGAAGACGAAGTACACCATGAGTAGCAGGATGCTGAGGTCCCATACTCAGAATCATGTCATTTTCAAGAGCATCGTCAAGTGAGATATCAGTATCAGAGTTAAGTAATGCTGAAACAATTTTGGGGGTTAGTTCATCTTTTGTAACTCGGTCCATATTATTTTTACTTTTTTGGCAAGGATAATGAGCCGGGAATACCCATAACTGGGAATTCCTTTCTCAGTGGGTGATATTCAAATGATTCCGGCATATACATTCTTCTCAGGTCGGGGTGATTATTAAATTCTATCCCGTACATATCATAAACTTCGCGCTCAGCCCAGTTTGCTGATTTCCAGACAGATGTGACTGAATCAATTTTTTCAACTCCATCACCAAGATCACATTTAATTTTAAGTCTAAATCGGTTTTTCATTGAGAAGATAAAATATACCATTGTAAATCGATTATTTAACCTACCCCAATCGACAGCAGTGATATCCTCACAGAGGTTAAAAGCAAGTTCTTCATCATTTTTTAGAAGTTCACAGGCATCAACGATAATTTTATTTGGAATAGTAATACAATACTCTCCACGGAATTCCTCTGTTGAGAAATCCACATCCTTAAAATGTGTTTTAAGTTTCAGTAATATTTTTTCTTTTAATTCCATAAAGGTCGTCAATTTATTATGAATTTGGAAAGTCTTTAGCCCTGGTTTTACCAATTTTATCTTGAATAGCTATTAAAGCATTTAAGAGATTGTCAGGTCGGGGCGGACAACCTGCAGTGTAAATATCTACAGGGAGAAACTGATCAATACCTTGCACTACTGAGTATGACCGATACATCCCACCAGAAGAAGTACAAGCTCCCATAGCAATAACCCATTTTGGATCAGGCATCTGGTCGTAGATTTTTCTTACGACATGTGCCATTTTGTAAGTAACAGTTCCAGCGACAATCATGCAATCGCTCTGACGAGGAGTCATTCTCATAACTTCTGAACCAAATCGTGCAATATCATATTTTGCACCACCCACAGCCATCATTTCAATAGCACAACAAGAAATCCCCATAGGCATCGGCCAGACAGAATTCTTTCTAGCCCATGCAATAAGGGCATCAATTGTAGTAGTAAAGAAACCATCTCCAGTTAATTGAGCTTCTATTCCCAATTAAATCCTCCTTTTTTATAAGCGTACAGATAACCTATTTCAAAAATTACTAAAAATACCAACATTGTAGTAAAAACAGGGATTCCAAAAACTGAGTACAATGATTTGAACTGAACTGCCCAGGGATATACGAAAATCACTTCAAGATCAAATATTATGAAGAGCATGGCGACAACGTAGTACTTAATGGATATTCTTTCCTTTGCACTACCAAAAGGTTTAACACCGCTTTCATAAGTCGATTTTTTCTCATCATTTGGTCTTTGCGGACCGATTAATGTTGAGGAGGCAACGATACCGACAGCAATTAAAACAGCTGTAGCAAGAACCAGAAAAAGTGGAATATATTGTTCAATCATACTATTTATTATTTAATTCAAATGCTTAATTACAAAATAAAATAACATATCAATTTAAGAAATTTCATCAAATAAGGCAAATTAAAAATCTTTACTAAATTCTTCTATCTACGTACTTTCTGTAGAAATAAATAGGGAGTCCAATCAATATAAGGAATAATCCCATTTTAGCGTTTTGTGTATCCGAGATAATAGTATTAAGTAAAAATAGCAGGCTGAAAATAACAAAAATAATAGGAGTAAAGGGGTAACCCCAAACTTTATAATGTCTTTCTCTATGCGGATATTTTTTACGTAATATTATAACACCAAGCGCACCAAGCATATAAAAAAGCCAAGCAGCAAAAACCACATAATCCGATATAGTGTCGAAGGTCCCAGACATTACTAAAATGGCAGACCAAACACCTGTCATTACGATTGATGTGTGGGGTGTACGATACTTTCCGTGTACTTTTCCAAGGAAAGGAAAGAACAAGCCGGTTTTAGCCATAGCATATTGTACTCTCGCAGCCCCCAGAATACTTCCATTTAATGCTCCGAATGTAGAAATAATTACCGCCAACGAAACGATCGCTCCACCAGATTTTCCGAATATTAACTCCATTGCCGTTGCAGCAACAAGTGGAGAGTTTTTCATAGCGTCAACAGGAATTAGGTAGAGATAAGCAATATTGATAAAGACGTACAAACCTACTACAATCAATGTGCCCCAAAGAAGAGATAGTGGAACGTTTCGTTTAGGGTTTTTCATTTCGCCGGAAACATAAGTCACGTTATTCCATCCGTCATAAGCCCAAAAAGCTCCAGCAAGGGCAAGACCAAATAGTGCAATATAATTGCCTGTAAAATCAGGGCTGAGTTCAAAATTATTGTATATGTTTGAGATGCTTCCATTACCCAGAAGAATCAGAAGAAAGGCAAGTACAATTATTGTAGCTATTTTTATGAATGTTATGACTGTTTGAACACCACCACCGAAAATAACCCCTATATAGTTTATGAAAGTAATAAATAGAATACAAGAAATGGCCACTAGTTTTGTTGATAAATCAAAGAAGGGATGAATGTACCCCACGAGAGGGAGATATAGTGTGATTGAAGCCAATGATTGAGGGGTTTCGGGAAAAGCAAAGAAGTAACCTACATATTCAGCGAACACATAGGCAATAGCGGCCTGACTACCGGAGAGTACGACTGCAATGGTTGCCCAACCAAATGCATAAGCTGTAAAATCACCATACATATCCCGAAAATAGAGATATTGTCCTCCTGTTTTATCATACATACTTGCAACTTCAGCATTAGCAAGTGCTCCAAGAAAAGTAAACAATCCAGCAACAATCCAAACAATAATGAGAAGTTCGGGGGAGAGGAGCTGACCCGCCATTGTTGCAGGTTTTCTGAATATTCCGGAACCAATCATAGAACCTGCTACAATCATAATACCTGCTGTGAGACTAAGTCCCCTGACAAGTTCTTTCGAATTCTTTTGTTCAGTATTGATATTTTCTTTATTATTTTGCATTAATTCATTAAATTAGTTTTGCAAAAGTATAAAAATGAGCAAATAAAACCAATTAATATTAACATAAAGTCCTCACATAATAAGAAACAGATGAAGTTCAAATATCCTTCCCTCCAGACTCAGATAGTTCTTGCACTTATTTTGGGTGCAATATTCGGAGCTATTTTCAATGTATCTCAGAATAAATTAAAAATTAATTATAAGAATGATTCCGGATATAACTCCATAACAGTGAAGAACTGGGATAAATTCAGAATAATTTCAGGAAGTGATTCGGTAACATTTACATCGGATTCTCAGACTCAGATTATCAACTTAAGCAGGAATTATCAGAAAGAAGAGAAGCTATTTTCTGTAGTTATTACCGATTTCTATAACTGCGACAGTAAAAAAAACACGAAAGAGATTTCTATAAATAATGTTACAAATCTTACACGGGAAACTACAATAGCAACCTGGATTAAATGGATTGGCGATATTTTTATTCGTCTTCTAAATATGATTGCCATACCGCTTGTATTAGCCTCACTAATAGTGGGAGCCGCAAGTTTGGGGGATGTTAAGAAATTTGCCAGAATAGGAGGAAGAACGATTGGCTTTTACATGGGAACGACAATTTTCGCAATTACTACAGGGCTTGTGATAGCAAATTTAATACAACCAGGTGAGCAGATGCCAACTCAGACACGGGATAACCTTATGTCTGTATACCAAGAAGATTATAAGCAAAAAATTGAAACACAATTTGATTTCGAGATTACCAAAGAGATAGTTAACATAATACCTAAGAATCCAATCGAAGCAATGGCAGGGAGCAATATGCTTCAAATAGTTTTTTTTGCTGTAATGGTTGGGTTAGTACTGACGATGATAAGAAGAGAAAAAGCGGAACCTGTGATAAGTTTTTTTGACGGCTTGAGTGAAACTATGATCCGCATGGTGGAGGTTATTATGAAGATTGCACCATACGGTGTTTTTGCACTTATAGCTTCAACTGTAAGCGAATTTGGTTTTGAAATATTAGCTACTTTGCTTTGGTATTCATTAGCGGTTCTTTTGGGACTATTTATCCATACATTTGTAACGTATGCTATTCTGCTAAAAATCTTTACTAAGATAAGAATCAGAACTTTTTATAAGGGACTCAGAAGGGCTATGACGATAGGTTTCAGCACGAGTTCGAGTGCTGCAACGCTTCCTGTAACAATGGAATGCTGCCAAGATAACCTTGGTGTTTCAAAATCAATAACAAGTTTTGTGCTTCCCCTTGGAGCAACGATCAATATGGATGGAACGGCGCTATATCAAGGAGTTGCAGCAGTGTTTATTGCTCAAGTGTTTGGAATGGATTTGAATATAATGCAACAAGTAACAATAGTTATTACAGCTGTACTTGCCTCTATTGGGACTGCTCCAGTACCCGGGGTTGGCATCATCATGTTGATAATAATCCTGAAGTCAGTTGGGATACCTCAGGAGGGAATTGCACTAATTTTAGGAGTAGACAGGATACTGGATATGTGCAGGACAATAACAAATGTTACGGGGGATGCATTAGCAACAACAGTTATTGCTACTGCTGAAAAAGAAGAATTGATTTTGTAATTTATCCATGGAGAGCAGATGAGTACAGATAGACAAAGAGAGCAATGGGGGAGTAAACTAGGTTTAATACTGGCAGTTGCGGGTAATGCAGTAGGATTAGGAAATTTTTTACGATTTCCAGTGCAAGCTGCTCAGAATGGTGGAGGGGCATTTATGATTCCATATTTTCTTTTCTTTTTACTACTTGGTATTCCATTGATGTGGATGGAGTGGGGAATAGGAAGACATGGAGGCAAATATGGACATGGAAGTGCACCCGGAATGTTTGACGTAATATGCAAACATAAAGCGGCGAAATATTTAGGCAGTATAGGTCTACTAATATCAATTGTTATAATGATCTATTATACCTATATTGAATCATGGACACTGGGTTTCAGTTTACTTTCACTAACTCAGCATTATTTTGATCAGACTTCATTTGAGAGTATGAAAAGCTATCTATATAGTTATCAAGGGAGGGAAGTAACTGATTTATTCTCGGGTATTGGAATTTCATACATTTTTTTCTTAGTTACTTTTGTTATTAATTTTTGGGTTC
>Ga0116156_10001578_pt1 | contig 21894 bp, 21 predicted proteins | sample AD_UKC045_MetaG_FD_89891 | JGI IMG/M metagenome (GOLD analysis project Ga0116156, IMG submission 89891) | Active sludge microbial communities of municipal wastewater-treating anaerobic digesters from USA - AD_UKC045_MetaG | ecosystem: Engineered > Bioreactor > Anaerobic > Digestate | place: USA... | reverse complement strand
GTTTAAGATTGGCAAGGTAGCGCCTGATTTTGTTGTTGCTAGTATTAAGACAAAGTATTTTGATTTTAAAAGAATAAAAATAAGGCTTACGGGGCGTTACCAGGTGCGCAATGCTACTATTGCAGTGCTGACCGCAAGTGTATTGAGGCGGCGCTTTGGTTTTAAGAACATTAGCGAAACGTCTATTCGCGAGGGGCTCGAAGATGCAACAATTCCCGGGCGGTTTGAAATTATTAACAAGGAGCCACTTGTTATTATGGATAGCGCACACAACGAAGATAAGATAAAGGCACTCGTTGGTCTGCTTGCTAAACTGTTTAGCGGTAAAAAATTGCGTGTTATGATGGGCTTTAAGAAGGGTAAGGATTATGAAGTGTGCTTAAGGAATATTGCTAGGTTGCATCCTGCCAAGCTTTACCTTACAGACTTTACACATCGTGGTATCCAATCGGAGGATCTTAAAATAGTTGAGCCGGTGGCGAAAGAGTTTTATAAAGATGTTGAGCTCTTTACCTCCGAAAAGCAGTGCTTAAAGAAGGCGATGAAGGAAACCGGGGAAGACGAAGCGCTCATTGTTACGGGCTCTATGTACTTAGTCGGCTCTTTGCGTAACCGCTGGGACAAACTTAAGTAGTTTTTTTAATTACAATCGCTCCATTTACGGGAGATTTACTAAGCAAAATAGGAAACTTTTTATTTTGCGTTCTTTTTCGTGTGCTTAAAACACGGAATTTTTTCTTGTTTACTAGTACGGTGTCTTTTGCTTTAACCCCTAGGGCTTTTCGCAAAGAAGGGTTAAGGCGAATAATATTGTCGCCGTCGCTTTTTTTAATGGTATAGTTTTTATAATAAAGATGACCCCTGAGGCGATGTTTGTCTCGCGTCCCCAAGGGAAGAGTGGCAATTCTCTCTAAACTGTTAAAATTTTTTTCAAAATAGCGTACCAATTCCGACAAGAGCAATATTATCTCCTTGCTTTGTTTTGTGCGCGCTTTATAGCTTATTTCAATCTGTAAATGTTGATAATTCTCCCCGAGCCTAATACGGCGTACAACATTAATTGTACTCCCGCAGAGAGCATCTGCTTCTCTTGCTACTGCAACTTTATATTTTTTATCAATTCTTTCTCTTAAAAAATGCGCAACCCATAAGGCAAGCTGTGGATGGCAGGGGAGAAGGTTGTTTTTCATACCATTGGCAATGACGAAGTCATTTTTGGTATTTGCCTTGCCATGAATAGAGAGGTGGAGGAAAGGCTTAGTTAAATTTTGCTCGCTATCGATTATGCCGATGTTTTTAAATATGTTTTTTAACATAACATCTATAGCGTTTTGTGCCTGTTGCGGGGTTTTAATAAGGGGAATATTGTTGATGGTTTTACTAGCGTAGATGTTTCTATTAAGGTCGCTATAAATACGCGATCTTTTAGGAGAAAAATAACTCGATCCTGTTCTTTTTGCCACGCCTCTTGCTATTTCGGCTGTATATATTTCGTGTGTTCTTCTTAAGGATTGATAACGTTTCCATCGTTTATATTTGTTGCTATGTTCTTCGCCACTTATAGCGATAAGCACTTCTTTTCTTTTGGGGGGAGAAGCATGAACAGCGTCTAGACAACTCCTTGTTTTGCCGATAAGAAGATTAGAGGGGCCAATGTGTTTTTTAAGCAGCAGGCGCTCCTCAGAGGAAAAAAGATTCTTTTTTTTGCCAGTCATAATAGTTTAATTATATTTCTAGTGTTAGTAAAAGACGCTGTTATTATAAAAAAAAAGAGATGTTGAATCAATGTTATATAACGGGTATTATAATAAATGGAATTGGAGGCTATGGATCAACAAATTACCAACCTGATAGGCGAGGAAGTGCAACGCCAGCGCGAAGGGATAGAACTAATTCCTTCTGAAAATTATGTTTCGCGCGAAGTGTTACAAGCAATGGGTTCGTTTTTGACCAATAAGTACTCCGAGGGCTATGTTAAAAAAAGATATTATGGTGGTAACAGGGTTATCGATGAAATAGAGGCACTAGCAATCGCGCGCGTGAAAAAACTTTTTTCTACCTCGTACCATGTCAACATCCAACCTTACTCGGGTAGTCCCGCAAATACGGCAGTTTATTTTGCTCTTTTGCATTTTGGTGACAAAATAATGGGGATGAAGCTTGATCACGGTGGACATATTACCCACGGCTTACCAGTGAGTTTCTCGGGAAAGGCATATAAGGTGGTCTCTTACGGAGTAAACAAGAAAACAGAAGTAATCGATTATGAAGATGTCCGCGCCCTCGCAAGAAAAGAAAAACCCAAGTTGATTATTTGTGGGGCTACCGCGTATTCAAGAATAATCGATTTTAAAAAGTTTGCGCAAATAGCGCAAGAGGTAGGGGCGATCTTGATGGCCGATATCTCCCATATTGCAGGCTTGGTGGCCGCTGGTCTTCACCCTTCTCCGTTTGGCTATGCAGATGTTGTTACAACAACGACACATAAAACACTGCGAGGACCAAGGGGGGCTGTTATATTTTGCAAGAGTAAATATAAAGATGCCATCGATAGAGCTGTTTTTCCTGGTCTGCAGGGTGGGCCTCACAACCATATCACGGCGGCCAAAGCGGTATGTTTTGCCGAAGCCTCAAAGCCTAACTTTAAGACATATTGCAGGCAAATTGTAAGTAATTGCAAGTGCCTTAGTGGCGAACTTGAGCGCTATGGAAGAAGAGTGATTTCCGGAGGAACAGACAATCACCTTTTGTTAGTAGATGTACGCTCGTACGGGTTAAACGGAAGTAAGGCGCAAAAAATTCTAGATAACGTTAATATATCGGTTAATAAAAACACTATTCCCTTTGACACGCTTGCTCCTCATATCGCCTCAGGTATTCGCATTGGTACGCCGGCGGTAACAAGCCGTGGAATGAAAGAAAAAGATATGCTAAAAATAGCAGATTTTATTGAACGCGCTCTTTCCGGAAAGAGGCAAGAGATATTAAAAAAAGAAGTTGCTACTTTTGCAAAACAATTTAAGTTACCGGGGGCACTATGAAGCAATACCACGATTTCCTTAAAACAATTTTGTCTAAAGGGGTCGATAAAAACGATCGTACCGGTACAGGGACAAGGAGTATTTTCGGCTACCAAATGAGATTTGATCTTAATAAAGGTTTTCCACTTCTTACAACAAAAAAACTTCATACTAAGTCAATCATTTACGAACTCCTTTGGTTTTTAAGAGGAGATGTTAATATTAAATTTTTAAATAACCATGGTGTAACTATTTGGGACGAGTGGGCGGACGAAAAAGGGGATCTCGGCCCTATTTATGGTAAGCAGTGGGTACGTTGGGAGGGAAAAAATGGCGAAGTCATTAACCAAATAAAATTAGCACAAGATATGTTAATTAACGAACCCACTTCGCGCCGGATTATAGTTAGTGGCTGGAACGTTGCAGATTTACAAGAATTAGTAAAAGGAAAAAAAACCGCGCCTCCTCCTTGTCACACTTTGTTTCAGCTTTATGTGGTTGAGGGGAGGCTTTCTTGCCAGCTCTACCAAAGAAGTGCAGATGCTTTTCTAGGCGTGCCTTTTAATATTGCGTCTTATGCCCTTTTAACGATGATGTTTGCAAACGTTGCTCACCTTAAATTGGGTGAGTTTATCCACACCTTTGGCGATGCGCACATATATAATAACCACTTCTCCCAAGTCAAGGAAATTCTTTCTCGCACGCCAAGATTACTACCCACAGTGAAAATAAAAAACGATGTTAAGGATATGTTCAGCTATAAGTATGATGATTTTAAGTTGATCAACTATAATCCATACCCCACTATTAAAGCACCGATAGCAGTATGAATGTAAAAAATAAACCGCTTATTTGTATTATCGCTGCCGTTGCGCGTAATGGTGTTATTGGTAGCAGAAATACATTACCTTGGCATATCCCGCAAGATTTTCTCCACTTTAAACGTTTAACAATGGGTTACCCCCTTATTATGGGGGAGAACACACACAGCTCTATTGGTAGGGTACTACCTGGGCGCACTAATATTGTTTTGACACATAAAAAGAATTTTTCTAAAAAAGGAATTAAGGTTGCACACTCTACTGACGAAGCATTGCAAATAGCGGGGCAAGAAAGCAGAGATAAAGTTTTTATAATTGGTGGTGGTTATGTTTATCGTCAATTTATTGCCATAGCGGACAGATTATATCTTACCGAGCTTAATAAAGATTACAGTGGAGAAATTACCTTTCCTAGTATCGTCGATTTTCAGCTTGTAAAGGAGCTTGGTGGAGGAAAGTGTGGTGATATAGAATATAAGTTTAAAATGTACGAGCGTAAAAATGCAAAGAGGTAAATTTATTGTCATTGAGGGAGGCGAGGGCGCAGGTAAAACCACTGTCGTACGTCGTGTCGCAGAAAGACTAAAAGAGGAAAACATTCCTCTTGTTGCTACAAGGGAGCCGGGTGGTAGTGTTGTCGCGGAATCTATTAGAAAATCGTTTATTAATAACAAGTTAGATGCGTTGAGCCAGCTTTACTGTTTTAGCGCAGCACGTGCTGTCTGGGTAGAGCAGTTCCTAAAACCTGCACTAGCCGAGGGAAAGAATGTTATTAGCGATCGCTCCTTTCCGGCAACCTATGTCTACCAAGGGCTCGCGGGTAAACTAGGTCTGCCACTTGTCAAAAAAATAACCAACCCCACAATGCGCGATGTTAAGCCTGATTTAATAATAATTCTAGATGTATCGCCGGCAACAGGGGTAGAACGTAGCTTTAAGAGTGGGGATACAAACTTCTTCGAAAAGGAAAGTCTTGCTTACCATCAAAAAGTTAATAAAAGCTACCTTTTTTTGGCGCGGAAAAATAATTGGCCTATTGTTGATGCCAATGAACCACTTGAGAGCGTGCTAAACAAAACTTATACTTTAGTGCGCGCTGTTGTAAAAGACAAAAAATAAAGATAAAATAACGCTATGGAAAATGAAATAGAAATTGTTCGTCATTCACTGGCGCACGTTTTAGCGGCGTCGGTTTTGCGTCTTTATCCTGGCACAAAGCTTGGGACCGGCCCCAATATTGAGGATGGCTTTTATTACGATTTTCACTTTAAAAAAAGTATAAGTAGCGAAGATCTTTCCGCTATTGAAGCGGAAATGCGCAAGCTCATCAACGAAAACCAAAATTTTGAAAAGATTGTGGTTCCTATAGCTCAAGCACGCCGGATTTTTAAGAACGAGCCCTACAAACAAGAATTAATCGACGATATCGAAAAAGGCGAAGATCGTCCGGAGAGCGTAACGGTATATAAGCTCGGTACTTTTGAAGATTTATGTCGCGGTCCCCACGTCGCTTCGACCGCAGAGCTAAGAGGCGTTGCCTTTAAGCTTGACAAAGTCGCTGGAGCTTATTGGAAGGGCGAAGAAAGCAATAATATGCTTTCTCGCATATATGGCCTAGCATTTGCAAAGAAGAGCGAACTTGCCAAATTTCTTGAGCTACGCGAAGAGGCAGAAAAACGCGACCATAAAAAGTTAGGAAAAGAACTAGGTTTGTTTATTTTTTCTGACCTCATTGGTCCAGGTTTGCCTATTTATACGCCCGAAGGAACAATATTGCGCAATAGTATTAAAGATTATTCTAATGCCCTGCGTGCAAAAATGGGTTACCTTGAAGTCCATACACCGCAAATAAATAAGGCGGATTTGTTTAAGAAGTCTGGCCACTATGAAAAGTACCGTGAAAATATGTTCAAGTTAGAGTCGAACTATACGCAAGATGAATATTACCTTAAGCCAATGAACTGTCCACAGCATACCCAAATATATGCTTCTAAATTACGAAGCTACAAAGATCTTCCGATAAGGCTGGCTGATTTTGCTAATCTCTATCGCGATGAAAAACCTGGCCAACTCGGGGGGTTGACACGCCTGAGGGCATTTTCGCAAGACGACGGTCATTGTTTTTGTCGCGAAGATCAAATAGAGAGTGAGTTTTCTCTTCTCCTCGATGCGGTAAAACAAGCGATGTCGCGCTACGGTCTAGATTATTATATTCGCCTATCGCTGCGCGATGAAAATAACAAAGATGCTTATTTGGGCGACGATAAGAGTTGGGTAAAATCACAAGAAATGCTAGAAAAAATGCTTAAGGAAAAGAATATTGATTATCGCAGGGCAGAAGGTGAAGCAGCGTTTTATGGCCCCAAAATGGACCTCGTGGCAGAAGATTCGTTAGGTCGCGAATGGCAACTTTCTACCATCCAGTTAGATTTCAATATGCCCGTGCGCTTTGGCTTGGAGTACATTGGAGAAGATGGCAAAAAACATACACCGGCTATGATTCACAGCGCTATTGTTGGCTCCCCGGAGCGTTTTATGGCGGTTTTGATAGAGCATTACGGTGGTAATTTCCCTGTCTGGCTAGCGCCTGTGCAGGTTACCGTTATTCCCGTTTCCAATAAGCACAACAACCACGCGCAAGAGGTTTACGAACAATTAAAGGAACTCGGTGTAAGAGTGGCTATTAATCTTGCCAATGAAACTTTGGGAAGAAAAATTAGAGAGAACGAAAAGAAAAAAATCCCTTATGTTGCCGTGGTGGGTGATCAAGAAATTGCAAACAATACAATTGCTGTACGTTTAGCAGATGGTAGGAATCAAAATATGAGTGTGAGCGATTTTGCGCAATTAGTGATTGATTAATGCGTTAAGGATTTCCCAGCGCTTTTTTTTAGTAATCGCACTAACATTATCGGCAAAAAGACAAGAGGCTGCCCCTTTTCTTTCGGAGTATTGAGCGATAAACGCCTTATTAAAGCGACATTGCTTAACAACATCGACGGTGTCGTTGAAATCTTTTTCTGTTTCTCCGGGGAAACCAACAATAATATCGGTAGATAAAAAAATCTGTGGCACGGCTTTTCTAATTTTCTCCACCAAAGCCATATAGTGGGCTCTAGTGTAGCGTCGATTCATTTTGCTTAAAATCTTATCGCTTCCCGATTGCATAGGGAGGTTAAGTTGTTTAGAAAATTTTGTTGAGTTTGCCATCCAGTTTATTAGGTCGTCTGTCATATCTTGAGGATTAGGGGAGAGAAAAGAAATCGTTTTGAGCCCCTTTATTTTTTCGATTTTTTTAAGCAACACGACAAATGGCGAAGGATTGTCTTTGCTCCATTTTTTTCCGGTGGGTGCGATGTGTTTTCTTAAATCACGGGGAAAATAATGCGAAAGACCGTAGGAGTTAACGTTTTGCCCCAAAAGAATTATACTGGTAAGACCCTGAGAAACAAGTGATTCAATTTCTTTAATAATGGTACGTTCGGGCTTACTAACCTCTCGCCCTCTTGTAATGGGAACAGCGCAGTAAGTGCAAAAATTATTACAACCGGCGGATATTGTAACGTATGCTGTTTTTTGCTTATCTACAAGCTGGTAATTAGTTTTTCTTTTGCGCCTTACTTTCTTTGCGCTCTCTGCCAGAGGAGGGGTAATATAACGCCCTAGGGTGCGTTTTGGGTGGCTTATAAGTATGTTTGGCGCAACAATAGCATCGACAACTTTTTCGAGTTTTTTGCGGTCAGAAGGGAGAATGCAGGCGGTTAAAATAATGTGTGGCTTTCGAGGAAGCTGGCGCCAGTTGTGAACGTGGCCGACAAGGCGATCAACCGCTTTCTGTCTTACACTGCAGGCGAAAACAATAATCAAATGAGCGTTGTTGCTCGTTGTTTCACGGTAACCTAAATTTTCTAGTTTGTGTGCTAGTTTTTCGGCATCATAGTAATTAAACTGGCACCCTAATATAAAGAACTTAAACGTCGGAGTTCTTGGCTTCATCGCCTTCACCGTTGCTCTCTTCTTTAGCTTCTGCGTCTTTCTCTTCTTCTGGTTCACCGGCGACCTTCTCTAATGCTTCTTTTTCTTGTTCCTCTGTAGATGTCTCTAGTTCGGCCAATTCCTCTTCGCTTCTTGGAGGTTCAACAAGGGCAATAACATCTTCAGGTTCAGCGAATATCTCTATGCCTTCTGGTATATCGATATCGCTAATTTTAATTTGATCTTCAAAGGTCTTAAGTGGCGATATATCCACTTTAATTTCTGGCACAAGGTTGCGAGGCAAACATTCTACCTCGAGGCTACTATAAGGAGTAACGAGGGTACCTTTTTCCTGCTCTACCGCTAGGGATTCACCGGTAAATTCCAAGGGGATTTCTGTGCGTATTTTTTTATCCATACGAACGCGCATTAGGTCAACGTGAATAAGGTTACCACTTACAGGGTCGTAGTGAGGATCTTGGGCAATGACATTTATTTTTTCATCGCCGAGCGAAAGCTCAATTAGACTGGAGGATCCTGCCTCTTTGTATATTTTATTAAAATCTTGGCTACTTAAACTAATAGGAGATGGCTCTTTATTTGCGCCATAAACGACTGCTGGAAGAAGACCTTGTTTGCGGAGGTTTTTAACCTTACGCCCTGTGATTGAGCGCGTATCGGCAGAAAGAGAATATTTTTGTGTCATATGTTTGAATTATTTTTGCCAAAGCTTTTGAAAGTCGCCATCGAATTTTTCTATGGCGATGTGGCTGTCTATTACATCGTTTGTGGTAAGTTTTTTACCTGCTTCCTTCTTTTCAATTGCAATGAAGCGGGGAACCTCGTTTGCATTTTGGCTCGCAACAATGAGGGTTGTGAGGGGGGGGTGGTTGTTAGCACAAGTTACTTGCACCACATTAGCGTTATCGAGTTTGCCCCGTACCTTAATATCGACGCGCGCAAAGTGGCGCCGACAAATGGGGCAAACCAAAGATTGTTGGACGCTATTTATAAGTTCATCAACACTAAGCACTTATCCTCCCACAGAGAGATTGTACCTCAAAAGGGGGAAAAGTCAACCTATTTTCCTTTTTCCGCAACGGCTTTATCGACAACAATTGCCTGTGCGAGGTGGTCGCCAATGCGTTGGCGCGTGGGGGATAAGAGAATAGCAATAATACCCATAAGGTAAAAGACCGGTGCACCATCAGCGCCACGAAAAAGAGAGCGAATTAAAGCTTCCCTAAAACTAATAGGCGAGCCATCTTCTTTTACTATAGTCATACCCATTAAGGTTTTGCCAACAGAGGTGCGAGCAACTGTTTCAAAGACAATAAAGTAGCCAAAATACATTACTGCGAAAATAATCGTGGGGGCGGTCGAGATTTGGTATATCCCTTGGTTGAACAATTCTGGGTCGACAAACGACAAGAAAATAGCAAAGCGCCAATCAGCGCCAAAGATTATGCTCAAAATTACAGCGATTACCATAATTACCACATAATCTATTACTCCTCCAAGAACTCTTCTACCAATTGATGCTGGAACAAACATTCTTCCTCCTTAAATTTATAGACTCAGGTTTGGGAAAAGTGGATAGCTCCACGATCTATCGAGCGTTGATGCTACTTTATCCCATATAGTTCTACCCGATGTGTTATCTATGCCAACAAAGCGGAATACATCTTGTGTGCCACGAGGCTGTAGGAATACGCCGGGCATATTGTTGACGGTGAAAATATTACCAATGACATTGAAGAGGTTTTGAGTGGCTCCACCAGTAATGTTTCTTAAGATAACAGCGAATGTTCCCTGTTGCAATGATGTTCTGTTGGTGTTGCCGTATTGCTGGTTGTTAGTATATGGGTTGTAGCCACTAGGATATTGCTGGCTGTATCTTTGTGTATAGGGGTCGTAGTTGCTGGAGCCATAGTTGTATTGACCTTGGTTAGATATAGGGTAACCGTAACTGTAGTTGTTGTAAGGGTAATTGTAATTAGGATAATTGTTACCATAGCCACCAAGGAACCAGTTAAGAGGGTTGTTGCTATCGTAGAAACCGGGATTAGCAAGGTGTGAATACTTACTCGCCACTACTCCTTGCGCCAAATTACCAAGATCTTCTAGCCAGCCATCGAAATCCTCCTTAAAATCGGCACGGGGAGTGGTAGTGCGCGGAGTTTCTACTATTTTTTTACATTGATCCTCAGAAGTGATGTGGTCATACTTTCCTGGCGGGGTAGCGGTGGTGGTTGTGGTTGTCGTTGTTGTCTTGGTTGTGGTAGTGGTTTTGGTAACTGTAACGGTGGTTGCGGTTTGTGTTGTAGCGCCCTCTGTGGTGGCGTCTTGCGTTTCGCCAGCGGGTGTGCTGTCCGGCGGAGTAGTGCCCTCCTCTGTAGGGACTGTTTTTTCCTCTGCTTCCTCTTTGTCCTTATCTTCGTCTTCTTTTTCTGTTTCTTTTGCTTCTTCCGCCACTTTTTCTTTTGCCACCTGATTGGCGCGGAAGGCCTCTAGGCATTCTTCGTCCACAACTTCTTCCTTATCGATGACCTCTTTTTCTTCGGGCATAAAGCGGGAGGCAATACTGCCAAGGGCACCAATAATGTTCTTATAAGCGTTTATCTTGTACATATCGCCAATCATTTTTTGCGCTTCTTGTTGAGGATATCCGCCCGCTTGTAGCCCTGGATAGAAGGTGTTACTGGGGTAAAGCGGGTTGCCGAAAACGGTGTCAAACCACGTGTTGCGGGGGTTTGTGTTGCTTGAGTATAAGGATGAGCCAAGGTTTGTTAGTCCCTCGTTACCAGAAAGGAGAGCAGCAAGAGGTGGTAGTGCACCGCGCCAATTGCCTTTGAGTAATTGCGTAAGGGCATCTGCCGCTAAATTGAGCCTCATCCACCTACGATATTGGCTATCTTGTACTTGCTCACCCAGCCCGAACAAGGTATTAGTTGGAGACTCTTGTTGTTTGCGAATCGCACTGCATTGACTCAGTAACCGACTCATAGTATTAAGTGCTTGGACGCGGGGATTGTTAAGATCGCCAGCTGAACTACCAGTCTCTGCATCGCGAGAAAGACGCCTCGACTCTTCCTCTAACTGCTTACTTGTAGCGTTGTCGATTGTTGCCTCGCTGGTGTATATATAAGACCTGTTTTCTCTTGCAAAATTTTTTGCCTGCTCGCAGGCGTCACTGCCCTCTGTAACTTGCCTCTTGTATTCGATGCACTTCTTGAGAAGCTCTTTAGTTTCTCTGTAAAATTCCTTATGCTCATCGTTGTCTGTCGTGGCTGTGGCGCGAGTGTCGAATGTGGTGGAAAGTGCACCGATTGCTTCTATTGAGCCACTTCTTACGGTGCTAATATTGCTCTGCATACTCTTTTGAATATCCTCGGGTGCCTTCTCCATCTTCTCAACAGTTTCTTGGCACGGGTCAATTATGCTGTCTGCGCATTTTTGTACTAGACCCGACAGTTCCTTGTACAGTTCTTTGTCTGCCCCAGGGGTATTGATGTTTTCCCTGAAGTCGCGCGCAATTTCTTCAATTTCTGCTTTATTCTTTGTTCGTATCGTGGCTATATCCTGTTTGCTACCGGGGTAAGTTGCTCCTTCCATTCGGCTAATTGCTTGCTTGCACGGGTCAGCAGTGGTCGGGGCGCAACTGGCGATATTTTCAATAAAATAATCGATTGCGTCAAGCTGAAGAGAATCTCTTTCAGTCGGCGCTTGGAAGGTTCTTCTTAGATCTATAGCACGTTCTTTGGCTTGTTCCGGTGTTGTGTTACCGTCTCTGACATTTTGCAACTCTGGGTAGAGCTTGTTATATGCTACATTAGTTCCTAGTGTGCCTGTGCCGTCTTCGTTTTTAGGCCTCGACTTCTCTAGCCGGTCTTCGACTTCTTTGCACTTGCTTTCGTCGGTTAGCTCCTGCTTATCCTGGCAGTTTGCCTTTAGCTCGTTTATCGTTTTTCCTAAATTTCTACTTTCGCTTGTAAATGGTCTTTGTTTTTCTTTTCTGATTTTTTCTAGCGCGCTTATTAATCTATCTGGATCATTTTTATATTTAGTGAATGCATTTTTAATTTCGTTAGAATTTTTTCCAAAATACGTGTTATTTGTAGCGGGGGTTTCGCTAAAAGAGCGGATTTGCCCGTTTATTAGTTCTTGGCACTTGGTGTTTTCTTTGCCACACTTTGTTTGCAGATCACTAATTAAACTGTTTAACTTCTGAGCCTGCGATGCATTTCTGTTTTGCTTGCTTTTTTCGATAATCTTAAGTTGAGATTCAAGCTGAGCCGGATTATCGCCATAATTTTGCAGTGCATCGTTCGTCGCGCTATCGTAGTCTTTAGTATTTTTCCTTGCTGTCTCTATAACATTCTGGCATTCGTTAGAAGAGGACTCCATTGTATGAACGTATATTTTTGCCGTGTAACCACTTGATCCTCTATTAGCTTCACCGAAAACGGTGCTATGTTCTAAAAACAAGGCGAACGCAATGCAGAAAATAGAAAGTAAGGCAACACCAATCCATGCACCAGCGAGGCGCCGCTTATTAACTGGGGCTATTTTTTTGCTCACAGCACTCCCTTCAAAAGCTAGGTACTTTTACCATAAAATAAAACTCTTACAATGCTATTATAGCATTGTTTTTTAAAATTATGCGCGCCACTTTTTAATATTTTGATGATGCCCGCTCAATAACACCTTTGGAACAGGTTTTCCGCTAAAAACTTGGGGTTTGGTGTACTGTGGATATTCCACTTTTTGCCTTGTGGAAAAAGATTCGCTAAGAGCCGATGCGCGGTTACCTAAAACGCCGGGCAAAAGACGTGCCGTAGCCTCTACAATGCTCATTGCCGCCAACTCGCCACCGGCAAGCACAAAAGAGCCTAGCGATATTACTTCGTCGACATAGTCCTTTATGCGCGCATCGAAGCCCTCAAAACGGCCACACACCAATACCAAATGTTTTTCTTTGGCATAACGGCGCGCTACTTCTTGGCGGAATAGTTTCCCTTCGGGGGAAAGCAGTATAACCTTAGAATGTTTTGTGCGGGTCTTCTTAATGGCGGCAACTACTACGTCGGGGCGCAAAAGCATTCCCGGCCCACCCCCGTATGGGGTGTCGTCGACTTTTTTGTGTTTGCCAATGCCAAAATGGCGCAGGTCAACAAACTCAACGACAAGAAGTTTGTTTTTCCGCGCTCTTCCCAAAACAGAGGCTTTAAGGTAAGTATCGACCTCTTTGGGGAAAAGAGTAATAATTGTAAACTTCATAGCCTTATCATAGCACAAAACCTCGAACCAATTCGAGGTTTTGTGTGTCTTAATTGTTTAACTTTTACTCTAAGGGAGTAGTTTTTTCCTCTTCCATGGGCTGGAAGTCGTCTGCTGGTGCGGTGGAGGGCGCAGAGCTTGTGCTGGACTCTGGCGTAGAGTTTTCCTCTGGCGCCTCTTCTTTTGCGGGGCGACTTCTGCCAAGGTCGCCACGACCACCTTCGGGCTCAATAATCTTTAGGTTGACGCGGGCGTTATTTTTTGCCCCTAAAACGCGAAGAAGGGTACGAATCGATTTAGCGGTATTGCCGTCTTTACCGATTACCTTCCCCATATCGCTGGGGTCAACGGTTAGCTCCAGTAGAACTCCCATTTCGTCTATTTTTCTTTCCACCTTTACCTTTTCGGGAACATCGACTATCTCCTTAACGATATACTCTACAAATTCCTTGTCGTGCTCTTCTGGGGTTGGGCTCATTTGGCCTCCTCTTGATTATTTTCTGGTTGATTATTAACATCTTTGGGCTGTGGGGTTTCCTGTGCCTCTACTTGTTCTTCTGCTTGTTTTTCGCCCTGCTCGGTAGTTTCTGCTTGTGGGGCTGTGTCTTCTTTTGGCGCAGGACTTTTATCTTTTTCTTGCTTTTCTGTTTTTTTCGGCTTCTTAGGTGCATCTTGTTTGTAAACAATAAGCTTATGTTTAATCGATGCTCCAAGTAAAAGTTTTGCTACAGTATTGCTTGGTTGTGCACCACTGTTAAGCCAACTCAAAGTGGCTTCTTTGTTTACTTTTAGCTCTTTTGTTGTTGGATTATACCAGCCAAGCTTGGCGGTAAAGCTACCCTTGGCGGGGTTAGTATGAGGAGTTACGACGACTTGATAGTGTGGTTCATTCTTTCGTCCCACCCGTCTCAATCTTATTCTTTGCATTTAACCTTTCCTTGCATAACTTATGTTGCGCTTGGTCAAATATAACATTCTTTGGTATTGCTGTCAATATCGCCCTATGACCATTAAGGAATTCTCGAGCCGTCATAATTTTTTTGCCGGCTGGTTGGATTTTTTCTATCACGAGCCTATCTTGTTCTGCACGAGCCTTAATAATTTTATAGAGGTGCTTTTGGGCGAAAAAGAAAACACCTGGCCATTTAATGTATGCACGCATTTTTGTAATAATTGTTTGCGGGGGTTGTGTAAGATCAACTAGACCGTCTTGTTTGGTAATAATGTGGGTGTAGGTTGCTTTTGTCTCTATTTGGGGGGTAGCTTTTTGCTTGCTAGTAAGGTAGCGCGCTAAATGTTTTTTGAGAAGATGAAAAGAAAGCTCACTTAATTTTTTTTGCAGAGTGAAGGCGTTGTCGTTGTCGCAAAGAGCCACTTCTTCCTGCGCAATAACGGGACCCGCATCCATTTTGGGAGTTAGGACAATCAAGCTTGTCCCGGTGGTTTTTTCCTCGTTTAGAATAGCGGCCTCAATAGGGGAGGGGCCACGGTATTGAGGTAAGAGTGAAGGATGAATATTGATAAAGCGATGTGGCAAAAGCGACAACGTGCTTTCCGGTATAATTAAGCCGAGTGCTGCTACCACCACACAATCAGGCTTTTCTTTTTTAATAGCTTTATTTACTGGTTCCCAAGTTTGTTTTTTGTCTAGAACGGTTGTTTTTATTGCAAAACGACGAGCCACCCCTAAAATAGGGTTTGCTTGTGGCATTAAGCCGCGCCCTGCTGGTTTGGCGGGCTTGGTGATAACGCGGAGAATATCGTAGTGTTTGTCTTTTATTAATCCTTCGAGAATGGGCTGTGCAAAGACATCGGTACCGGCGAAAAAAATCTTCATACTTATTCTTGGGTTGTTTTGTGTTCTTTGGTTTCTAGGGCGCGGTCGGTAATCAAAATGCCATCGAGGTGATCTATTTCGTGTTGCAAGGCGCGGGCAAAAAGATCGGTAGCTTTTATTTTATGCCGTTTGCCGTTGATGTCCCAATAGAGCACTTTTACCCTTCTGTACCTTGGTACCTGGAGGTTAATGTCGGGCAAAGAAAGGCAACCTTCTTCGGCAACATTGGTTTCGGTGCTATGGCTGATGATTTTAGGGTTAACTAAAACTGTAAGGGGAACAGGGGCAATACCCTCTTCGCCCTCGCGCGGAACAAATTCCACCACTGCTACGCGTTGCTTGGCGCCAACTTGTGTTGCTGCCAAACCAATGCCGTCTTTAGCGCGCATAGTTGGTATCATTTTTTCTACTAGATCCTGTAACTCTTTTCCAAAGTTTTTTACCGTTTGTGTTTTTTGGTAGAGGATAGGGTTGGGCGCGGTAACGATTGGTAATAGTTTATCCATTGTGTTTAAGGGTTTTTTGATAAATGTTTAATAATCGTAAGACGGAGTTTTGCGTAGAAAATGCTTTTGCTCTCGCCCGCGCCACACGCCCAAAATGAAGGCGTATTTTTGGATTGCGGAGGAGATAGATTATTCTATCAGAAAAAGCGTTTTCGTTCAATGGTGTTAGGAAGCCATCTTCGTTGTCGTGAACAATATCGCTTGGCGCTAATCTGTTGATTGCTACTGTGGGAAGACCAGACGCCATCGCCTCTAAAATAACAATTGCCTGTGTGGCATTGGTGCAGGGAAAGAGGAACAAGTCGCATGCACCATAAACCTTGTTAAGCTCGCCCTTTGGCATAAAACCACCAAATGTAACATTATCGCCAAACGGCTCGCGTTCTACGATTTTTTGGAAAATATCCTCTTGTGGGCCACGACCAATAAGTAAAAGGTGGACATGTTCGTCTTTGTACCAGACTTCGCGAAAAGTGCGGAGTAAGAAGCGAATATTGCTCTGTTCGTCGAGGCGACCCACAAAAAGGAGTATTTTTTGTCCTGCGGGAATATTAAAATGATCTCTTAGCGCTTGTGGTGTTGTGCTGGAGAAGTCGCTAACATCTACTCCTGCCGGGACGATGTGTACTGGGCTTACAACGCCTAGCTTGGTAACAAGTCGCCTTGCTGATGGCGTAGGCACAAGAACGCAAGTACTTTGGTTGGCGTGGCGACGACTTTGGCGAATATACCAAGAGCGAGCAAAGGGTTTAAAAATGTCACGGTAATATTTAATATGCTCTGTATAAAGTGCGTCCATAGTAAAGATTGCGGGGCGCCTTGTTTTTTTCGCAAACTCCAAGCCAAAGTTACCAACGCTGTAGATGCTAAATGTATGGATAATATCTAGGTCTAGTTTTTTAATTGTTCGTAGCACTCTTCCTGTAATAGGGCGAGCAAGGGGAGTTTCTGGGCGATTGGGTAGCTGTACGGAGGGCACGCGTATAATATTTTTTGAACTATCTTTGTATTTTGCAAATTGTGGTGCAATAACAAAAACATCGTGACCTAGTTTGGCGAGGTGGCGGCGATATGTTTCTACAACAACGGCTGTGCCCGTTGGGGTAGGTAGATATGTATCTGTAAAAAAAGCAATACGCAAGGTGCTCCTTGTTTTTATTTTAGCATAGTCTTTGCTTGTAGTAGAGTTGGTGTTACGGTTGCCACACTTATCGTTCGAGGTGTACCCACCGAGAACCCCGCCCAGCCGGGCGGGGCAAGCTACGCCACGCGAAGCGAGGCGCACATCTCGAGAACTCTGAACCGTCGATGCTAGTCCTTACGAGATAGTTCTCGCTCACGCTGAACAGTAAAGGGAGGTAACGGAGAGTTCTCACTGCGTTCGAACAGTAACAGGTGTGGCGGAAAGTTCTCGCTCCCGCTCGAAGAGTAACAGGATTATCGTTCGAGGCGTAATCGCCGAGAACTATCAATCGCTAGTACTGAAACTGACGTTGTAGCTTGCCCCGCCTTTTTAGGCGGGGTTCTCGCTTCCGCTCGAACAGTAAGAACAGTGTCATATAACAACCCCAAAGAAAAGGGCCAGCGATTGTTCGCTGGCCCAAATTATTACATGTCCTCTCCTACCTTTGCCTTAACATCCTCTGCTAGCTCGAGTGCTACTTCGAGCAAGGAATCGATACCGTAGGATTTGGCGATGAGCCCAATCTCAAACGCCATCTCTACGATGACGACCCTCGCCCACGCCTCACAGAGAGCCCTTCTCTTCTCTGGGAGAAGGGGCTCCCCTTCCTCCGGCAACAGAGGAGCGCACGTGTGCTCCGAGGGCCACCAGGGGTAGTGCGAAGAATCTTCTTCTTCTTCCTCCTCCTCACGGAGGAACTGTATCATCGCTCTGGCGATGAGGTCTTCTTTATCTAGCACCTCTCGCCAGAGCGGCTCTCCGATTAGTGGGAGGGGTTCCTTTTCGTGGGTGCTCTCCACGACAAGGATTCGCCCGTCCTCCATGACCCAGAGGGCAACAGTCTCCTCCGGCCAGACGAGAAGCAGCTCGCAGAGCTGCCTACTACTAGTGACCACCACTCTCAATCCACTCTCCTCCTTTTTTTCACTTCCCTCTTCACTTGCAAAGCAAGTGTCATAGAAGTATAGCGAAAACTCCAGCGGTTGTCAACCCCTTGTACTGGATGAGTCTATAGGTACCACGGCGTCGAACTTATCGTTCGAGGTGTACTCGCCGAGAACCCCGCCCAGCCGGGCGGGACAAGCTCTGCTATTTTACCGTTCGAGAGAACCCCGCCGAGACCGGGCGGGGCAAGCTACGCCACGCGAAGCGAGGCGCACATCTCGAGAACTCTGAACCGTCGATGCTAGTCCTTACGAGATAGTTCTCGCTTCGCTCGAGCAGTAATGGAAGTAACGCAGGTTCTCACTTCCACGCCCATCTTTAGACAAACGTTATCCTTTAACAATAGCGCTTTCTGCATTTACTTCGATACTGGGAAGTATCGAAGTAAATGCACCATAATATAAAGTAGCGAGAAGTTTGTTTTTATCGTTCGAGGCGTAATCGCCGAGAACTATCAATCGCTAGTACTGAAACTGACGTTGTAGCTTGCCCGCCTTTTTAGGCGGGGTTATCACTGCGTTCGAGCAACGGTGATGTTGCGAGATAAGCAATATATGGGTGGTTATCTATGAAGGGGGGTTTACTTTTATTTTTTCGCACTGGCGATAGAGTTTTTCTATATTTCTAGGTGGCCACATAGTACGAGGAAAATAAGCAGTAATGGCATTGTTCTCTACAACAACCGCAAGCTGTGCTGGGAGGAGTTGTTTTATTTTTTCTAAACTTTTTCCCACAAGCTTTATTTCGTATGTTGCAGGGGGGAGTTTAAATGTGTGTCTAGTCTTGTAGAATGTACTATATGTTAATGTCGGGCGCTGACTAAGTAGTTTTTCAATAAGAGGGATAGACCTTTCGCTTTGAATAACAATCTGCTCACGCGCTTGTTGCCAAAGTCGCCAAACAAGTGTTATAAAATCGTACGATGCATCGTGGCTCGGCAGGGAGAGCCACTTGTCGGCATCGCTAATTAGTATTTCGTCAAACCACAAATCAGGAAAATCGAGAATTTTTTTTGTCGCCAACAAAGTGTACGGTCGTATTTTTGGTATATCGAGATTAGTAGCAGGACTAGAAAGAGAGCCTGTTTCTTGCCCGTCCAATAGTTCTTTGATGGAATCATGGTTGGCGTAGGGGGTGATAATAGCGCGGAGATTCTTACTGGTGTAAGACAAAGATTTTACTAATTTATTCTGTTGCCAAATAAGTGTCGCCTTTTTTTCATTTTTTGCTCCCGATTTCACCAACACTTCGCCACTAGCAATAAAAGAATAGTATTCGACATTAGGAATAGCGTCCCCTAAAACAAGTTTAGTACCAAACCTTCTATTAAGAGCGAGGGCAATATCGTCGGCTCTATAGTTCGGAGTTTGCTCGTTGTAATAACCAAAGTTGGTGGGTGAGTCAATGATAGTTCTTTGCAAAAGAGGGGCGGGAGCAAAAATCGTTTTACGCGTTCCTATAATAAGTTTAATTTTTCCGTGTTTTATCCAGCTTAAATTCCTCCGCGTTTTTAAAATTCCTAGGCGGTCAGAAAGTTCAAGAACATTCTCTGCCCCTATTACCTCTGCAAAATAAGTAAGAGCAAAATCGACCAGGCGGTAGGTGGGCATAAGCAATATTGTCTGCCCACGCGGTGTATTGTTGATTAGTTGACTGTAGTAGTTTAAGCGTTTGCTTAGGGGGGCAATGTATAGAGTGGGCTTTTCCCCTTCTTGCTTATGCCAAGAGATGGCAGGAGGGTCTGCGGGGAGGGCGGTTAATTTAGGTAATATATTAAAAATGGTGGGTCCTAATGGCGCGCCGTAATGGTGGCTCATCCAACGGCAAAACTCTATTGCACTCCTGTCGATAAGGGGGTTGGCGCTGAGTACTTTTTTAATAGTGGCGATTTTATAAGTAGTAGTCGGTGGTTTTTTAATTTCTTCGCCTACTATGCCGTGTAGGGTGCGGCGGTTAAAAGAAACCTTAACGAGAGCTCCTACCTTAAGGGGGGTGTTGTATTTGTAGGTGTACGAGTCGAGTAGATTTTTTGTGCGGGCGTCAACATAGACGCGAAAATAATAGCTCATTAAAGGTAGCTAATAATTAAATCTAGGAGTTTATCGATATTCTTGTTACTTGTTGCCGAAATTTCAAGTTGTGCGCCCTCGAGCTTGTTAGAATTAGCCTTATTCTTTATATCTAAATCCGACTTGCTTATAACTAAGATACAGGGCTTTTTTGCAAGCTTTTTGCTAAAAAGGACAAGTTCCTTACGAACTATCTTTGCATCTGCTAGGAGGTCTTTGCTTTCCGCGCTTACGAGGTGGACTAATATTTTCGTGCGTTCTATATGTTTAAGGAAACGATGCCCTAACCCCTTACCACTGGCTGCTCCGCTAATAAGACCAGGGATGTCCGCAACGGCAAAAGTAATCCCCTTGTGTTTAACGATGCCAATAACAGGTTCAAGTGTTGTAAAAGGATAGTCGGCGATTTTTGGCTGGGCTTGGCTAATAGTCGCAAGAAGCGTTGACTTACCGCTGTTGGGTAGGCCAATAAGACCAACATCGGCCATAAGCTTAAGGTCTAGATAAAGAGTCATTGCTTGCCCTGCCTCACCTTTTTCCGCTGTTCTTGGCACTCTGTTAGTGGAGCTTGAAAAATGGATATTGCCACGACCACCTTTTCCCCCACGAGCAACTAAAAGCTCTTGCCCATCTTTCGTTAGGTCGGCAATTTTTTTGTTATCTTCGTTTCTTACTATAGTGCCAACGGGAAGGTGGATAACTAAATCCTTGCCATTTTTACCGGTTTTTTTGCTCGGACCGCCCGGGGCGCCATTTTCTGCCTGGTATTTTTTTTGGCGGTTGTGGTCAAAAAGTGTATTTAGATTACGCGTGGCGACGAGAATAATATTGCCACCATTACCTCCGTCGCCTCCGTCGGGACCGCCCTTAGGGACATATTTTTCGCGGCGAAAGCTTACGAGACCGTCTCCGCCTTTTCCTGCGCTAATAAAAATCTTTGCTCTGTCTATCATAAGTTAATAGTAGCAACAAGTGCGTGCTTATGCTAGGCATTATGTGCTGGCATTATTTAGCTCATTAAAAAGGGGCAGTATGGCGACCATTGACAATTGCTTCAAAATGAAGATGATAACCCCCACCACCAAAGCTAATTACACGACCGGTGTTACCGCATGCACCAATGTATTGTCCTGCACTAACACTTTGTCCGCTAGAAACCGCAATGGAATCTAAGTGGGCGTAGCGTGTTCTTACTCCGCCTCCGTGGTCAATGGTTATAACGTTGCCGTAGCCACCGTTCCAACCGTAGGAGGTCGCGGTAACTGTACCGCTCTTGGCGGCAACTACTGCCGTGCCACGTGGGGCAACCATATCGGTACCGTTGTGTCCTGCAAGGATGCGGCGGGAAATATAAGAGTAATTCATAGGCTTTGTAAAGCCAGTGGAACTAGCCACTTGCCCCCCGGAGTAGCGTGCGTCGGCAATTTTTTTATTCTTATTTTTTTCGATGACCGACGAACTAATGTCGCCCGGGGGGAGAGTAAGCTTTTGACCTGGCACAATGCCTTCGCCCTTAATATTGTTTTGGTACTGAATTGTTGCTACTCGCAAGCCATACTTTAGACCGATTGTACTTAGAGTATCGCCTGGCTCTACGGTATAAACAACAGAGCGTGAACGCTTGGTAAGATCTACTTTGGGCTCAGGAGCAGGCCTTTCCGTAAGCTTTGTTTCGGTAATAAGTGGTTCCGCGTAATAGCCTTCGTTGTTATCTGTTTTTGTCGCAAGAATTAAGGAGGTTGGATCTTCTTGTACTACTGGCGTAAAGCGGTCAACAGAAGCAGCTAGAGTTGCCTTTGCTTCGTTACTAATGACACCACTGTTTTGGAGAATGCTTTGCTCTAGCCTTACTTTTGCAAAGGTAGTATTAACTCCAATCAATGTAATAAGGAAGAGAAAAAAGACGTGGTAACCCCAAAACGGGTGTTTACCTAGATATAAATAAGCACGGTGAAGTGGTTTGTCTTGTTCAATTTTTGCCTCTCGGCCTCGTTTTTTGCCCCTGCGAACCTTGAGGAAATTGGAGAAAAAATTATTGGCTTTGAGGGAAGGTAACGGTATCGAACCTTCGTCGTTGTTAGTTGTATTCAACATACACGGAGTATGGTAACACACTCAAATTGGCTGTCAAGTAATTGTACTGGATGAGTACATAGGTAACACATTGTGATATTTAGAAACAAAATTAATGGGTGACATATAATCTAGGGTTTGGTGTGGTCGACCAAAATTATAATGTACTAACCATTCCGTTAATC